>Ga0114902_1001561_pt1 | contig 9908 bp, 10 predicted proteins | sample MalvireepMed_s12_FD_87291 | JGI IMG/M metagenome (GOLD analysis project Ga0114902, IMG submission 87291) | Marine viral communities from the Global Malaspina Expedition - Malaspina viral metaG DeepMed_s12 | ecosystem: Environmental > Aquatic > Marine > Oceanic | place: Mediterranean Sea... | reverse complement strand
TTAACTACCACAAAATAAATAGTTTAAAGAAATAGCCTTTCTAAAATCCTGTTTTTATTTATTTTTATTAATAGCAAGGCTTCTATTTTGAAAACCCCATTTAGATCTTTATATAATTGTAATTCAATAAATTACGTTAACTTTTATAACACAACAATAATTTGATATTAAGAATTTTCTAGTATTGTAAGTAGTTTTTCAATTTAACAACTTATCCCTTCCTTTAAAAAGCTTTCTATTAAAGCACACAGAATAAATCATTCGTGAATTAGTGGCAAATAGATTTTATATTCGGTACGAGCGTGATGCTTTCGCTAGCTGCGATATTAAGAACCAAGAATCAAGATTTTCAGGTTTGATATCATTAATGTACGAGTAAAAATACAAGACCGCTTCGCTATAAGAAAAAAGACTAAATCTTAACTATCACAAAATAAGTAGTTAGATGAAATAGCCTTTCTAAAATCCTCTTTTTATTAATAGCAAGGGTTCTATTTTGAAAACCTTATTTGAACATTTATATAATTGTAATTCAATAAATTACGTTAAATTTTATAACACAACAATAATTTGATATTAAGAATTTTCAAGTATTATAAACAGTTTTTCAGTTTTTCAATTCAACAACTTATCCCTTATTTAGGAACGTTTATCATTATATTTATCCTATTAAAAAATTCTGTTTTGAATTAATATTCATGGATAAATGATTGTATCTTTGATACTATCAAATGATAGTATTAAAATGAATCCTCCTTACCAAATAACTCCAGAAATTCTAAGATTAATAACCTCTATTTCAGAAAAAATAGGAGAAATAAATGCAACTTATCTAAATAGACCTTCTCCTAAATTAAGAAAAGAGAACAAGATAAAAACTATTCACTCTTCATTAAAAATAGAAGGAAATAGTTTAACAGAAGAGCAGATAACAGCACTTCTTGAAAAGAAAAGAGTTATTGGACCCAAAAAAGACATACTTGAAGTTTTAAATGCAATAGAAATTTATGAAAAATTAAACCAATATAATCCTAACAACGAAAAATCATTTTTAAAAGCGCATCAAAATTTAATGAAAAACCTAATTGAAGATGCTGGAAAATACAGAAAACAAGGTGTTGGAATTATAAAAGGTTCAAAAGTCGAACATTTAGCACCACCTTTTGAAAACGTATCATTTTTAATGAAAGACCTTTTCAAATACTTAAAAAATTCACAAGAAATCGAATTAATTAAAAGCTGTGTTTTTCACTATGAAATGGAATTTATTCATCCATTTTTAGATGGAAACGGCAGAATGGGAAGATTATGGCAAACTTTAATTTTAATGGAGAAATATCCAATCTTTGAGTTTTTGCCTTTTGAATCTATGATTAGCAATAATCAAGATAAATATTACAAAGCATCAAATCAAAGTGATAAATCAGGAAAATCAACTAAATTTATCGAGTATATGCTGACAGTAATTAATCTTTCAATTAATAAGTTATTGGATTTTAATAATCGAACGTTGACCGAGAGTGACCGACTCGAATATTTTATATCACTAAATAAAAAAGAGTTTTCAAGAAAAGATTATATGAATATTTTTAAAGATATTTCTTCTTCAACAGCAAGTAGAGATTTAAAAAAAGGATTGGAGTTAAATCTATTTAAAAAAATTGGAGAAAAAAATAAAACCAAATATAAAATAACAGGGAACAGCATCGTACCCTAAGATAGTGAGGATTGGTCATAAAATGGAAGTTTTTATATTCGGTACGAGCGTGATGCTTTCGCTAGCTGGATATTAAGAACCAAGAATCAAGATTTTCAGGTTTGATATCATTAATGTCCGAGTAAAAACACAAGACCGCTTCACTATAAGAACAAAGACTAAATTTTAACTACCTCAAAATAAGTAGTTTAAATAAATAATATTTCAAAAATCCTCTTTTTATTAATAGCAAGGGTTCTACGTGGAATGGATTAAATTATTTTTCTTTCAATACCTCTTAGGTTTATCTTGAGGGAGTTGATTATTTTTTTTAAAATTTAGCTATACTTATTCTTAAACCAAACCTTTTGCCATTCTCGTTTGAGCACTAAAAATGTAACGTTTTCAGATAGTTTTACAACATCACTTCCGTCTAGCGATTTTACTTCATTTTCCGAAACATCAATAATATATAGAAAGTTTAAATAATCGGCAAAACGGTCGTTAATCAATAAAAAAATTAGTTCGTGGAGATCTCTTTTTAATTTTTCAGGAGAAATAGTACTATTATATTCTTCTTCTAAATTAGCTAATTTTAAATCCTTATTTAACTGAATAATTAGTTTTTTATACAGCTTTTCATCGGATGCTGTTTGTAAAAGTTGGGTGCTATTTAAAAAATCAAATTTCATTTCTACTTTTTTATACGTGCTTCATTTTGTTTTACAAATGCATCCCATCCAGAATAACTTTTTGTAGAAGTTACTTTTCCGCTGTTGTAAAAATGACAAACAGCTGCTGCTAATCCATCGGTGGCATCTAAATTTTTTGGTAATGTTTTCAAGTTTAGTAGGCTTTGAAGCATTTTAGCAACTTGTTCTTTACTAGCATTTCCACTACCAGTAATTGCCATTTTTATTTTTTTTGGGGAATATTCGGTAATTGCTATTTGTCTTGATAATCCCGCTGCCATTGCTACACCCTGTGCCCTTCCTAATTTTAACATTGATTGGACATTTTTACCAAAAAAAGGAGCTTCAATAGCAATTTCATCTGGGTGATGTGCTTCTATAATACCAATAGTATGTTCAAAAATTTTCTGAAGTTTTAAATAATGATCGGTGTACTTTTTTAAGATTAATTCATCCAATTGTATCAATTCCATTTTAGGTCCCACACATTTTATGAGTCCGAATCCCATAATGGTAGTTCCTGGATCTATTCCTAATATAATGCGCTCTTTTTTAGACAAATTTTTTAGTTAAAAGTTATAGTATATATAAGCTAAGATACTTTTTTAAGTTAGAAAACAAAGCTAACCAAAACACATCATATTATTCTACTTTTAAAATAATAGGAAGCTGTATTTTTATATTTACAGGAATGTTTCTTTTAAGTGCTGGATATACGCGTGGCAAAGTTTCTACACTACTGGCAATTAATGTATCTATTTCTGGAATTTCTTTAGCTACTTTTTTATTTTTTTTAATCTGAAGAATACTAACATTACCCTCTTTTCCAATAAGTAATTGCACATTAATAGTATCGTTTAAATTTTTATGAGTTACCAAATGGCTTGCACTTAATGTAGCTAAAAAGTGTTGGGTAAAAGTTTCTTGAAAGCATTGTCGCTGCTCATTTCTATGGGCAGTTTCATCACAATTTTCAAACAGCGGATATTGGTCAACATCGTTCCAATTTATACTCTGCCGTTCTCTTTTTATAATTTCTTCTTTAGCTTTTTTTTCTGAAGTAAAAAGCTCACAAGAAACCATTAATAAGCAAAAAAGAATTACCCCAAACTTCTGCATGAAAATACTTTAAAGTCGAAAATTACAATTTTTTTAGGGTAAATAGTAATAAATGAAGTTTTAGCTGAAATTTTTATTGGTCTTAGATAGAATTTAGAGCTTAACAATTTATTTCAGGCCCTTTTATTTTTTATAAATCTAAGCTACAAATTCACAAATCTATTTTTACGTTCTCAAGAAATTCTTCAGAGGATGAAAACCACATATCCGTAATTCTGTGGTAAAAAATCTTCAGGCTACTATAAAAACAGTACTACCTTTAAATCTCTTATTGAAGGTTTTATTCCCTAGAGCTTGTCCTGAGTATCTTGAAGGGTTCTACGTCGAAAAGGATTAAATAATACCTCATAGGCTTACCTCGAGCTAGTTGATTTTTGAGCGGATTAATTATTAAAATGAATTTACTTTACTTAATTGGCAGCAAGATGAATCTCATCTTTTAATTCTGAAATCCGTTTTTTAGCATAGTCGCTATAGATTTTTATGTTTGGAAACTTATAGATAAAATCTTCAAATAATTGAAGTCTGTAATTAGAATCTCCATAATATTTATCAGAATAAAAACAGACATGATACAGCGCAAAATAATTTGTATCATCTTGAGCATATGCTTTTTTATAATAATCTATTGCGAGTTTGATATCCTTTTCATCTAAAGCAATTTGTGCCAAGGCTGTATATTCAGTATTAAAATTTACTTTTTGAATTTCAATAGCTGTTTTATAATTAGTTTTAGCACTATCATATTGTTTCTCCCGCCAATAGAGCTTCCCTAAGCCACGATATCCTTCTGGATCGCCATTATCTATTTCAACTATTTTTTTGTAACACTCAAAGGCTTCGTCGTATTTCCATACAAATTGGTAGCATTCGGCTAAATTTTTATAGATATATGTTTTGTGTTGTTTTAATTCAATAAGCTTTTCAAAATATGGAATAGCAGGTTCTTTTTCGCCATTATTAAAATAAGCTAAGGCTTTTAAATTGTTTAAATCTATAGAATTTGGAGCCATTTTTAACCCGATATCGGCATATTTATGTACCGAATCTAACTGCCTTTGTATTAAATGATGCTTCCCTATTTGGTAGATATTTTTAATACTAGTGCTATCCAAATTATAACTCCTTTTATATAAACCAATAGCTTGAAAAGGATTTCCTTCTACATCCTCTATTAATCCAAGTTGATACATATAAAAAGGATTTGGGGCATCGGTAGCAAATAACCTATAATAAATCATTCTAGCCTTTTTAAAATATAACTTTCCTAATTCATTTTGAGCAACAAATAAAGTAGTATCTAATTTTATAGCTTCTAGATATTGCTTTTCGGCTTTATCATAATTTCCTAGTGCATTATAGGCTCTAGCAATTTGTAATTGCGATTTTGCAGTATGAATTTCGGAATATAAGTTGATGGCTTTTGTATAATTTCCTTTTTTAAACTCGTTTTCTGCAGTGGTTAAAGTCGGAACTTGCGCCCCGACTTTCATCAAACTAATTAATAAAATGTAAACAATAGCTTTTTGCATATTTAGCTTAATTTAAACACAATAGGATATGCAAAAGTTACTGGATGTAAATTTCCGTTTTGGTCTTTTCCCGGGAGAAAAGTTGGCAAAGCTTCTATAATTCTTCTCGCTTCTAAATCTAAAGAAGCTGCTGGAGCTCTTGAATTTAAAATAGTAACCGAACCATCAATATTAATTCTGAAATTAATATACACCCGTCCTTGGATTCCATTGTTTTGAGCCTCCAATGGATATTTAAAGGTAGCTCTAACGTGGTTGTCTATTTTTTCTTTAAAACATTCAAATTGGAGTTCTTGAGCAAGTCCTTCGCAATCTTTAAACATTGGTTTTACTGGAATTACTGTAAAAGGAATGTCTTCTCCTTGGTCTATTTTACTAGCATCAAACTTCTTGTCGGTATTATATTTTTTATTGGAAGTCTTTACAGCTAAAGAAAATATTTGTTTTCTTAATTCTGGAGATAATTCTTCATCGGAGCTTTCTAAAGCAGCTTCTAGCTCTCTTACTTGCTCTTCAATAGACATTTGTTTTTCTGTAATTATACTTTCTTCTTTTTCACAAGAAGTATAAAAAAGCATACTTAAAACCATAGGAATAAGCACTAAATACTTGAGTTGCCATACTTTTTTAGATTTCGATTTTTGTAACATAACGATTCGTTTTTTGATTAATGATTGATTAAAAAAATGATTGATGAAGGAGATTCTGTCTGTTTTAAAAACTTCTTCTAATAACAGTTGGTAATGCTCCTTTTTGTTGTTTTTAACGGTTTTTGCATCGGCGATGAACTCGTGCAATTCGGTAATTCGGGCTTGGTAGATATAAATAAGCGGATTAAACCAGAATACAATTCGTAAGATTTCAAAAAAGATAAGATCTAACGAATGTTTTTCTTTTATATGTACCAACTCATGCTCAATTATATGTTTGTGTTCTTTTTGTAAGAGCGATTTTCCAATAAAAATATCTTTAAAGAACGAAAAGGCAGCATCTTCTTTAGCAACTTCTATGCGGTTGTAGCCTTCAAAATAGCATGTTTTTCCTTCTTTTTTTAAATGCTGAATTTGAAGTAGTTTATATAAAAACCATAGTAAACTAATTACACTTCCAATAATAAAAATCCACTCCAAAATGCTCAATGTCGGAATTAATGATGCTTCAACTACATTAACAGAATTATCCTTAGCAGTTAATACTATTTCGGGAAGTAAAAACATATAATTTTGAGGTACGGTAGTTTTAAAACTTTCCAATTCTACAAACGGTAGAATAACCGATAATAGGGGTGTTAACAGCAAATATGCTCTGTTCCAGTTAAAAAAGGTTTCTTTTTTTAGGAAGAAATCATAAATAACTAAAAACAATAATTGAAAAGCGATGGTTTGGATAATGTAAGTCATAATTATTCTTTTTCGTTTTCCATTTCTTTTAAAATAGCCTCCATTTCTTTTAAGCTGATGTCGTTTTTCTTTACAAAAAAGGATACCATACTCTTAAAAGAACCTTGAAAGTATCCATCTACCAATTTGTTAATAGATTGATTGCTGTACTCCGATTTCTTAGTCAGCGGAAAATAAATATAGCCTTTCCCTTCCTGTTCATGATCCACAAAACCTTTACTTTCCAAAATTCTAACAATGGTAGAAACTGTATTATAAGCTGGTTTTGGTTCTGGTAATTCTTTTATAATGGCTGCTACATTGGCACGCTCTAGTTGCCATAATATGTGCATTACTTCTTCTTCTGCTTTTGTAAGTTGCTTCATTAAACTAAGTTTTTAGTTGAATTGTGATTACAAATATAACTAAATATTTAGTTTAAACTATTTTTTTAGTTAAAAAATCTGATTTTTATATAAAAAAGGCTCTTAATGCGTAACAAATACTCCGTATATTAGTCAGATAAATAAAAAGATAAATGGACATTTTACTTGTTGTAATCGGATTCTTATTTGTAATTATAGGTATTTTAGGTAGTTTTTTACCAGTACTTCCTGGGGCGCCTATTAGTTGGGTAGGACTTTTATTACTCTATTTAACCAAAGCCATTCCTAACAATTGGTGGCTTTTGGGAATTACTTTAGCAGTAGCTATAGGAGTTGTAGTAGCAGATTATATTATTCCTGTTGCTGGTACCAAGCGTTTTGGCGGTAGTAAATACGGAATGATAGGGACAACAGTTGGGTTAATTGTTTCTATTATTTTCCCAATTTTAGGATTATTCGGTATTGTAATTTGGCCTTTTGTAGGTGCTTTTGTTGGAGAGCTACTTAATAAAGCTGATAATAAAACCGCTCTCAAAGCTGCTTTTGGCTCTTTCCTCGGTTTTTTAACTGGAACCTTTTTAAAGTTTGTAGTGGCTATAGTTTTTTTAGGAATTTATATAGCCAAAGTATGGGAGTTTAGAAGTTTGTTGTTTTAATCTCTCATTAAGGGTTTTATTCCCCAGAGCCTGTGCTGAGTTTACCAAAGGGCTCTGCATCGAAATGGGATTAATTTGTTTGCTTTGAATACCTCGTAGGCTTACCTCGAGGTAGTTATTTTTTCCCTTTTTACTTCTTATAATTAATGTTATTTTAAGCCTAATTTATACGTATTAAGCAAACGGATATTCCCTAACTTTGCAGTATGTACGCACTTGTAGATTGTAATAACTTTTATGCTTCTTGTGAGCGGGTTTTTCAGCCTCAGCTTAACCACAAGCCTATTGTAATACTTTCTAATAATGATGGTTGTGTTATTTCGCGTAGCGATGAAGCTAAAAAAATTGGCGTACCAATGGGTGCACCCGCTTTTAAATACAAAGATTTTTTTAAGAAACATCACATCCATGTTTTTTCGTCTAATTATCCCTTATATGGCGATATGAGTTCTAGGGTGATGAATATTTTAAAACAATTCACCCCACTGGTGGAGCACTACAGTATTGATGAGGCTTTTTTAAAGTTTGAAATGTATGCTAAAATTGATTTCTCTTTGGAAGGAAATGCTATTAAAGAGCGTATTTTTAAATGGACAGGGATGCCAATTAGCATTGGTATTGCTCCAACAAAGGCACTTACTAAAGTTGCTAATAAAATTGCAAAAAAATACAAAGAACGTACTAATGGGGTGTATGTAATAGATACGGAAGAGAAACGGATTAAAGCGCTCCGTTGGACAAAAATTGAAGATGTTTGGGGAATTGGCCGTGGTAATACACGCCGATTGGAAGTTAGAGGGGTTAAAACCGCTTTAGATTTTACACTTTTAGACGATACTTGGGTACGGAGTAATTTGGGGGTTGTTGGACTTCGTTTAAAGAAAGATTTACAAGGAGAGCCTACTCTAGCACTCGAAAATGATGTTACTGCACCCAAAAAAGCAATTGCAACCACAAGAAGCTTTGAATATACTTTTTCGGATCTGGATAATTTAAAAGAACGTATTTCTACCTTTGCCGGAAGTTGTGCCGAAAAGCTTAGAAAACAACATAGCAGCTGTAATTTTATATATGTTTTTTTAAGAAGCGATCGTCATAAAAAAGAAGAACAACAACACCGCCCAGGTTTATTAATAACCTTGCCCTATCCTACAGATTCTACACTTACACTTGTAAAATATGCAACGCAAGCAGTAGAAAGTATGTATGAAAAAGGAATAAAATACAAAAAAGCAGGCGTGGTAGTTTCTGGTTTGGTACCAACAAATGCCCGACAATTAGATTTGTTTTTAGAGGAAAATCCAAAACATCATGAATTGATGAAAACTATTGATGGAATTAATAATAAATATGGAAATTTAAAAATACGTATTGCAAATCAGGATTTAAAGCGAACATGGAAAATGAAACAAGAACACCTTTCTCCTCGCTATACTACAAATCTAGACGATATTATAAAGGTGCGTTGAAATTTCACAAAACCTTTGATGGTAATATTATAGACAGATAAATATCCATGTTTAATCCCTCATAGAGGGTCTAATTCCCCAGAGCCTGTGCTGAGTTTACCGAAGGGCTCTGCGTCGAAATGAGTTAAATTTGTTTCCTTTGAATACCTCGTGGGCTTGCCCCGAGGTAGTTGATTTTTAGACACACAATGGAATGATTATTTGTAGATTCCATACAACCAAAAATAAGCACATGAAAGACGATAAATTGATTTTTTTTAAGCCCGATGCCGATGCTTCTTTAGAATTACAAGTAGCGGAAGGCGGAATTTCAGCAGGATTTCCATCTCCTGCAGAAGATTTTAAAGAAACAACAATAGATCTCAATAAGGCTTTAATAAAAAATAAAGAAGCTACTTTTTATGCACGTGTTAGCGGACAATCTATGACAGGTGCTGGTTTAGACGATGGCGATTTATTAATAATAGATAAAAGCATTGAACCAGTAAATGGAAAAATAGCAGTGTGTTTTATTGAAGGGGAATTTACGGTAAAGCGACTTAAAATTGAAAAAGGAGAACTCTTCTTAATGCCCGAAAATAAGCGTTACAAACCTATAAAAGTCGAAGAAAACGACGAACTTATCATCTGGGGTATTGTTACGTATGTAATTAAAAGTTTATAGTTCATAGTTCATAGTTCATGGTTGAAAGTTTGTAAAGTAAAAAAGTAAAAAGTTACGCTGTTATGGAGTTATGTTGTTACGATGTTTTAGGAAAGTTTTTTCCTTCTGCATTCTGTCTCCCGACTTCTGTCTTCTGACTTTTTTTCATTTCCAAATCTTCAAATCCTCAAATTGAGGCATTTACAACTTTGTCCCTTTGCCACATTGAACCAAAAAGTTATAAAGTTATCGAGTTATGTTGTTACGATGTTACAATGAAAAAACTGCATACTGTAACTGTCAACTGAACACTCCCGTCTTCATTTCATTTCCTCA
>Ga0114902_1001560_pt1 | contig 9916 bp, 7 predicted proteins | sample MalvireepMed_s12_FD_87291 | JGI IMG/M metagenome (GOLD analysis project Ga0114902, IMG submission 87291) | Marine viral communities from the Global Malaspina Expedition - Malaspina viral metaG DeepMed_s12 | ecosystem: Environmental > Aquatic > Marine > Oceanic | place: Mediterranean Sea... | reverse complement strand
TCGAATGTCGTGCGACGACTGGGCACTGCATAACAAATTGTTGTAGTGCGTTCCGGGCCTGGCGGCCCTACACCGGACGCCTACTACGCTGCGCTCCGTAGTCGCCGCTAAACAAAAGCGTTATACGATGTCGATCGTCTGATATCTACTCGTCGCTCAGAAACTTTGGTGTTTGATACTTAGCGTAAAATCTAGGCGAAAGAAAAGACAGAATAGCTCTCAGAATTGGAATAGTACTAATGAGTAGGTTTTTTAACATTTTTACCGTTGACTCGGATGTATTGGATAACTGTTAACTATGGACGTTGAACTATGGGAAGGCGGCTTGCAGTCGCAAGAAATCAAAGCAATCGAGGCGATTGAGAAGACCTTTTCCTCCAAACCTATTTCAAACGAATCGAAACCAGCGAAGAGTGGCTCGCTTCAAGACCAGCTTCGAAGCATCGGGGCTAGCTCAATGTTCCCGTGGAAAGGCTACGCGGGGTTTAGGTTTGTTGATGCCAAAGGCAATGAAGGTGAGTTCGATCTAGTTATCGTGACTCATTGTCATGTACTGATTGTTGAGCTTAAGGACTGGAATAACGGCGACGTCATATCTCGTGGAGGAAAATGGTACAAAAATGATGTCGACATGGGGCGCTCTCCTGTCACCGTGACCCAGAAGAAAGTTTATTTGCTTAAGAACAAACTAGACCGTATCAGTCATCAACTTAAAAACTATGGCCGGACCCCCTTTATCCATCACCTAGTTGTGATGACGGGCAATGCCGACTTTTCAAAGATCACTGATCAAGAAAAGCTCCATACTTTAAGTCTCAAACAATTCCTCAAGCTCGCTGACGAGAAAAAGTACAACGCGCACTTCAACGTTCGCCAGAGCACCAAAACATGCCTGCACCAAGATATAGCTGTTTTTGATCGGCTGTTTATTGGTGACAATACCAAGCCTAAGCAAGTCCGTATAGCCGGTTACAAGGCTACCGACCTGATCTTCAAGCACCCAAAAGAGGTCTACAAAGAGTTTCAAGCGGTATCTGAGATCTCGAAGGGCGATGAAGCATTACTGCGATTGTGGAATTTCGACAAGCTCGAGGGCACCAAGGCAAAAACTGCCGACGGTCGATTTGATATCGTTTCGCGTGAACAGGAAGTGCTTCAGTTTATCAAGACCCACAACTATGACCTCTATAAGCACTGCCTTCGTTCACTGACCAGTGTTCAGAAGGATGAGGTAACAACCGAATACTCTGAAGTCTACGAACTACCGCCGAATCACGTACGGTTTAACGAGTTTATCGGTAGATATGGGCCTGCATTTTCGGATCGAGACCGAGCAAACTTAATGAAGCTTTTGGTCGCCAAATTTGCCGACCTTCACCAGGTCAAGGTTGCCCACCGAGATCTCGGTGATCACAGTATCTGGATTTCACCGAGCAAGGAGGTTGCATTATCCAACTTCATTTCCGCCTATCACAAACCAGCTGGTACAGTGGGCGATTATCGGGAGCTGCTCTCGGTCAACGATGTGTGTGTGGCGACAGATCAAGATATTAAGCTGACACCATTCGAAGCAGATGTTTATGCTTTGGGCATGCTGTCTTGGCACATTCTGACGTCTCAACGCATCTCGAAAAAAAGCATTGAGGGCATTACAGGTGCCTTGGATTCTAGCGACAGTGTTTATGCCCCCGTGTTACTGAACGCCCTGCAGGGAAATTGCTTTTCCGATGCGACGGCGCTTTTGGATGCGCTGATTGATGTCGAGCCTGCAAACGATGCTGAAACTGCGTTCGATCGAGCTGAGCTTGAACCTTACAGGAAGTCGATTAACCACTCTCGGCAGTACAGGGAGGACGATGACTTTTTAGTTGAGACAGAAGAGCGGGAGGTTTATTTCTCCAACGGACAGGTCGTTAAAGCATGGCTCAACATAGGCCTTGCTGAGGATAATGCGGCTATTGGCTATAAGCTGCTTCACTTTTTGAAGCGCGTTGAAAAGCTCCAAACGTTATCGCCTTCATACATTCCTTGCATCAGGGATTTCGGCCTGGCGACCAAGTCGTCCAGCCTGTACTTGGTGATGGACAAAGTTGAGGGCTGCCATTGGGGTGAGCTAGAGATCGGCAAGGAAGAGAAGCTTGCTGTCATTAAGCAACTAATCGATTCTGTAGAGCATTTGCATACCCTGCACATCCCTCACGGCGACCTACACCCTGGAAACATCATCGTAGGAAAGGAAGGTGACGGTTATGTGCTTTCGTTAATCGATATTCCTGATTACTGCGTTCAGTCGGCTGAAGCGCTCAATCATCAGTACAGCCCCGACAATATTGATACCTGCACCGCATTTGAAAGAGACAACTATGCGGTGATGAAAATGGCCTGCGAACTTTTAGGCGTACCGTGGGGCAGTGCTTCAGACGACTTCAAAGAGATTGCAGCCGCCGTCGAGCTGGAGATCGAAGACCCCCTCTATGGATTCAAGGATCTTTCTCGATTTAAAGCAGCCATCGAGGCACCGGAAAGTGACGTTGTAGAGCCCGTCAGGATCATGCTGAAGGGTGATTTCCAGCCCCTAACTATCTATCCCGATAACGGTCATCTCTATCTTCAAATTGAGCCCAGCAGAAAGGATCCGTCAGATGCTCGCGTCAGAGTACTCGGAATTGGGGGCAACGTTGACCTTATTTTTAGCACCAGAGATCAGGCCTTTGTTGTTGGGTTTGAACCTAGAGTTAGGTCTTCGATTCGTAAGTCCGATGCGGACAACAGCCAGCTGGAGCTGGATTTCCCTATAGCCATTGAGTCCGGCGGTGCGTACGAACTGTCTGACTTATCGAGGAGGCTTGAAGTCAATGAGGCATTTTCTCTCGCGTTAGAGCTCGCTCTTAAGGAATCTGAGCCTGAATCCATCGCTTCGGATGAGCTGACGCTCGAGCTTGAGAAGGCTTTTGAGCAAATTGATCAAGCTGCTTCTGAGGTGGCCGAACCTGAGTTAAAAATCGCCACTGCAAATCTCTGGAAGGCCATTCTGGAAACTGAAACGGAGTCATACCCTTACATTGAAGTTTCGGGTAGCCCGAGAGAGGTCAAAGATTCTAAAGATCAGCTGATTATGCCGTATCAGGCGGATATTGATGCTTTAGGGCAATTCAAGAAAACGGATGTCATCGAAGCGCTGGTGATCGACGGAGAGAAAGAAGTATCACTTGGAGAGGTTGTTTTGAAGCAATCGGCTCTAAATGAGGTTCGTTTGACCAAGCTGCGCGTTAAAGCTAGATCTATTTCGGACGGGGACTTGGTCTTCTTCAGAACCAAACAAGACCGCGCCTCATACGAGAAGCGAAAGGCTGCATTGAAGTGCTTACTCGATAAGGAGGGGGTAATTCGTGATCTCGTTACTTACTTCGATCCGACCTGTTCATTACCAGCCACAATCTACGACGTCGAAGTGACCGATGAGGATTTTGCTAGGTACGACCGCGCTGATGATCAAGGGAATAAAATTAGTCTCAATCGACAGCAGCGGAGCGCATTTCAGAAGCTAATAAACAACGGCCCACTTTCTCTCTTGCAGGGACCTCCTGGTACAGGGAAGACCGAGTTCATCGCAGCTTTTGTGCACTACCTGATCGAGAAGCAGCAAGTACAGCGAGTGCTGCTGGTTAGCCAGTCCCATGAGGCAGTGAACACGGCTGCGGAGAGAATCCGTAACCACTGTGCACGCTTGAAGACACCGCTCGATGTCGTTCGTTTTAGCAACCGAGAAGGGGCTGTTTCCACGGGGCTAAAGGACGTTTACGCAAGTTCAATTATTTCCGAAAAGCGAGAGCTATTCCGGGCAGAAGCTCGACATCGAGCCGCTGCCTTGGGTCGAGCATTGGGTTTGGAGCCCGCTTATCTATCTGATTTGGTGAGCGCAGAGCTGAAGCTGTTTAGACAGATCGATCACTTCAACTCCTCTATGAAGTCATTGGCTGACCAAGCGCTGGAAAAGGAAGACGAGCAGCAGTTGAAAAAATCGTTACTCGAGCTGAATGAGTCGATCCGCTCAACGATGCATGAGGACTTTGATTTCCTGCTGAGCGCTGATGAGAGTCTCGAATCAGCAAAACAACGTGTGATCGACAAGCTCGACAGTGACTATGCTGTACGGCCAGACGAGTCTTTACGGGCTAGAGCGTTGGCCAAGCTTTCCAGAGATATGTTGGATGTCTTGGAAACTGATGAAGTTAACTACGATGAATTCTTTGCGCGCTCTCGCCAACTTGTCACTGGGACATGTGTTGGTATCGGGCAGCGTCACATTGGCATCCGTGATAACCAGTACGATTGGGTCATCATTGATGAGGCCGCAAGATCCATTGCAAGCGAGCTCGCAATTGCTATGCAGGCTGGCAATAGAGTCCTGCTTGTGGGTGATCATCAGCAGCTACCTCCGCTCTATACGACCCCACACAAGCGCGCACTCGCACGGCGATTAGGTGTTTCTTCGGCTGAAAATGACCTGGATCTGTTGCTTCAAAGTGACTTCGCCCGCGCCTTTGAGTCGGAGTATGGGGGGCAAGTAGGGGCTACGCTTTTAACTCAATACCGTATGGCTCCTGAGATTGGAAACCTTGTATCTAGCGCTTTCTACGATGGAAAACTCGGGAATGGAAATCGCTCGATTCCTGATATCTACAACGGTTTGCCAGAAGCTCTTCAGTCCCCCGTAACCTGGCTGGATACATCGGCTCTGGGTAGCAGAGCACACCATCAAGACGATAAGGGTGTAAGTATCTACAACAGATGCGAAGCAGACCTAATCATCAGTTTGTTGAAGAAGGTGGCAGAAGATATGGATTTCCTCTACGAGCTCAAAGCTTCGGTAAAAGAGGAAGAGCCTGCGATTGGGGTGATCTGCATGTATGGTGAACAAAAACGGCTGTTAAGGCAAAAATTCAAAGAGGTTCAATGGGATGAGGACTTCAAGTCACTTGTGAAGATAGACACGGTTGATAGTTATCAAGGCAAAGAAAACAGGATCATTATCTTGTCGCTGACTCGATCAGATAAACGCCAAAGCCCAGGGTTTTTGAGGGCTCCCAATCGGATTAACGTTGCTCTTTCTAGGGCTATGGACAGATTGCTAATTGTTGGGTCGGTGCAGATGTGGCGTGAACAAAACAAGCACCTGCCGCTTGGCCGTGTTGCTAGTTTCATGGAAGAGCAAGGTAGGGAATCCGGTTATCGTTTTGTAGATGCTCAGCTGGTCAATGGACAGGGAGGTCGCGGCATATGAACAAAAAAGTAAATATCACATACCATGAAGTGGACTTTCTGCTCCCTGCCCATCGATTTGATATCCGCTTTTCCTATGTGACTAAGAAGGGGCTGCCATTTGTTCGAGAGTTTGTTCTCAGATTGGTACATATATCACCTATGAAACCGGTCGATATCGCCACTTACTTCGGTTTGTCACGAAGGGAGGTCGATGAGGCCATCACAGACTTGGTTGAAAAGGGTGATCTCGAGTTTTCGGAAAAAGGTCAGATCGAGTTGACACCGAAATCACGGGGGTACTTCGTTAGTTTGGGATCAACACCTTTGGTTTCGTCCCTAATGGAAAGTGGTGGCGTGTTCGCTTTCGAATTGGCCAGTTTCAACTGCGTCGGTAGAAAACGAACCCATGAAAAGCGTGCTCCTGGTTTGTGGCTGGATGTGCCAAATGAAACGGTCGCCAACAGTGAACGAATTGCCAAGAAAAAGTTTCAGGAGAAATTCCACAAAATTCAGGAGCAGGGCTTTTGGGAGCACAAGTCCTATGAGGGCGATTCCGGAAGGCCCAGTATTTACACAATGGAGTCTGTACGGAAGTTGGGCCAAGAGCCATTGCGCCTGACCAGTTATTTATCCATTGATCCAGAAGGTGTCCCGGTTGAGCGAGCCGACTTTGAGGTTTTGGATGACTCGTCTATTGTCCAGGAACTGGTTACTGATGCGCTTGCTTCTGCACGTAAGCCCGTAAACTTCAAACAAATCGCTCAAGCCATGGAAACTCTGGAGGATCAAAAGACAAAGACACTGTTCAACGAGCACTCGGTGGACATCTCGAACCTTTTAATTGCACAGCACTCCGGCAAGATAAATGACGGTAAGTGGATTCCATTTTTAGGCCCGATCTATTTGAAAGCTAACTGGAAGCTAATTTCCGAATACCTCGAGATGTCGTTAGCAGCGATCAAGAAGGGAAAAGGTGAGCCCTCTGATTTATTTTGGATAGCGCCATCCGATGGATTCTGGGGACAAAGCCTACGTACGTCTTCGTGCTTTGGTGAACTGGTTGATAGATCAATCACCAAAGGCAAGAAGTCAACCAAGCTCTGCAATCCGAAACTCTATTTGCCGGTGCAAGATGCGACAGACCGAAGAGCTATCGGTCGCTGGAAACAGGAGTTTTCCTGCCATGAAAAGGAAGTTCATGGGCTCGTTGAAGGGTTTTTGGATGGAAATGTTGAAGCATTGGTTTTGCCGGGCTACTTGGCAGTAGTCTGCTATCACATTTCTTGGCCAGAGAGGTTGCCTTCCAGCTTCCCGATTGGCTTCATAACAACTGACAGGAGTCGTGTCAGTTTGGTTGACAAGCTGGTTAAAGAGTATGTTGGCGGGATGATTGCCTTTGAAACCCCTAGAGACTTAGGAGAAATCAAAAAAATATAGTCTTTTGATGTTTTATTAATCTCATATTTTTCTTCTTAGTTTGTCTATAGGCGGAGTAGATGGTTGTATAACAAGGAGCTGCACTCGGATAAATTACTCGCTGCGCTCCCAATTTACCGGTGAGCGCGGCGTTAGGGAGAAAGAATGGCTGAGTCTTTGCAGATAGCCTTCTACATAGTCAGTCCGATCGGGACATTTCTTGCCGTTGCAACGGCGTACTACGCGATTTACCGTCAGACAAAGCCTTGTGTCGTCGTCTATTATGAGCCGAATCATGACACTGCCAGCCTGATTGATCTTGTGATTCGCAATATCGGAACTGGCACGGCGCGGGACATTTCCTTTTCCGATCCACTTCCCATTCTATGCTGGGGAATCGAGAAGGCTGATAACAGCGAAAGCAAGCAGATTGATCATCGAATTCCTTTTCTAGCGCCAGGCAAAGAGCTGAGGTTCAATGCTGGTCAATATGGTGGTCTCAAAGATCGAGTGAAGGATGGAATCTCTGTCAGTGCGAACTACTCCTTTCGGACTCCATTACGTTCGGGAAAAAAGGGCACTGACTCCTCAATGCTGGATGTAAATTACATGCAGCATGCTGGAACAAAAAATAGCGCAGCTCAGGATCTTTCCGATGCTCTAAAAGGACAGAACCACACTGTATTCATCCAGATGAACAAGAGCTTAGCGAGTATTAGCAAATCGTTATCGGAACTGTCAGACAAGAGGGATGATGCCTAGCCTCCCTAACCAGTGCAGGCACGGCGACGCCCTTTACATTGCGCCTTCGGCTCCATTCCAAGGGCGCGCATGCTGCAAGCGTTAGCTGTATATATGGAGAAATTATGCGGCGTAAACTAATCATTGGTTTTGGAGCGATATGTCTCGTTCTAGGCGCTATCGCCTTGTGGAACTACTCTGGCCTGCATCGACCAGTCACCGAATCACTATCGGACGATCCTCGAAACAAAGGCGTGGAAGTAATCGTGCACTATCAGTGGTTCGTCAACCCGAACGTTGTTGTCTTCGATTTGCGCAGTGTATCCGAAGATAACAGCTCCGCTGATGTGACCCGCAATCTACTGCAAGCTGCAAAGGTTCTTGAGGGAAGGTCTTTTGATTATGTGCTCCTGTCGCATGGAGGCACAGCAAAATTCAAGCTGGAGGGAGGTTTCTTTAAGCAGCTCGGGGCAGAGTATGGGGTTCAGAATCCGGTGTATACATTGCGCACTCTACCTGAGAACGTTCTTGAGTTAGATGGGACGCCAGCATTTGGCACTTGGTCCGGCGGCTGGCTTGGTGTCACAAGCAGGCAGATGGAGGATTTGAATGAATTTCATAGGCAATGGTTCTTATCAGAACTCATGTGATACAGCTAACAAGTCGCTCAAGTACGTTCCGGCCCTACGGGCCTCCACCGGACGCGGCTAAAGCCGCGCCGCTTAGCTCAGACGTTATACACAAGGAGTAGTCACAGAAAATGGCAAGGAATCGCGGCCAAGGTGGGCCAATTGAGTCAAGGTTGATCAGCCTCTTCGCATCTCTGTTTTTCTCTGTCTCGACCGCAGCGTTTATCTGGCTCGGGGTTAACAAAGAACTCGCGTACTGGGGTGGTTTTCTCAGCAGTACCTACCTTGTCGCCTGTATCATCATTTTTGCTGTGTTGGCGTTGCTACTCCCGCAACTGTTTCCATCTATTCTCGGGGGTATCTGGCGCGGTATTGTCAGGGTCGAGCGTTGGTGGGGCTGGTAGCCTTGTGTATAACCAATCGTTCAAGTTCGCTACCGGCCTGGCGGCCGTCCGCCGGACGCCTACTACGCTGCGCTCCGCAGGCGCCGCTTAACATTCAGCGTTATGCCGCAATTTAAGAAGATTAGAGATATCATGCGTTTTTTACCCATTGTTCTTATTGTCTTCCTGTCCGCTTGCGGGCAGCCATCGACCGATGACACCGCGAGCAAGGAGCAGTCCAGCGATGGAAACTTGTCCTTCAAGTACCAGTGTGAAAGTGGGGAAACAATCATGGTTTCATATCCCACGGACAGTATAGCGGTCGTAGAATACGATGACCGCCGCCTCCAGATGAGAATCGCGGTCTCCGCGAGTGGAGCGCGCTATGTTGGCGAGCGTCTGGAATGGTGGACTAAAGGCAGCGGGGAAGGCGCATCAGGCACGCTGTTTCGTCATTTGGAAGATGGCACCTCGGGTGAAGCAATTGAACAATGTACGCAGGTCGCAGATGCAGCATAACAATTGCATGGAGCGAGACGTTTTTTCCGCTACGCGCTTCGCGCTGCGCTCCAAAAACGCCCCTCATGCAAGGCGTTAGCCTCTCTTCGCAGGAAAGATATTTTGGCCGATATTTTTGAGATCCAAGCATTCAATTTTAGAGAATCCATGAAACTTGCCCAGAGAGCGGTTTTCTTGGGTTTGACGGTATCGGCGTTGGTGCAGTACGTATCAATGAACCGAGACGTGGAGGAATTGCCAACCCTCCCTTTCATTGGTGTCTCATTCACAACAGTTGACTCACTGCAAATTGCATTAATGGTGCTCTACGTCGGAGCTGGGTTGGTTGCATGTTTTTCTGCCCATCGAGCTCTTGATGTACTCCGGTCGATTCCAGACGACAACGTTGCTATGGAACTTGCCCGCTTTCCCTCTGTTATCGCGACAGGGTTGGTCTATAGTTTGCCACTCGTAGGGGCTCTTATTGGTTCCGGGATTTTATTGGGAATGAACATTTTTGAGGGGCTCAGTCTTTCCAGCTTCATTGGTTACTCCCTCATTTTCGCGCCGTTCCAATTGACTTTGCAGATGGGCGGCAGAATACACAAAATCCAAAAAGGCTAACAATGTGGTCAACGGGACGCCAACTACGCTGCGCTCCGTTGTCGCCCATTACCACTGGCGTTATATCAGCGCTACCTCAAAGGCCGCTCTTGGCCGAAAACCGACACTACCAGCGCTGATGGTGTCGGTTTCAATTAACCACCAACCCCACTAACCCTAACCACCTCCCTCACCACCGCCTCATTCAACACCCCGCGCTTGGCCTCCACCACCGTGAGCCATTCGCGGGCGCGGGTAATGCCGGTGTACACCAGCTCGCGGGTCAGGATGGGGTTTAGCGTGGGCGGTAGCAGTAGCGCGGTGTGCAAAAACTCCGAGCCTTGGGATTTGTGAACCGTCATCGCAAACACGGTTTCTACC
>Ga0114902_1001542_pt1 | contig 9972 bp, 10 predicted proteins | sample MalvireepMed_s12_FD_87291 | JGI IMG/M metagenome (GOLD analysis project Ga0114902, IMG submission 87291) | Marine viral communities from the Global Malaspina Expedition - Malaspina viral metaG DeepMed_s12 | ecosystem: Environmental > Aquatic > Marine > Oceanic | place: Mediterranean Sea... | reverse complement strand
CCTCAAGAAAATCGCGCAGGCGCGTTGGCGCCGGCTTTTTGGCACGTTTTTACGTCATCTGAGAGCTGATAGGGCTCTTCAGAGGGCGTTATACCCGACGATGGGCAGAAGCCGTGCGATGAGGGTGGTGAGTCAGGCCGCGAGTGTACGCCTGCTCTAAACGCAACGAACCCACCAAAATAGGTGGGTTCGTCAGCAGTCTGACGCATAAATATGCGTCTATCCTGGTACCTGAATTTTTCACCACTGCTGGAGGTATCATGGCAAAGCGAGGGCGACCCGCCACCCGGATTACCGTCACAGACGACCAGTTGGCTGAGCTGAATCGGCGAGTAGCAGCTCGGAAAGGACCCGCCGATGAGCGGCTCCGCGCCTTGATCATATTGGGTTGCAAAGACGGTGAGCCCGGCACATCGATTGGCAATCGATTGGGCATCACTGCACAAACGGTCTCGAAGTGGCGGCGTCGCTTTGCCGACTTTGGTCTGGACGGCCTGAATGATGAGGTTCGTAGTGGCCGCCCACGTTCAATTTCCGACGACTTGGTGCAGGAAGTCATTGATCGGGTCCGCCAGGAAAAGCCCGAGGATGCCAGTCACTGGAGTACGCGTTCCATGAGTGAAGTGACAGGAATTTCCCCTGCCAGTGTGCACCGAATATGGCGGGCCTTCGGCCTCAAGCCCCACATGGAGAGATAAGCGCCATGGCACGACCTCGTTGTTTGCTGCGCTGAACATTGCAACAGGTGAGGTCATTGGTCGCCTCAAGCGTCGCCATCGCAGTGCGGAGTTCCTGGAGTTTCTCAATGCCATCGACCGGTCAGTGCCAGCGGATCTCGATGTCCACCTCATCCTGGACAACGATGGGTCCCACAAGACCGACAAGGTGAAGGCCTGGTTGGCGGAGAGGCCGCGTTATCATGTTCATTTCACGCCAACGTCAGCCTCATGGTTGAATCTGGTAGAGCGATTCTTTTCCACGATCAGCGAGAGGTGGATCAAGCGACAGGCGCACACCAGTGTGAAGGACTTGGAAGATTCCATCCGTCATTACCTGACGATCTATAATGAGGATCCAAAGCCATTTCAATGGCGCAAAACTGCTGACGAGATAGTGGCGTCGGTGGGTCGAGCAGCATCAGCTCTTAAGCGGCGCACCGACGAGCCAGATTAATTATGCGAACTTGAAAAACACCACACTAGCAGTTTAAGAACGGCGGCATCTAGGTTGGCGTTCTCGATCACAGCCTATAGGCGCTGGATCTCACATCACACGGCTAGCATGAAGCGCTGAGGGCATCAACACCAAATTTCGAGGGGAGTCGTCACGTGAGTTGCGGCAGATGCATATTGTGTTACTGTAATACAACGTGGGTGTGCATGATTGGTGAAAATGGCACCAAACACCAGCCCATTATGCTGTTGCTTCCAAATAATTTTCCAATAACAGGAGTGCTTTATGATCCGCACTACAAACCTCATTACCGCTGGAGCAGTCGCTGCCCTCGGCCTCACTACATGGTCGAGCGTCGTCGCCAGTGACAGCCACACCATCAAATTCGGGAATGTGATCTCGGCTGGTGATACACAAAACCAGGGTTATGAACTTTTCGCTGAGCAGGTGGCTGAGCGTACCAATGGACGAATTACGGTCGAGGTGTACCCCGACAGTCAGCTCGGTGGTGAGCGGGAAATGATCGAAGCTACTCAGTTCGGCGATATTGAGATGACAGCGCCTTCGGTTGGTGTGCTTGCCAACTTTGACAAGTCACTCCAGGTCTTCGACTTCCCTTTCATCTTTGAAGACGCCGAAACCGCCTATGAAGTGCTTGACAGCAAACTCGGCGACGAAATGCTGGCAGGTCTGGCCGACAGCGGCTTGATTGCGCTCGGCTGGGGAGAGAATGGTTTCCGTAACCTGGCCATGACAGATGGCACGGTTCGAGTCCCTGAGGATATGGAAGGCGTCAAACTGCGTACCATGCAGGTGCCAATGCACATTGCTTACTGGGAGAGCGTCGGTGCGGCGCCCACTCCCCTCTCCTTTCCCGAGGTTTTTACCTCCTTGCAACAGGGAGTCGTGGATGGTGTTGAGAACCCTTACGAACTTCTCTACTCTGCTCGCTTGACCGAGCCTGCGAGCTACCTGACCGAAACCCGGCACATTTATGATCCTGAAGTCCTGCTCATCAACAAGGATTTCTATGAAAGTCTGTCCGACGAGGATCAGGAAATCATTCAGTCTGCAGCGGATGCAGCGATCGACAAAATTCGCTCGCTCAAGAAAACCGTGAGTGATGAGATCCGTGCCGAGATTGAGGCCGCAGGCGGCACGGTCACTGACCTGACGGAAGAAGAGCGGCAAGCATGGATTGACTCTGCTGTTCCGTTCTATGCAGATAACGCTTCTGAAGTGGATACAGACAAGCTTAAAGCGATACTGGAAGCGGCAGGTAATACCACCTTTCTTGAAGCTATTCAGTAATTTAGGCTGAAAGTGCTCCTATCTGAGTCAACAAGGCTTGGGTAGGGGCTCGTTGTCTTTGTCGCAGAATGGATGATAACCCCATGCTGAAGTGGATATATTCACATTTCGACGATCACATAGAAACCTACTTAGCCACAATAGCCCTAGTCGTGTTTGCATCCTTGGTGATTTATCAGGTCGTGATGCGCTACTTCTTTAACAGTCCATCCTCATGGTCTGAAGAGATTGCGCGCTATGCTCTCGTCTGGTTCGTCTATTTGAGTGGAAGTTATGCCATCAAATATCAGCGACATGTGAGATTTGGTATTGTAGTCGATCTAATCGGCAAAAAAATGCCATTCGTGCAACGGATTATTCGCCTTTTCGTATTTATTACCTGGCTAGCCTTTCTTATCTACATGTTCACTCTGTCGATTGAGATGGTCAGGAGGCAAATGATTACTGGGCAGTTGTCCCCAGGTTCACAGATTCCCATGTATCTCGTGTATGTAGGGCTTCCCCTTGGCCTATCCCTAATGTCGTTTCGGGTGTTGCAGCATATGGTGCGTTCACTCATCGATCTCATTCGGAACCCCTGGGCACCTATTCCTCCATCACAGCCCGAAGGTGATTAAGACATGGGCATCAGTATTCTGGCAATAAGCTTTCTTGTGCTTCTCATCATGGGCATGCCAGTTGCCTTTGCGCTTGGCATTTCCTCTATGCTCTCGGTAATCATTACTGAGGTCGTTCCTGTCAACTATCTCACGCAAACGATGTTTGGAGCTGTTGACTCATACTCGTTGCTTGCGGTACCTCTCTTCGTATTATCCGGCGTCATTATGGAGTATGGGGGGCTCTCCAAAAGACTGATTGATGCTGCCAAGGCATTTGTTGGTCATATCACCGGTGGATTGCCGGCCGTTACCTTGCTGGGAACCACCGTTTTTGCCATGTTGAGTGGCTCTGGTCCGGCAACGGTTGCCGCTATCGGTGGCATCATGATCCCTGCGATGATCCGGGAAGGATACGGTCGAGGCTTTAGTGCTGGCATACTGGCGACTAGTGGGGGTGTGGGCATTGTGATCCCACCCAGCATTCCGCTCATCATATACGGAATAACCACGAACACTTCTATTGGTGACCTTTTTCTTGCCGGCCTCATTCCCGGTATTGTCATCGTACTGACTCTCTATATCGTTAGTCGTTACATCTGTAAGAAAAAGGGCTACGGAATCAAGTCACCCAAAGCGAACTGGGGTGAACGTCGCAAAGCGATATGGCGAGCTAAGTGGACGCTGATGATGCCTTTGGTGGTGTTGGGCGGCATTTATGGCGGTGTGTTCACTCCGACTGAGGCATCAGGTATTGCCGTGACCTACAGTCTGGTTCTTGCAATACTGTATCGTGAGGCTCAGATATCACAGATACCTTTGATGCTGAAAACCACATTCCTCATTTCTGGAATGATTCTGGTGATCATCGCTACTGCGTCTACTTATGCCAGAATCTTGACGCTTGAACGCATCCCCACACTTATTGCCAGCTTTCTCGGTGCGCTGCCTGTCCCGTTCTGGATTGTTCTCGCAGTGATCGTTCTGCTGTTGCTCTTCGTTGGAATGTTTATGGAGACCATAGCGGGTATTATCCTTCTGGCTCCCATTCTCGTTCCGGTGGTTATGCAGATGGGAATGGACCCAGTTCATTTCGGCATTGTAATGATCATGGCGTCAATGATTGGGTTTGCCACTCCACCAGTGGGTGACAACCTCAATGTGGCCAGTGCCATTAGCGGCTTGTCGATCGAAAAAGTGAGCATAGCGGCGCTGCCGTTCGTGGCGGCTCTTGTTGCTATCCTGTTCCTGGTGGCTTATGTGCCACAGATATCTCTCTTCTTACCCAATTTGTTGGGATAACGTATTTTTGGTGAACGTGGTTGGTCGTCGTCGGCATCCGTTCGGCGTCCAGCACTCCCTTAAGAGCTCCTTTCAAAACCCTTGAAATAGCTCGCCTGCGTGCCTAGCTTAGCTAATATGGCTAAGAAGATTGTACCTGACGAACTCTGGAAAATTGTCGAGCCGCTCTTGCCACCTGAACCACCCAAGCCTGATGGTGGCAGGCCACGTGTTTCCAACCGTGCCGCCTTAACCGACATCCTGTTTGTTCTTAAGTCAGGCATCCCCTGGGAGATGTTACCTCAAGAAATGGGATGCGGTTCCGGCGTCACTTGCTGGCGACGGCTGCGTGACTGGCATGAAGCCGGTGTCTGGAAAAAGCTTCATCAGACGTTGCTGGAATACCTGCAAGAAGCTGATCAACTGGATTGGGATCGTGCTTGCATGGACAGTGCCTCCATCAAGGCAAAAAAAGGGGATCAGCCATTGGCCCAAACCCGACAGACCGTGGGCGACCCGGAACTAAACGGCACCTACTGACCGATCAAAAGGGAACACCGCTGGCGGTCGTTCTCTCCGGGGGCCAATATGCATGACAGTGTTCCCCTATCTGTCCTTCAAGCTGTCGAGGTAGCGTGTCGGCATCGCCAGTGACGTAGTGATCATTGAACCCAAGCCCGAGCTTGATTGAGCGCCGATCCTGGCTGGGAATACCATAGCAGTATTGAGGAGCCGTCCTCAGGAATGGTGGCAGGTCAATGAAGTCGTCTTGGCGTGCATTAAACCACAATGAGGTCAAGCGTCTTGTCACCACCTCGTCCTGGATATGGGGCACCAGTTTCGAGGTCCAACCGCCACAACACATCACCACCCGATCGAATGCCTGCTTACCAGACGGTGAGAGTACGCTGACCGTGGAACCTGTAACATCTAACGCTGTGACAGGGTTAAATTCATGAACGATTGCGCCGTTTCGACGGGCCAGCTCAACGGTGACTTCCACTGTACGCTCTGGCCGAATGACGGCCCCATTGATGTCCCAGAGACCGAAGGAATGATCATCGAACGCAAAGTGGGGAAAGCGCCTACACAGTGCGGATGTCTCCAGGAGCTCTACGGGTACTTCTAGTGCCTTGGCGGAGTTGAGCGCGCACTGCATCTGGGCGTCTTGCTCTCCACCGTATATCAGCACGCCAGTAGGATCGCGCAGCGTCTGGCCGCTAGAGGCTTCCAGCTCACGCCATGCCACCGCGGCACGCTCGATCAGGGGGACGTAGGCAGGCTCGGTCATCTCTAGGTTCCAGAAGAGCCGGCTCTCTCCTCCAACACCCGCTGAAGGGTGGCCGGGGTACTCCTAATCGAAGCCATGCACCTCGACTCCGTCAACGCGGCTTAACTGCCAAAGTACCTGCGCGCCGATGGCTCCTAGTCCGATGACTGCAACTCTCATTTTTCCGCTTCCTTTTTAGAGGTCTGGGCACTTTGATTACCGGACTGAGATTCGCGTTGCGCTTGTATCGCCCGCTTGATGAACGCTTCTGACTCTTCTATATGGATGCGGCTAGCTTTTGCGGCCATGTCAGGATCTCCAGTACGAAGGGCATCCAACAGTTCCCGGTGCTCCTGAGCGATTACCTGGGGTGAAGAGTTTCCCGAGCGGTAATAGGAGAGAGCCAGACGTTTTTCGGCCGAAATGCTGCGATAGAATCGCTGCAGGCGTGGACTGTCGGTGGCTTCAATAAGAGCTTGATGGAACTGAAAGTCAAGCTTCAAGACTTCGTCCCAGTCGTTGCCATCACATAGCACTTCCATGAACCGTACAGCGCTCTCGGCGCTTTTGGGAACTGTCTTTCGTGATGCGAGGATGCGAGCTGTTTCAATCTCGAGTAGTCGGCGTGCAGCAAAAAGGTCGTGAAGATCATCTTCCGAGAACTGTGGAACGTATACGCTCTTGTTGGGCTCACGCCGAAGGATGCCATCATGTATCAGCACCACGACCGCAGAGCGGATCGTTTGCCGAGGTACTTGGTAGCGGTCCGCGAGTTGCGATTCCACCAGCACGTCACCGGGACGAAAGGTACCATCGAAAATCGCCTCACTGAGTTGCTCGGCAACCGCATCCACGACTGAGATAGTGCGAAGCTTAGGTGTACTCATGGGGGGTGGGAGATACCTTGAGTTGGGGAACTAGGGTGGGTTGCCAATCCCTTTAGCCGGTAGTGGCGCGATCTCCCTTCTCCTGTTTCCTGGGTGAATGAAATATGATGATACCGGGCCTGAGTATCGCCTTGCATCCATGTAATCCTATGCAGGGTACCCGGGAAGAACAAGGTCCTGATGGTAGTCAGTACCTTGTTCACGGGAAGTGCTTACACGGTGGGTCGCCGCGCTATATTGTAGTAACGAATCTCCTGGTACTCTTCTAGCCCTTCGTGGCTGCCTTCGCGGCCAAGACCGGACTGCTTCATGCCACCAAACGGCGCAGCCGGATTGGAGGGTACCCCGTTGTTGATGCCAACCAGCCCGGTTTCCAGTTCGTCGGCAACATTAAGTGCACGGTCGAGGTTTTCTGTGAAAACGTAGCCGGCCAGCCCGAACGGCGTATCGTTTGCTCGCGATACCACCTCTTCCTGCGTTGAGAAGCGGGAAATGGCCGCGATGGGGCCGAAGATTTCTGTGTTCGCGATTTTGGCCTCAGCTGGCACGTTATCGAGCACGGTCGGGGCAAAGAAGTAGCCGTTGCCTTCAGGGGCTTGTCCTCCGGTGCGCAGATCGGCACCGTGCGCAATGGCATCACTGACAAGAAGCTGAAAGTTGTTGACAGCATTACGGTTGATCACCGGCCCCAGACCAACTCCCTCGGCGATGGCATTGCCGACCACGACCTCTGACATCCGCTTGCTGAAGGCCTCGACGAAAGCGTCGGCAATGCCGTCTTGCACATAGAAGCGGTTTGCCGCCACGCAGGATTGCCCCCCATTGCGCAGTTTCGCCAGTATCGCCCCGTCCACGGCGCGCTCGAGGTCGGCGTCGTCGAAGACGATGAGCGGGGCGTTACCCCCTAGTTCCATCGAGCTCTTGACGATGTTTTTAGCCGCAAGCCCCATAAGAGTGCTGCCCACACTGGTGGAGCCGGTGAACGAAATCTTCCGGACCCGAGAGTCTGAGAGTACCGCTTCGCTGAAAGCGGCAGGGTTCGCTGTGGTGACCACGCGCATCAGCTCACGCGGCACGCCGGCTTCCGCCATCAGCTCGACGGTCAGCAGGGTGGTCAATGGAGTCAGGGCCGCTGGCTTGATCACGGATGCGCAACCGGTGGCAATTGCTGGAGCGATCTTGCGCGTGATCATCGCCATGGGGAAATTCCATGGAGCAATGAGCAGTGCCAGGCCCACAGGAGCGCGTCGTGTCAGTATCGTCGAGCCTCCAGCTGGATTCTCACGATACTCTCCGGCCGGGCGCAGCAACTCTTCGGCATACCACCGTACGTAATCGGCAGCATACTGCACCTCGCTTTGGGCCTCTGCCAGCGGTTTTCCCATCTCGCGACTGATGACATAGGCCAGGCGCTGCTGGTTGGCGATAAGTACCGAATAAACGTTGTGAAGGGTATCGGAACGCAGCCGAGGCGTCGTCTTCGCCCAAGTGCGGCCCGCCTTGTCGGCTATCGCCACCTCAGCTAAGGCTTCCTGTGGCGTCATGCTGGGCAGGGTAGCGATGCGCTCCTCCGTGGAAGGGTCAAGGACGGCAAATTCCTTGTCGCCGGGCGCATGCTTGCTATAGCCGGGCAAGCTCTTCAGGGCTTCCTCAGAAGCGGCTAGGCGCTCCGCTGATGGGGTTGGTAGCTGCATGGTATTTCCCTCTCAGTTTTTTAGCTTATGCCGAGGCCCGGGCCTTGCCTGACCGAATATCGTCAAGTACATGTCGAACTCCGTTGACGAGGTCGCGCACTTCCTGATCTGTAGTGATAAAGGGCGGACTGATCTGCACGGCGTTACCCCGCAACGGGCGAGTGATGAAGCCGAGGTCGATAATCTGGTCGGTGACCCATTCCGCCTGAACCTCATTATGCAGCTCGATTGCGCCCAGAAAGCCGCCGACCCGTGTGGTTGCCACGAGCTCATGAGATTCGATTGCCGCGAGCTCACTGGCCAGTATTCGTTCAAGCGCTGCCGAGCGCTCCACCAAACCCTCGCGCTCAAGGATTTCAAGGTTTTTCATCGCTAAGACGGCGGTAACGGGATGGCCTGAATAAGTAGTGCCGTGGCGGTATACCGGTGAGGCGGCCCCCTGTTCAAAGAACGGTTGCCACACGCGGGGGGCAACGAATACCCCGCCCAGAGCGGCATAGCCGGAGGTTACGCCTTTAGCAAAAGTGATGATATCCGGCTGCAGCGCATAGCGGGATGAGGCAAACATAGTGCCGGTTCGCCCGAAGCCGGTGATCACCTCATCGGCGATAAACAGAATATTGTTCTCATGGCACAGCCGCTGAATTTCCGCGAAGTAGCCTTCGTGTGGGGGGTGCACCCCTCCGGTTCCCATCACTGGCTCTGCGATATAGGCAGCGATGTTTTCCGCACCGATACGTTCGATTGCCTCGGCAAAGGCCGCTGTGGAGTGCTTGTCGATCCGCTCGGTGCCATCGACCAGAGAATCCGAACCGTAACCTTCACGGTTAAAGTCGAGGCCGGCGACGCTGGTGCCATAAGCGTGGAGCCCATGGTAGGAGTGCTCCCGGCTGATGATGACCTTCTTCGATGTGCAGCCTACCTGGTTCCAGTAGCGGCGCGCTAACTTTAGCGCCACGTCAATAGAATCAGAACCACCGCTGTTCAATATCACTTTTGCATCTTCGATGGGGGCCATGCTGACGAGCATTTCCGCAAGCTCTATGGCCCGGTTATTAGTGTAGCGACCGAACACATGGTAGGAGTCGAGCGTCCTCATTTGCTCATAGGCGACTTTCGCCATCTCTTCACGCCCGTGGCCGATATTGGCGTACCACAAAGAAGCGGTGCCATCGAAGAGTTTGGCGCCCGTATCCGTAGTGAGGTACGAGCCTTTCGCGGAGACCACCTGGATCTGTCGGCCGATCACCGAGGGCATATGTGCTTGAGCACTCCACAAAGCCGGAGTTGTCATTCTGTCACCTATCGGGGTTGATATGAAAATAAGGGAAATTGTTGTACAACTGACCTATAGTAGCCATTGTACTACTGTATTACAATGCGTCTAACGCAGTGACTTTTCAGAGTGCGATAGTTACTGAGACGCATTTTTTGTTTGTGACTGACGGTGCAAAATGTCATTGCTGGACAGCTTCAGGCTAGCGGTCGTGAACGCCCCGATGACCTGCTGCTGCATGCCTTCTTCCTGGTCACCAACCTCGGCAAGTTCGACTGGCCGCCGGAGAAGGTCTTGGCGCTCTACCGCAAGCGCGGCAGCGCCGAGGCGCACATGGGCGAGGTGAAGTCGGCGCTCGACGTGCACCTCTCGTCGACCAATCGCGGCGCCTCCACCGTTCAGGACGTGATGGCACGCAACGAGGTGAGCCTGCTGCTCAGCCTCTACGCCTACCAGGTCCTGCATGGCCTGCGCTGCCTGCTGG
>Ga0114902_1001529_pt1 | contig 10031 bp, 10 predicted proteins | sample MalvireepMed_s12_FD_87291 | JGI IMG/M metagenome (GOLD analysis project Ga0114902, IMG submission 87291) | Marine viral communities from the Global Malaspina Expedition - Malaspina viral metaG DeepMed_s12 | ecosystem: Environmental > Aquatic > Marine > Oceanic | place: Mediterranean Sea... | reverse complement strand
CGATGCCCCTGGCCGGTCGCGGCCAGTGCCTCCGGCATCGAGCCGAGCCGCTGCGCCTGGATCACCCGCCCAGGTCGTGGGCATGGCCACCAGCTCCGGCAGGATCGCGCCCAGGTGAGGGGGTTTCCACCGACGCCCCTGGCCGGTCGCGGCCAGTGCCTCCGGCATCAGGGTGATATGTAGTGTAGTGTTGTAATACAACACTACACTACTACAGCCGCAGCGAGGCGGCTTGACGCTACCGCCCGGCTTCATGCTGTATTTGGCGCTGTGCCGCCCTTTCTCGCCCTCCCCTGCTTCGTTCATGTTGACCCGCTTGAGGCGTTCGCTCATGCCTATCATGCTTATGCACCTTCGCTCGATGCAGGTCGAGCGCGGCATCTTTGGTGTTTTCACGCTCTACGGCTTTGGTCAGACGGCCACTGTCGTTCGTGTAGATTGTTGCCTCGTACCGTGCCCTGGAAATTGCTACATAATGAACGTCTCTAGCCGTCACTCTGCTGTTCGCCTGGGCATCTACCATTACTCGATCTGCTGTAAGCCCCTGGCTGCTGTGTACGGTGGTGGCATAGGCATAATCTATGTGCAGGGGCTTTTCTGTACTCAGCTTTACCACCCTCCCCTCTTCATTTTGGAGATCAATCTCATCCTTTCCGCTATCAACTACAGTGAATCTATCACCATTGGCCAAGTCCATTTTGGCATCGTTCCGGGTGATTCGTACTCGATCACCGGGCGAAAACTCATTCCTTTCTTGCTCATAAACAGATATTTTCCGAACCTGAGAAGGGCTAAACCTGATAGTTTTCCCCTCTTCGCCTTGTACGGTTAGCTGGTTGCCTGGGCCATTGTCTAGCACCTTGTAAAGCTGCCCGCGCTTTAGCCCCTTTGAGTCGTAATCCTTTTCTGGCTGGACAACATCGCCCACCTTGTAGTTTTGAGAAAATCGGCGTTCTGCCTGAGTTGTATCCTTCCTCAGAAGGACGTTGTAGTGCTCGCCTTTTCCTTCTGTTTCAAGACCTTGCCGTATCGTTTTGTTGATATGCCGTCTCGCTTCGTTTGTCCCTGAGACAATTATGGTGTTGTCTCTGTCCTGTTGCGCGAGTGAAACAAAGTCGTGCGATAACCTTTCCCACCTACTTACATCGTCTTGAATTTCATGGATATTTGAGACGTGATTTAGCGATTTACCAGCGCTTCCGCCTGCGGCTAGCTCTACAGCTTTTTTAAGCTCGGGGGATTTTTGCCGCATAATCTCGTCCATGCGTGCCGTTTGCATACCCTCTTTCTGTAGCTGGTCAAACGGTCGCCCTGCTTCAATCGCTTTCGTCTGCTCGGTGTCGCCTAGCATTACCATCCTGGCACCGGATTTTTCGACTAGCTTCATAAGTTGTTCCATCTGTCGCGTTGGAACAACACCTGCTTCATCAAGCACCACGACGGTTTTTTCGTTGATCTCCTTGTCTTTCGCTTTCAAAAATGACGCTAGTGTTTTGGCCTTCACGTTCATTTCGCGTAGAGCCTTCACCTGGGAGCCATAGGGAGCAAAGGCCATTACTTCGTAGCCTTGTGTCTCGATCTCCTTCTTTGCCGTATCAAGCATGTGGCTTTTGCCAGTTCCCGCTAACCCCTGGACAGCCGTAACCCGGTTCTCCGTGGAGAGCATGAGCGTTGCGGCGCTCCGCTGCCCGCGGTTGAGCGACGCTGCCTCAAGGCGTGCTGTGGCGTCTTCCCGGCTCATGACAGGGGTTACAGCTCCCCTACCCTCTCGCTCAATCATGAGGATGCGCTTCTCGCGTTCTAGCGCGGTCTGTGTTGTGTATCTAGCTTCTTGCTTCACAAGCCGACCTTGCCGAACACCATCAGCAACGCGCTTCGCAGCCTCACGCCTGGGTATCCCAAGCTTTTCAACCTCAGCCACCCAATAAGCTTTGGGCCGCGATAAGCTGGGGTTGTTCTGGTCGCCAGTGGCAGGCGTATACAACGGTTCTTCTCTTACCAAACTGCCCTTCTTGACCTGTCCACTCAGCTCTTTTGCCAAGTCCTCTTGTCGCACTTGGCCCATGCCCTGCTTCATCGCAATGTTCATCAGCTCCGAGTGGCTTACTACGGATTGTCGCTCCGTTAGGTGATTCACTGCATAGCGTAGCGCTCTTCTTGCGGCCTCCTCTTGGCTAATTTCAAGGGCATGCTTCTTGGTTTCCGGTGAAGCCCCGGCACCGGCCCAAGATTTCGACTCAAAGTCGATCTTGAGTTCACCTGCCCTCGCCTTCCACTCCTTAAAAATCACCTCGCGCTCTGTGTTGCGCTTTGGTGCCCTGCTCTTCATTGTGGCCATTTGCTTTTCGCTGGCTGACGCGGTTGCGCGCGTCAGCCCTTTTTCCTCAAGGATTTTCTCGATTTGGTCACTGCGAGCGCTAAACTTCTCGACTTGCTCCCTAGATATGTGGCCAAGCTCAAACATCCCATCCTTGTCATGTCGAAGCTGGTAGCCCATTCCCTGTAGCTCATGGGCAAGCTCTGACCGATATACCGCACCTAAGTATTTGGTTGACTTGATAATTTCATCATTTCGCAGCGCTCGCCACTGGCCGTCGCTGCGCTGTGTCATGTTCAGAACGATGGCGTGGGTGTGAAGCTGGGGATCACGCTCCCGAGACGTTTCATGCCGAAATTTGGCCATGACTAGATTGCCAGTGTTTTCTACTCGCGATTTCCCGGCGACTTTCTGCCGGGCTTGCGCGCGCTGCTCAGCATGCTCCATCGCTTTTGATACAGCCCTGTCATGGGCCTGGATGATCCGGGCGTCTCCATGTATCAGCGCTTGCATAGAAACGCTCTTGGGTGCGGAAAAGGTTAGGTCTACGCCAATTCGAGCCTTTGCATCGTCACGGGTCGATGATCGCATGATGGCGGTGCCATCTTGCACCTTCCCCGCCAGCAGCTCGCGAAAACGCTGGCTATCCACGGCACCTTCTAAGCCCAGGGCCTCCGCGCCTTTACCCTGCCACTGTGACGCCTCCCCTTCCTTGGCGTAATAGTCGTCAGCACCGTCTTCATAGTAGCTTGCCGTCCGCCCTATGTGCTGTCTGGTTAGTATCTGGTGGCTAAGCATGGGTCACAAAACCTGAATCAAGCTGAATGGAGCGCTCAACGAAAGGTGCCAGACGTGGCTTAAACTGCTTAGGCTCTACCTTCGTCCGGGTCACGGGGCGATTCCCCGCAAGGGCAACGATCGCTTCCAAGTCTGGCAGCGTCGAAATCTCCGAAGGCATAACCACCCTTTCGCGGTTTCGCTCCGGTGCCCGATTGGTTGTGCTTCCTCGATCACCGCCCATATTCATAGAAAAACGTTCCCGCTCAACTTCGTGTTCACCAATACTCTTACTCATATCTTCATTCGTCTGTGGATCACCTGTTGACCCACCTAGAACAATAAGAGAACGGAAACAAGCGCGGATAGTTTGGGCTTCTTGCCTCCCATATATACGGTCAAGCTGGGCTGTAGACTGCAACCCAGCAACCACCCTTAGCCCATGTTTCCTACCTTTAGTAAGCGCAGCCTCCAGGCTGGGCAGCTTTTCCAGTGACGCAAGCTCATCTATAAAAGCCCACAAACGCCTCTGTTTACTTTCTGGAAGAGAAAGCACAGAAGAGAAATAAATATCCACCCAAGTAGATATAATAGGCTTTAGCGCTTCTGCCATATCTTCACGCCACGTTATGTAAATATTCCCTGCCTTTTCATCCTCTAGCCAATCTCTAATACTAAAATCACCGCCGGGCATATCTACATGCTTTGACAGGCTTGAAGAAAGAACAAAGCGCGCCGAGGTCAATGCTTTACTAGCTTCACTAGAACCAGCAAACAACGATTGCGCCTTAGTACCCTCTAGGAAGTCTCTAAGCTCGTCCATTTCCGCAATCGTACACCAGTGGAAAAGGCTTTTAATTGACCTATCCCCTGCTTCGTTTAGCTTTCTGGCCACACACTCAACAATAAGTCGCCCATATCCTCGCCACTCTTCTCCATCATCAGAAGAACCACGCGGAACAAGGGATAATGCAAAGCGCTCAAAATCAAATTCATTTCTTATTTCATTGAAAATAGACCAACCTTTAGAGCGTTCGTCGTATGGGTTTAATATAATGTCTTTTTCCCTCCCAAACTTTGAAAGCATATCTCCGTTAGGGTCGAGAATAATCATTCTGTCGCCGCGAAGCATGGCTGTAAAAGCCAGTTCTCGCATATTGACACTTTTACCTGTACCTGTAGCGCCGTTTAAAAGGAAATGTAATGTCTCAATCTCCACCGGCAATGGTATTCCACAAACTGTAACCTGCTTCTCTTTCTTCCTGCTTTTAGTCTGACGCTTTAAATCACTTGGCGTTGTCATCTTAGTGCCGCGAAGATGCTTGTCATATTTTGCACCTTTAAAACCTCGCCTCGGATCAATAGACGAAATGGCAATGATTAGGCCGGAAATAACAGCACCACCTAGCACCCCAGCAATCAATATAGGGTGCCTGAGCGTTTGTGGTGCCAGCTCAATTATCGCGTTTATCTTTGGCTCGGGCAGTCCAACGAATACGTTAGCCGCAACGATCCAGCCAACGGCTGGCATTATCAATATCAAAACAAAGCGTATTAGCGCCATTTGCTCCGGGTGCATGATCCTACTCCTTCTATTTAAAAACGTATGGCTCCACGCCAATACGCTTTAGTTCCTTATGTGCTTTGTTTAGCGATTCCGGGCCTACGGCAGTACGCAACAAATAAAGCGTTTCAATAGCAATGCGCCCTGGTTCACTACCCTGGTCGTTGCCATTCAGGTTCAGCGCCTCCAAACGCTCTATGATCTCAATGAATGCTGCATCGCTCTCTTGGCGAAGCGCCTCCACCTGCGCCCCGGCGTCTACCTGGCTCTCTAGCTTCTCCCGTAGGTAGGTACGGAAGCTCGCGTACCCCAAAGCGACCGATTCAGCCTCCAAGCGGGCTTGATGGCTGGCGTGAAGCCTTATGTTGATCGGTTTTCCTAGCTCATCTTTCACTGTAGCTCTCTCCGTAGCTCTAAAAAAGCCCATTCTATGCGGCTTACAGCTTAGCCTGTAGCCGTTAGGGGCTACAAGCTGCATCTTGCTTAAATGTTGTTTCCCCTTGAGAATCAAGGGGATACAGCATTTAGCAAGGTGCGTATGGTGTATAGCCCTAGAGTTAAGGATACACCACCCTGTTAAGGGCCAAAACCACAATCCCAGACACGCCACAGACGCAAAAGAGCGTCCTTATCAATGCTAGACGCGGAGCGTCTAGGGGGTTAGGTACAAACACAGTACATCAATGGTACATACAAGGTACGAAAAAAGGGGTTGCAAGGGCAAAAATGTACGTCTATAGTACTTAGTCAGTACAAACGCGGTACGGCAAAGGTACATAACCGGGCGGGGTCAATAATGGCATCAATCGACAAGCTCAGGCAGGCTGTCGAACAGGCCCCAAGGGGGTCAAAGGCTGCCACCATGCGAGCGCTACTGCCCAGCATTGAGCGGCAGATAAGTCAGGGCATCCACTACAAGGACATAGTAGAGGCTTTAAACCAAAATGGTTTTGAAATAAGCCAGAATACATTTGTGGTGACGCTTCGACGGCTGAGAAAAGAGAAAAAGGGGCAAAAGCCAGTAGAGTCTGTAGAGCCTTTTGAAAGCCACGATCAATACCAGGGAGATAATGAAGGGGGTGATATAGAGCCACCGCAAAGCGAAAAAGGTGTTGAAACAGAAAGTTCTGAAAACGGTGACACGCAAGACCTCAGTAAGATACTTAGCTCCCGCGATAGGGAAAACTATGCGGATGAGTATTTGAAGAAAAGGCCCATCGGCAAAATGGGCAGCAAAAGGAGTCAGGAAAAATGAAAGTAGCTGTTATTAACTTCTCTGGTAATGTTGGTAAAACAACTGTAGCAAAACACCTTATCTACCCTCGCCTAAAAGGCGCTGAGTACATTGCTGTGGAAACAATTAACAGCGATGAAGGTGACGGTGAAACGGTCAAAGGCAAACAGTGGGGGCAGCTCCAAGAACACTTGATGATGCTGGATTCTGCTGTTGTGGACGTTGGTTCATCTAACGTAGAGCAATTTGTGAAGTTGATGCACCAGTATCGCGGGTCGCATGAAGAAATTGACCTCTTTGTTGTTCCTACGGTCAAAGAGTCAAAGCAGCTTAGGGATACTATCGCCACGCTGGACGCTTTGAAGGCTATGGGCGTGCCTGCCAAGAAGATTCGCGTTGTGTTCAACATGGTGGATGCGGATGATGATTGGCGCGATGATTTTTGGGGCCTCCTTGTATATCATGAGGAAAAGAGAGGCTTTGACTTTCGCGAAGGTGCCGTTATCACCATGAGCGAGATTTACCAGAAGCTCCGCAACTTGGGAACGACAATTGAGAAGGTGCTTAACGATAAAACAGACTACCGCGCTAAAACCCGTGAAGCCAAAACAGATAGCGAAAAACAGCATGCTATCGAAATGGTTTTAGCGGGACGCCTCGCGCGCTCTGCTAAAGAAAACCTCGATGCTGTATATGCAGCAACGATAAAATGAGGTAGTCGATAATGGCAAACCGGCAGACAGCAAAAGAAGCGGCTTTACAAGTTTTGTTCGAAGATATGGACAATCTTTTAGAGCGCTCTGAAAAACTGCCTGTTGCTATAGAAGAGGCCGCAGCTAGTGCGGCCTCATCTATTCAAAGGGCAGGAAAGGAAGCATGTGACTCCATTACAACATCAAGCAAAAAATCCATCGAGGCGGATAAGAAAGAAAGAGAGTCGCTAATAGCTTCAATAAAAGAATCAGCGCAACGGGTTGAAGTGGCAACCAAGCTAACCAAAAAAGCGGGTAACAAAATAGCTTTATATGCCATCCTGCTAGGCGGGATCGCAGGGCTAATAATGGGGGTCATAGGTGGTGTTCTAGCGTACTTCCTATTCCCTTAGTCTTTCCTTCCTGGCGGCTTCATGCCGCCTTTCAAGTTTCCACCGACGCCCCTGGCCGGTCGCGGCCAGTGCCTCCGGCATCGAGCCGAGCCGCTGTGCCTGGATCACCCGCCCAGGTCGTGGACGTGGCCACCAGCTCCGGCAGGATCGCGCCCAGGTGAGGGGGTTTCCACCGACGCCCCTGGCCGGTCGCGGCCAGTGCCTCCGGCATCGAGCCGAGCCGCTGTGCCTGGATCACCCGCCCAGGTCGTGGGCGGTGGTTGTACGTTGTATTGTATGTTGTATGTATTACAATAATACATACAACATACAATACATTTTCTTGCAGTGCCTCCGGCATCGAGCCGAGCCGCTGCGCCTGGATCACCCGCCCAGGTCGTGGGCAATATCAGAAAAAAGCCGCGCTCTATGGCGCGGCTTATATAGTTAGTCAGGGGTGGGGGTTATGCCGTGAGGGGGAAGGCGCAATCACTCGGAAGCATTGCGACCGTTTGTGTCCGCTCTTCATTCGTCACAATCCAAATCCGACGATCATGCGGATGATAAACCGACAAAATAGCGCCACCTTCCTCAAGAGCTTTCAGGTTTTTTTTCGCTTGATCGTTAGAAACATCACCCCAATCACCCGAGCGATGGCGTTCAAAGAACGGGCCAAGATCAATAGCCGTGTACTTGCAAACCTCAAGCACACCTAACGATGCTAAAGGCTGACCAAGCGGGAAAAGGCATTCCATTATTCAGTTCCTCCATAAGCTTGATTGCGAGAGCTTCCCCCCTTACCCGTCCAAGCCTAGCCGGGAAGGAGTACATTCTATGTACTCTTACGGTACATTATTGGTACAAATCAAGTACGCCAATGGTACTTTTTGGCCGGTTTTGGCTTCGGGTGGTATCATTCACCCTCTTGGCGAGCCGTGCGGATAGGTGCTAGCTTTTGGCTGGGTGCGCCTTTCTATACCAAAGCGTAATGAGAAAGGCATAATATCAAAAAATCAATGGCCACTTTCATTAAAACCATGTAAGAAATTAGCTATTCTTCATGTAGGATATATCCTACATAGGGTGGCAAAGGCGGCCCGGTGGCCGCCTTTTCGGCTAGGCTCTAAGAGCCTTTAGCACCTCCTTGAAGTCACCTCCTTTCAGCACTCCCAGCCGGAATGATTGCTTGGTAAGAAATGCCTGTTTAACTTGATTCGCCAGTTCATTACCCATAGTTGCCACCCTTTGCAGTGAAAGCCCGGCGCGGTTGCCGCCGCGTGTCCCCAGGCTTTATGTGTGTGAAGGCGGGGCCATCAGCCCCGCCATGGGGTTAGATCAAGCCCAATAAGCTCAGCCAGGAATCGGGGTGGTCAGGCTCAACCGTGCGACCATCAGGCGTTTCACAAACAGAATCGAAAACCCATTCTTCAAGCTCGTCCATGCTGGGGGTTTCGTAGGTGGTGCCGCGAAAGTCGATACTTTTGGGGAATCCATCAACAAACATGGTAATAGCTCCTTTGCAGTCCTACCGGGCGCGGTTGCCGCCGCGTGGTTCCCGGTGCCGGGGGCTTATCCCGCCGACATGGTTAGTATCGCAAAATATCCGCCGCCAGTCAACTCTGAGTCATACATTTTTTTATGCGACACACAATGTCGCGCCCATGTGCTAAAGGGATCAAAACCGCCAATCCAAGTAGCGCGACCGCAATACCGGGGAGACATCAAAGCCGTCTCCCGTGGCGCGGGCATTGATACGCACACGAGCCGGGGTCTGGTGGTTGCCGATAGTGGTGGCGGCACGTGCCTGGGGGCTGTCGCCTCGGCTGGAGCCGCTGACACGCGGCACCTCTATGAGCGGCGCGGGCGCTCTCTGCGTGGCTCCATAGTTGGAAGCGGGGTAGGTGGTAGCGCATCCAGCGAGGGCCACAACCAGGGCCAGGGCAGTGAAAGCGGGGCGTGTAGGCATTAGCTCACCTCAAGAAAAGAAGGGAAGGGAAGGGGGCGGGGCGCTTAGCGCCCCGCAATTGTCTAGCCAGCCATTTCAGCGGCTTTCTGGTTCACCAGCCGGGAAACCGGCTCCCAGATTCCCGGCACCTCGATCATTGTAAAGCGACCGGAACGGATACCCTCGGGAGTGGGCTTTTCCATGTCCTTCACATTGCCTGAAAACTCACACCAAACCGCGTCAATTGCCCGGCCCATCAGGGAATTTGTAATAGATCGCTCACAGAAAACGTATTCAACACCACCGAAAAGATCGACCCACGGGGAGCGCTGAAATTCGTAACTGTCGGTCATGCCATCGAAATAACCACGCTTGAATTTCTGCGCCTGCGTTTCCACTTCTCCGCGTGTCGGGCCATCTTCCCAGCGAACACGAATAGCTGAGTATCCATCCATACGGACTGAAAATTTCACACCTGGGAAGCGGATCTTTAGCAGCTTGCGAAGGTTGGCCGCTGCCAGCTTAGCCCCGTGGTCATCGCTCTTGTCGGCACGCTTCAAGGTGCGTAGCGCTGGATCACTCGCCAGCTCGGCTTTTGCTGCTTCACGGGCACGATCCGCGCGCTCCTGGGCGTCTGCCTTTTCCTGCTCAATTTTTGTTGCCATGGCCACGGCGTCGGCCACTTCTTGAGCACCTACTACATCAGAAAAAATTTCCCATTGGACGCTTGAGCGGGCCAGGGTTTCCGGCACGTTAGAGCGGTTGCCGTTATCCCACACAATATCAATTGTGGCGTTGCCACCAGCGACACCAATACCACCAATAGATTTACAGCTCTCGGGGGATTGCTCGCCGTGAATAGCAACAACGATGCCATAACCGCAAAATGGAAGTGAGCACCGAACAAGCTGGCCTTTTTGGATGGTATCGGAAAAAACAGAAGAACGGTTGACCATGGTAATAGCTCCTTTGCAGTCGTACCGGGCGCGGTTGCCGCCGCGTGGTTCCCGGTGCCGGGGGCTTATCCCGCCGACATGGTTAGTATCGCAAAATATCCGCCGCTGGTCAACTCTGGGTCATACATTTTTGAGGTTTTTTTCTGCCAGTGGG
>Ga0114902_1001525_pt1 | contig 10039 bp, 10 predicted proteins | sample MalvireepMed_s12_FD_87291 | JGI IMG/M metagenome (GOLD analysis project Ga0114902, IMG submission 87291) | Marine viral communities from the Global Malaspina Expedition - Malaspina viral metaG DeepMed_s12 | ecosystem: Environmental > Aquatic > Marine > Oceanic | place: Mediterranean Sea... | reverse complement strand
TTTATCCCCCATAGACGAGGCAAACCGGGATAGAACCGGCGCGTCAGCGGTCCCGGCTAGAACCGCTCGCGCACTTACTGCTGAAGAGTGGTTAAACCGGTTGGGTCAGGAACGGGGCGTACATCCACCACTCCCCTCCGAAAAACTGTTGGCTACGACGCCAGTTAAAGCACCAACAAAACCGCTTTATCATGCGACATTTTCAAAAAACATAGAAAACATTAAAAAGAAAGGCTTTCGTTTATTTAGACCTACTACACTTGTTCCACGGGGACAAGAAAGACAGCCCGGTACTTTTGCTTTTACTGATCCGACCCAGGCTTTAAGGTGGGCGAACCTTTTAAATAGAGAGTATGGGGAGCCTGTGTCTGTTTTTAAACTAAAGGGTGGTGAACGGTGGGTTCCGGATCCTCATCCTGATCCTCTTTTTGGGCCGCAAGCGTCATTTTACACACCAACGGTTGTGCCTCCTGAAGATATCTTAGGTGTACTAGACGTGGGTTCTTTTGATAAAGAGGGACTGGGGGGTGTACTACTTAGCCTCAGTGAACCTGATTTCGGATTAACTGGACAGGAAGATCCTGCTAAGGTTACGCGAGCCTTAGATTTGCTGCAAAAACTGAAGAACATAGAGGGTGAAGCACCGCCGTTGGTTGACCATACAGAATCAGCCAATATAGGGGAATTAGGCTTCATACTAAGGGGGGGAAAAACGTTAGAAACCATTGGGATACCCGGAAGTTCATCCGAAAAGTGGGGGAGTGCCGTGCCTCGTCACATGTATCACTCTCGACGGGGGTCTCAACCGTTTTCTGGGGGGATTGCCGCTTCTCCAATCGCTAAGGAAGGAGAACGTGAGATATTACAAGATTACAAAGACGGTCATCCCGAAGATAAGGTTGTGTGGCTAGGACCAGAGCGCTGGGGTCCACCAGAAGAAACTTATCTGATCGACTTGAGCAAATTAGATGTATCGCAGCTTCGTGCAACCGGACAAGCCGAAGGAAATGTCGTTTATCGCGGAGATATTCCAGCGTCCGCTATAGAGCCGTTGGCTCCGACGCCAGTAGAAACGAAATCCAAAAGCCCAACACTGGAACAGTTTACCAAGACGATATACGCGGGTACTCGTGGCGCACCACAGCAACAGATAGCGCCGTATGGGGAGGCGTTACCGGGAGGCGGAGGAGGAGACAATAGGTTCGGGGGTATATTCGGGTCGGCGGATAGAGAGGTCGCACTATCGCACGGCGACACACTGCAAGAATTTACCCCCGTAAACATGATAGGTGATGCGGATTTTCGGAAGTCGGTGCTGTATGACGATGGGTACTATGCGGCAAAGAACCATGTGCGCGACATCTATCAACAGCACAAAGGGCAGTCGTTGCGGGATGACGAGGCAGATGAGTTGCTGTATTACATATCCGGCGATAAAGACGTTTACGACTCGCCGCAACAATTTGGTGAGATTACAGGGATAGATGTAAATGACCCGGATGCACTAGCCGAAGCAAGTTGGGACTTGCAGGGGATAAAGGGCGAGGTCGCCAGACGCATGGGATACGACGCTGTGGGCATGGCAGATGAACACGGGGAAAGCATGTTGGTGTTGTCAAGCCCTCTACCAATAGATGAGTCGTCCGCTACAGAGCCGTTGGCCTCGACGCCAGTTAAAGCACCAGAAGAACAACTCGGTTTATTTGAGGAAGCCGCCCAAATAAAACCACAGCAACTGACAGCCGGAAGTCTTTTTGATGAAAAAAAGGGACGTAGGTTATTAATCGTAGGCTGTTGTAAAACCAAGAGTAAGGTTGAAGGACGGATACCCGCAAGTGAACGTTATAAGGGTACTTTGTTTGCCACTTTAAATGCGGCGGGTGTACCAAAAGATGTAGATGTTGCTGTTTTATCGGCTAAACACGGATTGATTCGTTTTGATACCCCACTGGAAGATTACAACGTAAAGATGAAGGACGGTCGTAAAGACCTTTTGAAAAGCCCGGAACAGCTTGCACGAATTAATAACACAGTAGACGGATACGGTGAGGTTTTTGTAGCGGGAGGTGAGGACTATCGTAACTTTTTAGACGAGGCGGGTATAGAAGGCAAATATACAACATATAAAGACCTTAAGGCTAACGTCAGGGGTATCGGTGATCAGCGTTCTATTTTAGCGAAGTGGTTAAAGCGCGAAAAAGTTGAAGAACCGAAGCCTGAGAGCAAAAAAGTTGAAGAACTGAGGCCGGGAGAAAGAGTATCTATCAAAGGTAAAGCGGGTGTGTTCTATCTTGACAGACCGCTTCCCAATGGGTGGTTACGGATTCGGGATGATGAACAGCCTAACCCCAGATTTATAAAGGTGCGGAAAGAAGATGTTAGTTCAGCAGGCTATTATTATGCAGGTGGGGGCGGTGTTAATAGTTTGGCTGAAACAGCACGAAACATGACCCGTTATGCCGGTGGTGGTGGAGTTAATTCATTGAGTGGGACTGCACGGTCAATGTTTGTATAATATTCAAAAATTAGGGTATGACTCATGGCTAATGACCCGCGTGTATCGTTGATAGAGCGACGAAACGACAACCCTGATCTCGGGGAAATGGAACTGGATGTTGAAATTGAACAGCCCGGAGCGTTTTTCCCATCTCAAAGGCCTGTTGTAGAGGGTATCTCTATTGAACCGGTAGACGACGGTGGTGTTGTCGTTGATCTTGACCCAAGTGCCTCTCTACAGCAAGGAACCATGGGCTTTTCCGATAATCTGGCGGAGGATTTGGATGATCGGGAACTGGGCGTTATTGCAAATGAACTGACGGCGGAGTTTGAGGCCAATAGAACATCGCGTGGAGACTGGGAAAAAGCCTATGCAGACGGCTTAGAGTTACTAGGCTTCAACTACGAGGAGCGAACACAGCCTTTTCGTGGTGCAACAGGTGTGACACACCCTCTTTTAGCTGAAGCGGCCACGCAGTTTCAAGCGCAGGCTTTTAATGAATTGTTACCTCCTGGCGGACCTGTCAGAACCTCCGTTATGGGGGATTTAACAAAGGAGAAAGAGCAGCAGGCACGGCGTGTTCGCGAATTTATGAATTACTACATCACTAATGTGATGGAGGAATACACGCCCGAGTTTGATCAAATGCTGTTTTACCTGCCTTTGGCGGGATCTACCTTTAAAAAGGTGTATTACGACGAGTCGATGGAACGTGCAGTTAGTAGTTTTGTTCCGGCAGAACAACTTATTGTCCCGTTTGAAGCAAATGACCTTGAAAGCTGCCCAAATATTACGCAGGTTATCAGGATCCCGCTTAATGACCTCCGTAAAAAGCAAATTTCAGGCTTTTATCGAGATATTCCGGTCCACCCAACGCAAGCGGAAAGCTCTGGTATATCCAGAGAGCTGGAACAACTTGAAGGTATGCAACCTTCGACTATCGACTACGATTGCACGTTACTGGAATGCCATGTGAACTTGGACCTGCCTGGTTATGAAGAAATCGGAGAAGATGGAGAGCCCACCGAAATAAAAGTCCCCTACATCGTCACGATCAGTGAGGATAATGGTCAAGTTTTATCCATACGAAGGAATTTTAAGGAAGACGACCCGCAAAAGCGCAAAATACAGTACTTTGTGCATTATAAATTCCTACCGGGGTTTGGTTTTTATGGCTTGGGTCTGATTCATACGATTGGCGGACTGTCACGCACAGCCACTGCTGCATTACGGCAGCTTATCGACGCTGGTACGCTATCGAACCTTCCCGCAGGATTCAAAGCCCGTGGGCTGCGGATCAGGGACAACGAAGACCCATTGCAGCCTGGAGAATTTCGAGATGTAGATGCACCTGGCGGAGCTATCCGAGACAGCTTGATGCCGCTGCCTTTTAAAGGGCCAGATGCCACGTTATTTCAGCTTTTAGGGTTTGTAGTTGAAGCGGGCCAACGATTTGCCACGATTACAGATCTGAAAGTTGGGGACGGCAACCAAGGTGCGGCCGTAGGTACGACAATTGCCATGCTGGAGCAGGGCACTCGTGTAATGAGTGCAGTACATAAGCGGATGCACTACGCCATGAAGCAGGAGTTCAAACTTCTGGCAAAGGTTATGGCGGAATACTTGCCTCCGGAATACCCTTATGCGGTTGAAAATGCCAATCAGTCCATTAAAGCACAGGATTTTGACGATCGGGTTGATGTTATTCCTGTTTCCAACCCAAATGTCTTTTCACAGGCGCAACGAATAACCTTGGCGCAAACGCAGATGCAACTTGCCGCACAGGCTCCGGAAATGCACAACATGTACGAAGTATTTCGACGCATGTATGAGGCATTGGGGGTGCGGGACATTGAAAAAATGCTGAATGCGCCCTCGACAGACGAACCACAGCCCAAGGATCCCGCGCAGGAAAATATTGATGCGCTGGAAAACACAAACATGAAAGCATTTGAGGGACAGGACCACGATGCACACATTATGGCGCATTTGGTTTTTGGTTCGTCAGGCACGGTACAGGCATTGCCCTCAATTGCCATGGAACTTCAAAAACACATTATGGAACATGCCCGAATCAAGGCGCAGGAACAGGCTCCTCTTATGTATGCACAACAGCAGCAACAGCAACAAGCTGCGGGACAGCCTGTAAACGAACAACAGGCTCAGTTTGAAATTGAAGCGTTGACTGCGCAGTTAATTGCACAGGAAATGCAGAATTTGAAAGCTCTAAGTGACCAAATTGCAAATGCAGGTGAGGGAGAAGGTCCTGATCCGTTGATCGCGTTGAAAGAGCAGGAACTGGCGATCAAAGGTCAGAAAAGTCAGGCAGATATTGCACAGGATCAAGCCGAATTGCAGCTTGACAAAACCAAGGAAGTTCGCAAAGGACAGGAATTTCAACAACGTCTCGCGAGTCAGGAGGGCCAAACGAAAGCCCGTATTGATGCTGCGAGAGAACGTGAGATAATGCGTATACAGCAACAAGGTAATAGAGGACAATAATATGGGTGCAGTAAAGATTATCAGTGGTCCGGTAAAAGCGCCAAAACCGCAAAACAAGGCTGTTATTCAAGGTCAGGGTAGTATCCCGTATGCCAAGGCCACCAAAGAAAAAACGCCGAATATAGGAAAAGCTAAAATCACGACAGGTCAAAAGCGTGGTATGGGCGCAGCACAACGCGGTGGCCGCTTCACGATTGCCTAGACATGCCGCTTGATCGGGGTTCCAGTGACAAGACCATCAGTAAGAATATTCGGCAACTGGTAAAGGAAGGCTATCCGAAAGAACAGGCCATAGCTATAGCCACGCGCTATGCTGGAAAAACCCGTAAAAAAAAGAGGCCTAAGAAAAAAAAGTGAACCCAAAAAAGTTGGAAATCGGGAGTAAATTTGCTGAGTATGATTTAGATCAAGATGGCACAGTTACCGATGCCGAAATTGCGCGTTCCAAGGAAATGTTGGAATTGGAACTTCGAGAAGAAAAAAGTGAAGCGCAAAAACGCATGGCTTGGTTATCTATAGCCAGCATGATTATTTTCAGCGCCTGTCTTTTTATGCCTGTTGTACCCGAAAGTCGCGTTAATGCACTTGGCGAAATATTAGGACTCTTTTATATCGCGCAGGCAGGAATTGTTGGTGCGTACATGGGTGTCACAGCTTGGATGAGTCGTAAATAATGCAAACTAATTTTGATAAATGCCTTGGATATGTATTGGAGCATGAGGGTGGCTATGTAGATCATCCTGAAGATCCCGGTGGTCGTACCAATAGGGGTATTACACAAAAAGTTTATGAAAAATACCTGGATAGACCGGTTACCGAAAAAGAAATGAAAGAGCTTCCTTTGGAACATGCCCAGGCTATTTATAAAAAAAACTATTGGGACAAGGTTTGTGGAGATGACCTACCAGACGGCCTAGATTTTAGTGTTTTTGATTGGGCCGTGAACTCCGGGCCGTCAAGAGCTGCTAAAGTTCTGCAAAGACTTGTGAGTGTAACGGCTGATGGCGCTATTGGACCTTTAACACTGGCGGCTGTGCGCACGCACTCCACAGGAGAACTGATCGGTGATTTTAGCAAGGAAAGAGAGATGTTTTATCGAAGGTTAAGCACCTTTGGAACGTTTGGTAAGGGTTGGTTGAATCGTTTGGATAAGACGCAAAAAAAATCATATGAACTTCTTTTAGATGTGCCCTTAACGCCTATATAAGGATGGAACATATAGAAGCAGAAGTACTAAGTCCTTTTGGACCGCGTATATTAAAGACTACAGTCCCGTCAGAAACCCTGGCGTTACTTAACTCGTTCTGTGACTTTCTTTTAAAAAGCGATCAACGTGAAGAACAGGATATAGCCAAAGATCTTGTTGGACACGTCCAAGAAGAACTGTCTCACGATCTTGAACACACCCCAGATATTGGAAACATGCTTTTTTCTTTGACAAAGGGCCTTTATGAACATTGTGTGCCAGGGCATTCCGAAGATATTGAAAAGTTGATTGTGCATAAAAGCTGGTTTGTTAGAGCTTTTGAAAACGACTATAACCCCACGCATATGCACACAAGTGGGAGTTATTCCTGTGTACTGTATCTAAAGGTTCCAGAAACTATTTCAGATACCAACAGCAAGTATGTCGATAAACAAGCTACCGAAGGCTATTTGGACTTTGTTTATGGGACGTCTTTGGTTTGTTGCCCTGGAAACCTATGCGTACAGCCTAAAGCGGGGGATTTATATGTTTTTCCCGCGTATCTGTTTCATACTGCGTATCCGTTTTATGGAGAGGGAGAAAGACGCTCTTTTTCTGCCAACATGTCCTTGGCGGTGCGGGATAGTGAGAAAGAAGTATGAAATATAAAGACGTTTTGGGCGAAGACTTTAAAACTAAAAAAGAAGCATACCGCCATTTTTGCGCTCTCAGGGATAAGGTGACGGAAGCATCCTGTCTGGGCAGACAACACCTCCTGACTGAAGAAACGATCGTCAAAAAAAGCCAGATGGACAAGCTCTATGCCGACTATTTTCTTTGTAAGGACCCTAATTGGTATAAAAAGAAAATTGGGCGGGGAGTTAAAGATTGGTTTTTTGGGCGCGATAAGGAAGGTGGAGTTTGCTTATGGGTTTTGCAGAAAGAGAATCCAAAAGAAAACGCTGTGGAAGAATCTATCTGGTCACGATTAGCTATTAAAGAAACAGATATGCCTTTTTCCATATCGGCCAAATGGGTGTTTACTTGTTTTGGACCAGGGGTGATGTTGGATAAAAGCCCCCAATTAAAAATAAAAAATGTTTTAAGACATACAGTGAAACCTCAAATACAAAAATTCAGAGACTCCGTAGAAGACAAGTGTCAAAGCTGCGGGAAGCAAAGCTCTGGGTTGGGGTTAGAGGTTGACCATACCCCTAATTTTTCAGACATTGCAGAAAGTTTTCTAAACCGGCATGACCAAAATTTTCTAACGGAAACGGTTATTGATCTCGAAACTAAGCGCGTGGGCGCTAATTACCCCCAAAAATGGCGCTTTAATGATGTAGCCAAGCAGATTAAAAAAGATTGGTGCGAGTACCATGAAAGCCAAGCAGTATTGAGGTTACTTTGTGTGAGTTGCCATAAAAGCAAAACGCATAGCAAAGAAAGTTAATGGATTCTTTCGATATCGTTCAATTTGTCCAAAAAACCATTAAGGAACGTAAGTACATTGTTCTGGACGTACTGGAGAATAATGGTATAAAGTCCATGGAACAATACCGAGAATTGATGGGCGAGTTAAACGCCCTTAATTATATTTTACAGGAACTCTCGGGCCTGCTAGAAAAACAGGAGCAATTGGATGACTGAAGCTGTCCAAGCTGTAGAAAACCTTTATGTTAAAGAAGAGGATCGCGTTTTAGATCCAGCACTTCTTGACAAAACTCTTTTAGAACGAATGCCGCAACCTACCGGTTGGCGTTTGCTTATTCTCCCGTATAAAGGAAAAGGAAAAACGGAGGGAGGTATCCATTTGCCCGATAAGGTAGTAGAGGAAAGTCAGATACAAACTGTTGTGGGATATGTCCTGAAACAAGGACCTTTAGCCTATATGGATAAAGAGAAATTCCCAGAAGGGCCGTGGTGTTCTGAAAAAGACTGGATTGTTTTTCCCCGATATGCAGGTTCTAGGTTCAGAATCGAAGGGGGCGAAGTACGAATTCTTAATGATGATGAAGTATTAGCCACAATCCATGATCCCGATGACGTTATTAATATCTAAGAGAGTATAGCTATGGCAGAAACACAGCAAAAAGCCCATGAGGTCGACGACGGTCAGATTCCTTTGGAGTTTGATGAAGCCGCCGCAGAAGTAGAAGTGCCTATTGAGGCGGAAACTATTTCAGACGCGGAAGTTGTTGAGGTTGAAGAAAAGACAGAGCAAGAAGAATACGGTGCTTCGGTACAGAAGCGTATTGATCGGCTTACAAGAAAAATGCGTGAGGCAGAGCGTCAAAAAGAAGAAGCCCTAAAGTATGCGCAAAACGTTCAAACTGAATCAAATGCAATTAAAACCCGAATGCAGCAACTGGATGCAGGGTATGTCTCTGAATACGGTGGCCGTGTCGAAGCTGAACAGCAACAGGTCGAGACCGAATTAAAAAGAGCAGTTGAAGTGGGCGATGTAGAAGCCACTGTAGCGGCACAAAAGAAATTAACACAATTAGCTGTTGCACAAGATCGCTATGAACAAGCTCGACTGCAACAGGAGCAACAAGCTGCACAGCAGACAGCATACGAACAGGCTGTTCAGGCTCAGCCGCAGCAAGCTCCGGCTCCGGCTCCGGCTCCGACTCCGGCTCCTGATCCAAAAGCAGAAGATTGGGCTTCTCGCAATAGCTGGTTCGGGAAAGACGAGGCCATGACTTTTGCAGCTTTTGGTATCCATAAAAGAATGGTGGAGTCTGAAGGATTTGACCCCTTAAGCGATGACTATTATAGTGAGCTTGATGAACGGATCCGCAGAGAGTTTCCGCAAAAATTTAACGGAACCAGCAAACGTGCCGCCCAGACAGTTGCTGGAGTTTCCCGCTCAACCACGTCCGGGCGCTCAGGTAGAAAAGTTCGCCTCACCCCGAGCCAAGTAGCCATAGCTAAAAAATTGGGTGTGCCGCTTGAAGAATACGCGAAATACGTGAAGGAGTAAGAACGTGAGTAAGGAAGTAGAAACAAATCGTTTCGACGACGTTGACCGTTCTCCTCGCGCAAAAAATACAAGGGAGAAAACAGAGCGGCGTAAGCCGTGGGCTCCCCCCTCCATGTTAGCAGCACCACCTGCACCGGAAGGATACAAACATCGCTGGATACGATCGGAAGTACGTGGTTTTGACGATCGTCAAAACATTTCAGCACGTCTTCGTGAGGGCTATGAACTAGTCCGAAAAGATGAATATCCTGATTTTGAATCTCCGGTAATTGATTCAGGTCGATATGAGGGTGTTTTTGGTGTAGGAGGCTTAATTCTGGCGCGAATTCCACTGGAAACAGTGCAGGAACGTACCGACTACTTTAATAGCAAAAGTAAAGATTTAATGGAGGCGGTCGATCACGATATGATGCGCGAGAATGCCCACTCAACGATGAAGATTGACAATCCAGATCGTCAATCTCGTGTAACTTTAGGTGGCCCGCGAAAATAGTCGCGGACTACCCCCTTTTTTTGGGAGTAAAGACTTATGGCTAATACTTATTCTGCGAGGGGCTTGCAGCCCATCGCGAAATTAGGTCAGGGCACTAACTCCACTGGTGTAACAGGCTACACTCCTTATGAAATAGCAAATGGCAATACAACCGCCATCTACCACGGCTCTCCAGTTATTCCCCTTTCTACGGGGTATATTTCACTGGTAGGCGCTGCGGCTGGTGGATCGGTTAGCTTGGTAGGCGCTTTTGTAGGGTGTGAATATGTATCTAGCACTACCTCGAAAACTATTTGGTCAAACTATTGGCCAGGTTCCGGGGCGGACAGCAACTTTCCTGTAAAGGCTTTTGTCGCCGATGATCCAAACCAATTA
>Ga0114902_1001506_pt1 | contig 10102 bp, 7 predicted proteins | sample MalvireepMed_s12_FD_87291 | JGI IMG/M metagenome (GOLD analysis project Ga0114902, IMG submission 87291) | Marine viral communities from the Global Malaspina Expedition - Malaspina viral metaG DeepMed_s12 | ecosystem: Environmental > Aquatic > Marine > Oceanic | place: Mediterranean Sea... | reverse complement strand
TAGCTCTTGATCACGTCACTGGTGCGCATGCCCAGCGTGGTGGGGAAGCGGCTGTCGATGCTGTCGACGCCAGCGATCTCGAAGCATTGCCCGATGATGGACAGCCCGGCGTGGCTGGTGAGGTTGCGGCGACTGGCGCGGAACTTGACGTTGGGCATGGCACTGTCTGGGTGAATGGCGATATTCGCTATATTGCCATGCAGGTCAGTGGGTTAGAAGTGCTTCCGGGGGCCGGTCTCACGGATTCAGGATTAAGTAAGGATCCCGAATCGGGACTCACTGAGCTCTCATAGACTTAGAAAAAGCGAGGAATAATTCGACCACCTCCATAATAATACGACTTTAGTCTAGCCATCTATCAACTGACATCTCTACTCCAGTTGCTATAAATCGTTGTAATAGCAACCTCTTCCTAATACTCAGACCAATAACTCATGCATAGAGAAATAAGCCTGATGCGAAATATGGCTTCACAAATCATTTCGAAGATTGTATAAAATATAAAAACTACCAATTGATGCTGACATCCACTGTAGCGCCAGCGTTGATCACCAGGACAGAACAATCACAGGTGTTCCATGAAACGAGTGCATATCATCGACTCTCATACAGCAGGTGAACCTACACGGCTGGTAATGAAGGGATTCCCAACTCTGCCTGGCACAACCATGGCAGAAAAATGTGAAGCGCTGCGCACTTCGCATGATCAATGGCGAAGCGCCTGTATGTTGGAGCCACGTGGGCATGATGTGTTGGTGGGAGCGCTTTATTGTGCACCGGAATCACCAGATGCCACTTGCGGCGTCATCTTCTTCAACAACTCGGGTTATCTGGGCATGTGCGGTCACGGCACTATCGGGCTCGTCGCATCCCTGCATTATCAAGGCCTTATAGAACCCGGCGCCCATAAAATAGACACTCCTGTTGGTCCTATTAGTGCAACCCTTCACAACGACGGTGCCGTTACTGTCCGGAATGTCCTTTCTTATCGCTATCGCCAGCAAGTCCCTGTTGAAGTGCCTGGATATGGACTCCTGCATGGGGATATCGCTTGGGGAGGCAACTGGTTCTTCCTTATCAGTCAGCATGGCCAATCGCTAGCGCTTGATAACACCGAAAAGCTAACCGAATTCACCTGGGCCGTACGCCAGGCACTCGAAGCGGCCTCGATTACTGGCGAGGACGGCGGGCTAATCGATCATATTGAGCTCTTCACAGAGGACGAGGCAGCCGATAGTCGTAACTTTGTGCTTTGCCCCGGTAAAGCATATGACCGCTCCCCTTGTGGTACCGGCACCAGTGCCAAACTGGCTTGCCTAGCGGCAGATGGAAAATTATCGCCAGGAGAGACCTGGGTACAAGCCAGTATTTGTGGCAGCCAGTTCGAAGGACACTATGAATGGGAAGGCAACTGCATCCGTCCCTATATCAAGGGGCGAGCCTATCTAAGTGCAGATGCCACCCTACTTATTGATGAACAGGATCCGTTTGCCTGGGGTATTCCCGACGTGTAAGCACGCGACTCGCTAACCCTGATTCTTCATTAACCAAGCAGCACCGATTACTCCACTATCAACTCGGTGCTGATGTGAGTACTGACAACACCAACCGAAAGGAAAAACAATGAGCGATAACATTTTTACAGGCTGCATCCCTGCGTTAATGACCCCCTGCAATGCGGACCGTCAACCGGACTTCGATGCTCTGGTTGCTAAAGGTCGTGAGTTAATAGATATCGGTATGAGTGGCGTCGTGTACTGCGGCTCTATGGGCGATTGGCCACTGTTAACCGAAGCACAGCGCCAAGAAGGCGTCGCCCGTTTAGTTCAAGCAGGCATACCAACCATCGTGGGCACTGGCGCAGTAAATACCAAAGAGGCCGTATCCCATGCAGCTCACGCTGCTAAAGTGGGAGCCCATGGTCTGATGGTTATTCCGCGAGTGCTCTCACGGGGCACCTCAGTAGCGGCACAAAAAGCTCATTTCTCAGCCATTTTAGAAGCAGCGCCTAAGCTGCCCGCCGTCATTTATAACAGCCCCTACTACGGCTTCGCGACGCGTGCAGACCTCTTCTTTGAGCTGCGTCATCGTTACCCAAACCTAATCGGCTTCAAAGAGTTTGGCGGCGCCGATGACCTACGCTACGCAGCGGAAAACATTACCTCCCAGGATGAAGATGTCACCTTGATGGTAGGTGTAGACACGACTGTCTACCATGGTTTCGTCAACTGTGGCGCCACTGGTGCCATCACAGGCATTGGCAATGCTCTCCCCCGCGAGGTGCTCCAGCTCGTCGCTCTCAGTAAAAAAGCCGCACAAGGCAATGTCGAAGCACGCCGTCTAGCCAAAGAGCTTGAGGAAGCGCTGGGAGTTCTCTCCTCCTTCGATGAGGGCGGCGACTTAGTTCTCTATTACAAACACTTAATGGTACTCAACGGGGACTCTGAGTACTCCCTCCACTTCAATGAAACCGACACTCTGAGCGATGCCCAGCGTCACTATGTGGAATCTCAATACACCTTGTTCCGTACCTGGTATGCCAATTGGTCTGCTTCCTTAGAAAACATCTAAGGCTCAGTGGCACACAATTTTTTGCCGCTTAGCAGCCGACTGCTCCAGCACAGCTAATGTGCTGGAGCGAACTCTCTTTGCTAGGAGTTACTCATGCACCGTATGAGTCTGGAGGAAGCCGAGGTACTGGCAAAAGCAGTGCTCAACGCCCAGGGCTTCAATCAAGAACAGACACACGCCCTATCTCAAGCAGTGATAGCGGGGCAACGCGACGAGTGCCATTCACATGGCCTGTACCGTTTACTCAACTGCGTTAAAACGCTAGCGGCAGGAAAAGTGGTCGCCAATGCTCAGCCAGAAGTGCACGACCACGCCCCAGGCATCGTACGGGTTGATGCCAAAGGAGGCTTTTCGCAACTTGCCTTCGAGGCTGGCTTACCTATTTTAACGGCAAAAGCGCGTGAGCAAGGCATTGCTGCGCTTGCCATTAATCACTGCGTACATTTTTCAGCCTTATGGGTTGAGATTGAAGCTATCACAGACCAGGGGCTGGTAGCGCTGGCCTGTAATCCCAGCCATGCCTGGGTTGCCCCCGCGGGTGGCAATCGCCCATTACTGGGTACAAACCCGCTGGCCTTTGGCTGGCCGCGTCCCAATGGTCAGCCACCATTTATCTTCGACTTTGCTACCAGTGCCATTGCTCGCGGTGATATCGAACTCCATCACCGTGAAAATAAACCGATTCCCGAGGGTTGGGGTATCGACCGTTTAGGGCAGCATAGCCAAAACCCTGCTGACGTATTAGACGGCGCACTCCTTACCTTTGGCGGCCATAAAGGCTCTGCCTTATCTATCATGATTGAGCTTATTGCTGGCCCACTCATCGGTGACTTAACCAGCGCTGAATCGCTGGCATACGATGATGGAGCCGGAGCTTCTCCCTATCACGGCGAACTCATACTCGCTATGGATCCTGAACGCTTTCTGGGGAGTACGCTAGAGGATTATATGGCCCGTGCTGAAGATCTGTTCTCGTCGATCATAGCCCAGGGCGCTCGCTTACCTTCGCAACGACGATATACGGCACGGCAACGCACCCAAAAAGAAGGTATTTCAATTCCAGAATCCCTATATCAGGAGTTGTCACGCCTAGCGCGACTATGACGGCTCTTTTCTTACCGACCATTCGCGTTACTCTAACGACGGAGACGAACATGACATTGCAAGGCAAAATGCTGATTGGCCAACAAGCTGTACAGGGCTCTCGTGACGCCATTTACGCAATCAATCCAGCGAATAATGAACGTCTTGAACCCGCTTATTTAGGTGGCTCCCAGGAAGAGGTAGAAAGAGCCTGCGAGTTAGCTTGGCGCTCATTTGACAGCTACCGCGAAACGCAGCTGGAAGCACGGGCACAGTTTCTCGAGACCATTGCAGATGAGATAGAAGCGCTCGGAGAAACACTGATTAACCGAGCAGTGGCCGAATCTGGCCTTCCCCAAGCCAGGATTCAAGGGGAGCAAGGACGAACTTGTAACCAACTACGGTTATTTGCAAAAACCCTACGCAATGGTGAATGGCTAGATGTTCGAATTGATCCGGCCATGCCTACTCGTCAGCCCATGCCGCGCGCCGATTTGCGCCAACGCCACATCGCGCTTGGCCCAGTCGCTGTGTTTGGTGCAAGCAATTTTCCGTTGGCTTTCTCCGTCGCCGGCGGCGATACCGCATCAGCGTTAGCGGCGGGATGCCCCGTAGTCGTCAAGGCCCACTCCGCACATCCAGGAACCAGCGAATTAGTAGGGCGTGCGATTCAAACTGCCGTCAAGCGGTGTGATCTTCCCGAAGGCGTATTTTCGCTAATTTTCGGCTCGGGCCGTGAGGTTGGGCAGGCATTGGTTGCGCATCCTTACATCAAAGCAGCCGGGTTTACTGGCTCCCGCAGCGGCGGCTTGGCACTATGGAAAACGGCACAGTCGCGCCCTGAGCCAATCCCTTTCTATGCTGAAATGAGCTCCATCAATCCAGTATTCCCTCTACCAGCGGCACTGGAGTCACGTGGTGCCAGCATGGGGGCAGAATTCATTAGCTCGTTGAATATGGGAGCTGGCCAGTTTTGTACTAATCCTGGGTTAGTCATTGCCGTAAAGTCCAAGGAGCTAGACGCGTTCATTGCAGCGGCACGCCAAGCGGTCGAGAGCAGCAGTGCTCAAACCATGCTTACGCCAGGCATTCACCAAGCCTATACCCACGGTGTGCAAACCCTTACCTCGACAGGTAAGGTCCACGAAGTAGCTCGCGGTCAAAAAGGAACTGGCCCAAATCAATGCCAAACAGCTCTTTTTGTGACTTCTGCTGCTCACTTTCTGGCTGAGCAAACACTGCAGGAAGAAGTTTTTGGCGCGTTGTCGCTGATAGTGGAATGCCGAGACCAGAACGAGGTTCAGCGCGTCGCGGAGGCGCTTGAAGGCCAGTTGACCGCAACCCTTCAACTGGAGGATGCCGATCAGGAAGTTGCTCGCAACCTGCTGCCAATTTTGGAACGTAAAGCGGGTCGGCTACTCGTCAATGGCTGGCCAACAGGCGTCGAAGTTTGCGATGCCATGGTCCATGGAGGCCCTTTCCCAGCAACGTCAGACTCACGCACCACGTCTGTAGGTACCGCAGCTATTTTTCGCTTTTTACGCCCTATTTGTTATCAAGATCTTCCGGATGCGCTTTTGCCAGAGGCATTGCAGCATAGCAACCCACTGTCACTTAAACGCCTGGTTAATGGAGAACGTGAAGGCTGATCAATAGGAGTTTGCGCCGCTCTCCTATGGGGAGAGCGGCGCATCATGCATTGAGCCATGCGAGCTGATCAACGGTTCAACTACCGACCATTCAACTATCAACCATTCAGCTACCAGCCATGGACATCTATATAGGTTTGTATAAAATGTGCAAATTAACTTTCAGGATGGACGTGAACCATGGCGACATTCAAAACACGAGCACACTTCGTCGCCGACGACTTACGCAAACGTATCCTTGGCGGTGAGTTCAAGGGCGGTACTCAACTTCGTCAAGACGCCCTAGCCAGCGACTATGATGTCAGCCGCATCCCTGTCAGGGAGGCTTTGCTAACCCTCGAGTCAGAAGGGCTAGTGGAGTTTTATGCTCACCGTGGCGCTTTTACCACCGAGCTTTCCGTTAGCAAAATTCGAGAACTTTTCGAGCTACGGATTCTGCTTGAGACCTATGTACTTAAGCATGCCATTGATAACCTCACTGAAGCAGACCTCGATAAAGCTGAGGATATACTGCGCAAGTATGACGACGCTCTAAATCGCGGTGGCGAAGTCGACAATTGGAGTGAGTACAACTATGCCTTCCATTTGGCACTTTATGCGCCAGCCGAGCTTCCAGAAACGCTCGCTATCATTCATCAGTTAAATACTAAATCAGATCGCTATATCCGCATGCAGCTCGTCTACTCCCAAGAGATCACAAAAGCTGAAAAGGAACACCATGAGTTGCTGGAGCTAGCGCGCCAACGCGATACCGACAATGCCTGCCAGCTGCTTAAAACCCACATTGAAGACGCCTGCGGAAGTATTATCGCGGTACTTGGAGAGCGATCCAACCAAGCAGAGGCACTTTGAAGTATGAGTGCCACTTTAACTATCCTACCCTAGCCATTAGCTGTCTCTCCCTCTTCTGCTTAAGTCATAAATACTACTTCTAGCACCACTTACCCTCTTCATAGACTTCGGCTAGCTAACGCTAGCGCCTTCCAGCTATTCGAATAGCTTTGGCGGATTAAGCTCCTCTCCTATCGCTTCTACCCCATAAGCACCATTGAACTACTAGATAGTTCCATTTTTACCGCGCGCTGCTTGTCCCTTGCAATCACACGGCGCTACTCCCCTCCCTTTTCTTATCAAAAATTGTCTTTGACTGTATTGATTCGACTCATACACCTGGGATATATTTTATACAATCTACAAAAAATAGAATTAAGGAAGCTTCATGAATCCACGAAGCACTAAGAGTAGCGACTCTAACGAGGATGCCGATGTCATCGTTATCGGTGCAGGAGTGGTAGGTAGCGCTTGCGCCCTGTCATTGAGCCTACAAGGCTTGCGTGTTTTGGTGCTAGACAGCCACCAGCATCCGGGTATGGGTGCATCGTTTGGCAACGCGGGCCATATGGCAACGGAGCAGGTTTTTCCTATTGCCGATGCAGCCATTGTGAAGCGACTACCCAAAATGCTACTGGACCCAATGGGGCCGCTACGCTTGGATTGGCGCTATGTTCCCAAGGCCCTACCCTGGTTCACTCGGCTACTTTGGAATCTACGCAAGGCTCCTTATCAAGCCAGCGTAGCAGGCATCCGTGCTCTCAATGAGAATAGCCTGGATGCCTGGCGTCGGCTGCTCGACACCATAGATAGCAGGTATCTGCTAAAAGAAGATGGGTCACTCCTGGTTTATGAAAAAGATAGCGCTGCCGAAGAGTTAGCAGCACTTCACACAAGGATGACTAAGCAGCAAGTAGCCGTGGAATACTGGCAAGGCAGTGCAATTAAAGACATCGCTCCTCAATTGTCAGAAAGCATTAAAGGCGGGCTATTCTTTCCTGACACCGCACATACGATTAATCCCTCACAGATCGTCGACTCACTCGTATCAGCTGCTAAAGCCAATGGAGTGCAGTTTAAACAAGAAAACGTCATATCAGGCCAAGTCCATAGCCACGGTGTGATGCTGAAGACTGAGAGCTCGTCCTCCTTCACGGCCGGCAAAGTTCTTATTTCATGTGGAGCTCATTCTGCCCATCTCACTGCCACACTAACGGGCACTAAAGTTCCTCTTGATACGGAGAGGGGCTATCACCTGATGCTGCCCCATGAACGACATCGACTGCCTATGGCGGTTACCTCGTTGGAGCGTCGTTTCATCATGACGCCCATGGATGAGGGATTACGGTTGGCGGGTACTGTTGAATTTGCAGGACTCCATCGACCAGCCAATATGCAACGCGCTTGGCAACTGCACAAACTCAGTCAAGGGCTCTTCAAAAACGACTTGGATACTACCGAAGCCAAAACTTGGATGGGCTTTCGTCCCTCGCTGCCCGACTCACTCCCTATTATCGATAGAGTTAAAAGTGGCAGAGTCCTACTAGCTTTCGGACACCATCACCTTGGTCTCACTCAAGCCGCTATTACCGCCGAAATTATTAGCCAGTTGGCCAAGCAAGGAAACCAACAAACTCAATTGTCCTGCCAACTGCCCATTGATTTATCTCCCTATCGGCTAAGCCGATTTTCCTAGCACGCGACACCCCGACCCTAAGAACAACGTCATAGGAGCTATTATGTCTTCCCCAAAAGGTCTCGTAAGACTCCCCAACATGATAGAGGTTTTTGCCATCATGTTCGGCTTTATAGCCATCATGTTTATTAGTATCAGTTTACTCGCACTCCCAATCCAACTTGCCTTATTTGCTTCTTGGTTTTTGATCATGGGGCTTGGCTTAAAACTTAAACTTTCCTACGAAAATATGCAGGAAGGGCTTATTAAAGGTATTCATAATGGCATGGAGGCCGTTTTGGTGCTCACTACGGTGGGGGCACTGATTGGCACCTGGATTGCAGGCGGTATCGTACCGAGCATTATTTATTACGGCCTGTCAGTGATGAACCCACAGATTTTCCTTTTCGCAGCTTTTATTATTTGCTCCTTAACGTCTCTAGCTACCGGCACTTCCTTTGGTACGGTGGGAACGGCTGGGGTAGCGATGATGGGTATCGGTCACAGCTTTGGTATCCCGCTACCACTGGTTGCTGGCGCCGTGATATCAGGCGCGTACGTAGGTGATAAAATGTCACCGCTCTCCGATACAACAGTGATGACTGCGTCACTATGTAAGGTAAATCTTATAGACCATATTCGCTCGATGATGTGGGTTAGCGGACCTGCGGTTATCATCGCGTCGATACTGTTCATCACCGTTGGTTTTTTCTATATCAGCAACACAGCAGACACATCTCAAGCAGCAGCGGCTATGCAGGCTCTGGAAAGTCACTTCACAATTACACCTTGGCTGCTGCTTCCAGCGGCCGTTGTTATTATCCTATTGACGCGTCGCTTGCCAGCCATTCCTGTCATCACATTAGGTGCGCTCCTCGGCAGCATTTGTGCTTGGCTAGTGCAGGACATGAGCCCAGTTGATGCGATCCAAACCGCCTATTCCGGCAATGCAATGCAGTCTGATGAAGCGTTTCTCAACACCCTTCTTAACCGTGGCGGAATAGAGTCTATGTTGGGTGTCGTTGCCCTCATCCTTTTCGCGCTTGGTTTAGGCGGTTTAATGGAACGGGTCGGCATTCTACAGGCTATCAGCCAGGGGTTTCTCAGCTGGGCCAACAATCCAGGCCGACTTACCCTTTCAACCATGTTGGGTGGCTTCTTCGGTAACTTCTTTGGCGGCGCAGCCTATGTCTCTCTCATTACCGCCAGCACGATAACTGAGAAGAACTACGACAAACAGGGGATTGATCGTCGCGTTCTCTCTCGTAACGCAGAAGCGGGCGGCACGATTACAACACCTATGGTGCCATGGACAGACGGTGGTGTATTTATGGCCGCAACCCTTGGAGTTTCGACACTGAGCTACCTTCCATTCCTTTGGTACCACATGCTGGTATTGGTAATAGCTATCTTCTACGGCTATGCCAATATCGCCATTTGGAGAACCTCGCCAACTAATAAAGAAAAAAATATGGCGGACAGCCACCAAAACGCAATTGCATCACAACAATAAATAAAAGCTCACTGCTAAAATAGTGATATATAGCCCTGGATTTTAAAAAAACCAGGGCTTTTTACTACTTGACTGCAGAAACTGAGTGTAAGACCTGGGTATCTTGCTAGGCGCTCCCTCTTAATTCACATCGGTAATCCCCCGAAAAACTAGGGTGCTCAAAAGTAGAATTTTCCGTTAGCTAAACGCAGGGAAGGTCTGGTGAAGCTGCCTGACTCAAACAAACCGGTCTCCGGAATAACCGGGGCGGTTCAGTCGAGCCTGCCCCATCTTTATCAGCTGGCACGAAATTGGCCAACTGCCAAGGGATAGCCGCCAAAGGCGTGAGAAAAATCCTTTCAAGCGCTATCCGACAGGCTATCTGCATATCGACAACAGTTAGGTTCGCACCGACATGGGAAAGACTTATCTGTTAGTCGCGGTGGATCGGACATCCGACTTCGCTCATGCATGTCTGTATCGCAAGATGAATGGAGTGCCTCAGCCCATTCGATTAACGGCACCTTCCCGTCGTTGATGCCCGCCGCGCAAATGACCGGATCATTTATTCCTATAAAATTGAACTGTCTAGTCACTCTAGCCGCCGGTTGCATTCATAAATCTTACTATTTGAATCTCACCATCCGTCGTGAAGTGATGACGCTCTGGCTTCTTCTCCATGGCCGCCACAATGCTCGCTTTAAGCCGCTGGGTATCACCCGGATAACGCCGCATTACAGCGCGTAAATCTACCGAGTGCTCATTGCCCAAGCAAAGGAGTAGTCGCCCTTCTGCCGTCAC
>Ga0114902_1001502_pt1 | contig 10113 bp, 8 predicted proteins | sample MalvireepMed_s12_FD_87291 | JGI IMG/M metagenome (GOLD analysis project Ga0114902, IMG submission 87291) | Marine viral communities from the Global Malaspina Expedition - Malaspina viral metaG DeepMed_s12 | ecosystem: Environmental > Aquatic > Marine > Oceanic | place: Mediterranean Sea... | reverse complement strand
GTCTTGCCATCATTGACGTTGATATCGTTGCTATCCGTAAAGAAATAATCTTTCTTTCTCATATGATAGGCAGTGATTTCATACTGGAACCCTTCCCCAACTTTTCTGACACCGACTTCGATACTGTCGATTTGTTCAGAGTCTGCTCGATCACCATTATTGTTCTGAATTCGATATAGATCGGTTGTCTGAGGAGCACGGTTACCTCGAGCATAGTTAATAAATGCAGAAGTATCATCCGTTAACTCTTGTACTAACCCTAATTTAGGACTCAGATTATTAAACGAGTCATCACGTGATTCAGGGCGATAATATCGACTTGTTATCACACCAGATGTTGTATTGTTAGTGTAATCGTATTTGGTGTATTCATAACGTACACCTGCAATTAGGCGTGTTTTATCTAAGATTTGCCATTCAGTATGGGCGTATGGCGCAATAACTGTTGCATCAACGTCATAATCATAATGCACGCCTGGAATGAAGCCTCTGACTGTGGTTGAATTATTTTGGACTTCTTTTAATTGCCCTTCTGTGTACTCAAAGTCAGTACCCAAAATGATTTTATGACCACCATCCAGCTCTTTTGTATAGGAGCTTAACAAGCCAACACTACTGTGTTTATTGCTCTCAACTGGCTTACCCGGAGAGAGGAAATGCATCAAGAAATTCATCTCAGTATGTCGAACATAAGGTGTCAGCGTGAATGAAGATGTATCACTTAATTCATGAATCCACTCAGTAGATAAACGATACGACTTGGCGTCACGATAAGCTTCAGGATTGGGATTTTGACGAGACAAGCTTTCATCTTCATAGACCTTATATCCCGTAATATAACCAGCAGTTTCTTGATTCAGGTTGGTATAGCTGAATAAGGTTTTAAAACTATCCACATCACCCAGATAATCATGCCGGAATGAGACTTTCTGCTGGTCGTAACCGGAGTCACTGACATAACCACCATCAGTGGTGCCATTCACGCTCAAACGGTAACCATGTCTACCAACGGTGTCACTTATCGTGGCTTTAGTTTGATATAAGTCATGTGGACCGATTGAAAAATCAATCTGACGCTCTAAATCCAAAGATGGCGCTCGGCTTAATACGTTTACCAAGCCATGAACCGCATTAGAACCATATAACGCACTACCCGGTCCGCGAACGACTTCAATACCACCCGCCTGTTCGTAGTTCACTTCAAATAAGCCATTCACATTAGCAAAACCAGCAGCACGAAGCGGGATACCATCTTCAAGAAACAGGAATGACCCCGCGCCAGCACCACCCGTTAATACTGGTGAGCGGATGGAAGTTAAATGCTCTTGTCCATTACCATGTTGGATATTGACACCACTTACGCGATTAAGAATTTCGCTGATGTGATCGGGGCGCACAAGATCAATTTCTTCTTCTGATATCTTGCCAGTATTCCCGGCTTGCTCCAGCAATGGTGTTTCTGAACGTGTTCCTGTCACTACCATGCCACCAAGCGATACTTCATTATCACTCGTTTCTTCGGCAAAGGCGGGTTGCCACATTGTCGTGGCTGCTGCAGCCACCATTAATGTCAGTTGTTTTTTTGAAAACATAATCCAATTCTCTCTTGTAAATATTTATTAATCCCGTGATTGGGGAAAATTTTCCCATACAGGCTGTTTTAATTCATCAGAAAAATCCCTAAACCCATTGAAAACAGACATTCAAATCCCCAATTACATGATCAAGATCAATTTCAGGTACATAATCCATTTATGGAATACAAAGACTATTACAAAATTTTGGGTGTCGGCCGCGATGCTTCTCAGGACGAGATAAAGAAGGCCTACCGGAAGCTGGCCAGAAAATATCACCCCGATGTCAGTAAAGAAGCGAACGCTGAAGACAAATTTAAAGAAGTAGGTGAAGCCTACGAAGTCTTACGTGACGAACAAAAACGAGCTCAATACGACCAATTCGGCAGTAATTACCGTCACGGCCAATCATTCAATCCGCCCCCAGGCTGGGATGATCATGCCGGTTTTGGTGGTGGCAACTTTAGCAGCTTCTTTGAAAACATGTTTGGCGGCATGGGAGGAATGGGCGGCGGCATGGGAGATAACTTCTTTGCCCGTGGTGAAGATGTAAATGCCAAAATTACTATTTCTCTGGAAGATGCATTTAACGGTGCCACCAAAACAATTCGTCGTCCTGCCGGCGCCAGTCAGTCAGGCACGATTAATGTAAAAATCCCGGCAGGCATTGCCTCCGGTAAGAAAATACGCCTTTCAGGCCAGGGTAAATCAGGCGGTGGCGGCAAGTCCGGTGACTTGTATCTTGAAGTAAACATTGCACCACATCGTCATTTCCGTCTGGAAGACAAAGATGTGTATCTGGATTTACCTATTGCGCCATGGGAAGCGGCTTTAGGTGCCAAAGTTACCGTACCCACCTTAGCAGGAAAAATTAATCTGACCATTCCGGCTGGTGCTCGTAGCGGTCAAAAAATGCGGCTGAAAGGACGTGGATTACCGGGCAAAGAACCTGGCGACGAATTTGTGGTCTTGCAAATAATGGTGCCGCCTGCTGACAGTGATAAAGCGAAAAAGCTTTACCAGCAGATGGCAGAAGAAATGGCTTTTAACCCGCGAGAGTCGCTGGAATAATTTTTATCGGGAGGCGTTGTGAAGTTCAGCTTTAAATCATCCGTTGTTTGGTTAGCCGCATTTGTTTTAATTGCCCAGGTCGCATCTGCAGCACTTCCACTTAACTGGTTTTCTGATAAAGGCGAGATGCCCTCTTTGGCGCCAATGCTTGATCGCACCAAACCAGCTGTGGTCAATATTGCCACGAAAAGTGAAGTCAGAGTTCAAGACAACCCTTTTATGAATGACCCTTTTTTCAGGCACTTTTTTAATGTGCCTGATCAACCCAGAGTCAGACAACGCCAAAGTTTAGGTTCTGGGGTCATTATTGATGCCAAAGAAGGCCTGGTCATCACCAATAATCATGTGATTCGTGGTGCTGATGAAGTCACAGTGTCATTAAATGATGGACGGACCTTCCAAGCTGAGATCGTTGGTAGTGATCCTGCCACCGATGTAGCACTTATCAAAATTCCTGCTGAAAACTTATCTGCCTTGCCACTGGCCGACTCAGACTCGCTTCGTGTGGGTGACTTTGTTGTGGCGATCGGCAATCCTTTTGGTCTGGGGCAAACGGTGACCTCTGGTATCGTCAGTGCACTAGGCAGAAGTGGCCTCGGCATTGAAGGTTATGAAAACTTTATTCAAACTGATGCTTCAATTAATCCCGGAAACTCAGGTGGTGCCTTAGTTAACTTGCGTGGCGAGCTGGTGGGTATTAATACCGCTATTTTCTCACCGGGCGGTGCCTCATCAGGCAATATCGGTATCGGCTTTGCCATTCCCAGTAATCTGGTCAAACAGATCACTGATCAACTGTTAGAGCACGGTGAAGTTCAGCGTGCCTATTTGGGTGTGCAGATGCAGGATATTACACATGAGCTGGCTCAAGCCTTTAATATCCAATCTCAACAAGGTGCCGTTGTCAGTCATGTTATACCTGACTCAGCTGCTGCTGATGCTGGCTTAAAAGTGGGTGATGTGATCACCGCCGTTGATGGTACGCCACTAATGAACGCTGACAGCCTGAGAAATACCATTGGCTTGATGGTTGTCGGTCAAACAGTCAAGCTCGATATTATTCGAAATGGTAAAGCAAAAACCATTAAGGCAACGGTCAAACAGACACGTAAAACCGCTGCTGATGGGCTAGTACATCCGAAACTATCTGGTGCGACCTTTGGTGATATTGAGCAAGACTCACCTTATTACGGGCAAGTAGCAGGTGTGGTGGTTTATTCAGTAAAACGTGGTAGCCCAGCCTGGCAAGCTGGTTTAAGACCTGATGACATTATCACTTCAGTGAATCGCCAGCCGGTATCATCACTGGAGCAGTTCAAACCGATGGTCAGCGACGCTAAGGAATTATTATTTAATATCATCCGCGGCCGACGTGCGATGTTCTTATTACTGAAGTAAGCCAAATCATTAAGGAGCCTGAACACTTCAGGCTCCTTTTTTAATCTCTGGTCAAATTAAGCTTTTGGGTGAAAACATAGACACCATTCGTAAATAATGACCACTCTACATGTATTTCATCATCACTCGGTGCATCGATTGAAATCATATATTCCTGATAACGCACACCCGCGTCAGGACCATTAGACGCATACTCTCGCTGATTGGCTTCAATATGACGCCCGTTCACACTTAGGGCATATAAACTTTCCGTATTAATCAGCCCCAGAGTATCTGAACGACTGATTCGTTCAGCAGGAAACTCTTTTTCTAAGCGGGCTTTGAACAAAACAACGCTGCTTTCCTCTACATCCGCTTCAACATTCATGTTTTTATGAAGTTTTTCAGGGTTAGCATCTGAGCCTTTACAGGAAATTTCCTCGCCAGTCCCTTTCCATTTCCCTTTAAGTTGTTTCAAGAACTGTAGCTCTTCAGCGTTCTTATCCACAAGCAGACTCTTGTCATTATTACGATACTCATCCTCCAGTGACTCAGATGTCGGTGAAGCTTGATAACACTCATAGGCGGCCGCTACTGGCGAATGTAAACACCAGCCCAAAATCAACATCAGAAGACAATATTTTTTCATTGCTGAACTTCCATTTATCACGTTATGAACTAGGATCAAATGCTTTTCAGTGGGGGTTGTCAAACTAAACTGACACATTGATGGCGTTTAAAGTGAATTTGCTAAAGTAGAAAACTCATCCGTATATTGGGTGTCATTAGCAGAAGACTCACTGACTATTAAATAAATAGTCACTCTTCACCAACCAATAAACAGGATATTAAGTCTAGAACAATGGAATCTATCTATCAGCAAATCATCAGCCGTAATCCGGGAGAACCAGAGTTTCACCAAGCCTTATATGAAGTGCTTGAAACCTTAACCCCGGTGTTAGAACGCCATCCTGAATATCACGAACAAAAAATTATCGAACGCTTATGTGAACCTGAGCGACAAATTATTTTCCGTGTTCCCTGGGAAGATGATGATGGTCAAATCCACATCAATCGGGGCTTTCGTGTGGGCTTCAACAGTTCGCTTGGCCCATACAAGGGTGGCTTACGTTTTCACCCAAGCGTCACGCTGGGCACCATCAAGTTTCTCGCTTTTGAACAAACCTTCAAGAATGCACTGACGGGTCTGCCTATTGGCAGTGGTAAAGGCGGTTCTGACTTTGATCCGAAAGGTAAATCGGATCGTGAAGTTATGCGCTTCTGCCAAAGCTTTATGACTAGCCTTTATCGTCATATTGGCGAATCAACTGATGTGCCCGCCGGTGATATTGGTGTGGGTGCCAGAGAAATTGGCTATCTATTTGGTCAATATAAACGTATTACTCAACGTTACGAAGCAGGTGTTATTACCGGTAAAAGTCCAGGTTGGGGCGGCACGCTCATTCGTAAAAAATCGACAGGATACGGCGCCGTATTCTTTTGTGAAGATATGCTCAGAGCAGTTCATGGAGAAGAACTAAAAGATAAAATTGCTCTGGTGTCGGGCTCGGGTAATGTGGCCACTTATGCGATGGAAAAGCTCCGCGCTTCAGGTGCAAAAGTCATTGCTTGTTCTGATTCGGGCGGTGTCATCATCGATCAAAACGGCATCGATGTGGATGCCATTATTCGTATTAAAGAAGTCGAAAGACAACGAATCTACACCTATCTCGATAGTCATCCAGATGCTGAGTACATCGAAAACGGGAATATCTGGGACATTCCATGTGATATCGCCATGCCCTGTGCCACCCAGAATGAACTGGAAGCCGAAGATGCACAAAAGCTGGTCGATAATGGTTGTTTAGCCTTATGTGAAGGCGCCAATATGCCCAGCACGCCGGAAGCCATTAAGATTTTGCAGAAAAATAATGTCGCGTTTGCTCCCGGTAAAGCAGCCAATGCCGGCGGTGTCGCATCATCAGCTTTAGAAATGCAGCTGAATGCTACGCACAGTAGTAGCTATGAATATAGTGAAGATCGTTTGCATGAAATCATGAACCATATTCATAAAACCTGCTGTCAGACGGCTGAAGAGTTTGGTGAGCCACATAACTATGTGCTGGGCGCAAATATTGCCGGTTTCAGACGTGTGGCGAATGCGATGTTGGCGTTTGGTCTTATATAGAAAAATGGGCCAGTCCAAATTAGGCTGGCCCGTTTATTTAAAACAATTTCTTAATGCCTGTCACAATGGATAACACAATCACTCCAGCAATTAGGCCAACACCACCGTTAAATAACATGGGCATCATAACCTTCATCACTGCGCCCAACGATGTATTCAATACCTCTAATAAGTGGTGTAAGAAAGGTAATCCATGCACCAAAATACCACCACCGACTAAGAACATGGCGATCATGCCTACTACTGATAGAAACTTCATCAACTTCGGTGCAAGAAATAGAATGACCTGACCCAGCTTGCGCTGGAAACCATCAAACTTGCTACCGCCCTGACCATACTTAATTAAGGCCAGACCAGCATCATCGAATTTGACTATGCCAGCTACCAGGCCATATACGCCTGAGGTCATCACAATGGCTATCAAAGACACGACGACTGCTTGCGTTAGAAAAGTCTCCCCCTGCACAACACCAAGAGCAATCACAATAATCTCAGCAGACAGAATAAAGTCTGTTCTGATCGCCCCTTTTATTTTTTTGCGTTCATAGGCTTTGATGTCGACGTTTTCATCTGTGGTAGCTGCGGCCAGTTTTTTCTTATGCTCGTTATCACTTTCTTCATGTGGTAACCATTTATGGGCCAGCTTTTCCATACCTTCATAACAAAGAAACAAACCACCGAGCATTAATAAGATGGTTACACCAATGGGGAAAACGGCACTAATAACTAAAGCCAATGGCACTAAAATTAACTTATTTAAATAGGAGCCTTTGGCGACGGCCCACACCACGGGCAACTCGCGTTTGGGGTCTACCCCAGTTACTTGTTGTGCATTGAGAGCGAGATCATCACCTAACACACCAGCTGTCTTCTTGGCAGCAACTTTTGTCATCAATGAGACATCATCAAGTAACGATGCTATGTCATCCACCAGCGCTAATAAACCGACACTTGCCATCTTGTATATCCCAATAAAATTTTGTTGCAATAGCCTATGTGTTTAGCGGACAGCTGTCTATGAGCTGCTAAATTGCGAGCAAAAAAAGCCACGACTTTCATCATGGCTTTCATGTTATGAACAGGGGTTATTAGGCTTCGACTTTACGTCTCACTAAAGCAAACAGGCCTAATGCTGGGGCCAATAACCACACGGCCGCAGGAGCCGGTACTGAAGATAGGCTTGGGGCTGGAGCGTCAAAAAGCTGAATGATCAGGTTCGAAGGCATCGTACCTTGATTCAATCGACCACCGAAATTTTCAATAATTGATGCAAGCCTTGTTGAGTCATTGGCAAAACTTGCCGAATTTGTAAGTGATAAATCAAAACGTTGCATGGGAATTTCTACCGACGCAGCTTGAGCTGTACCGATATTCATCAACAAAAATGTTGTCGCTAAAAGTATTTTTCTCATTATTTTAGTTCCTTCTTCTTGCAGCCCAGCCCTCTTATTTTTGGTAAGAACTGTGGCCTCCGTAATCTGGCTCACACCAGACTTGGTGTATTTCAAAATCACTTTGGCATTGTTTTCGAGGAGAAACCTCAGATAAATTTCTGCAAACATTAAAGTCGGTTTAATCAAATAAATGCTGAGTCAGCGTGCACAGAGCTGACTTTTTGCAAAACAAAAAACAGACCTAGGCTAGCTATAAAAGTTCATGAATAAGTGACATAAACGCTTGCGCAGCTGGACTCGGCCCTTTAGACCAGATCATGTATAAAGCGCGTTTTGGTGCCTCTTTTATCGGTATCGCTTTTATACCAGAAAAGTTTGCTGCAACAGGCTCCGGTACAATGCCATAAGCAAGGCCGCGAGCTACTAACTGTTCGATCAAACTGACGTGATCAACCACAAACTTTACATTTGAAGACAGTCCCGCGCTGAGAAATGCCTCATCGGTCTGACGTCGGGCACTGCTATCTTTAGGGTAATTCACCATCGGCTCTGAGGCCAATTGATGAAGAGATAATTCTTTATGCTGACAAAGGGAGTGACTCATTGGCAAAACGGTAACAAGCGCTTCTTCGGCTATACGAATATATTCGTAACCTGATAGCACTTCATCCAGCCAAAGCCCGATAAAGGCGACATCCAAGCGATGATTCAACACATCGGCAATTAGTCGTTCACTGCCTGCGGTTTTTAAGCCAACCTCGACATTAGGATAACGCTGATGGAACTGGGCTAATGAGGAAACGATATCCACCGCTGTCATCGCTGAAATCATGCCAACATTCAAACGACCTGAGACAAGCCCGGAAGTCGCAGTTACGTCCACATAGATTTTCTGTACAGCGTCTAAAGTCCGTTTTGCCTGCTCAACAAACGCCTGCCCGGCTAGAGTTAAAGAGACTTTTCTTGATGTTCGCTCAAATAAGACAACGCCCAGTTCTTCTTCCAGTTTTGCAATCTGATGGCTTAACGCTGACTGAACCGTATGACACCGCTGTGCCGCCAGAGTAAAGCTGGACTCTTCAGCGATAGCGACAACATATTCAATTTGCCTGAGATTCATTTATCTATCTCTTTTTAAGATGACTCTTATGATAACAATACATTTGAATCATCAATATGAACACCGCATAGTATGCCTAACTGACTTAGTAAATGATCTTTATGACAAAGCAACAAACCGTATTAACTCAAGGTCTGGTTTTACTCATGGCAACGGCTACCGGTATTGCCGTAGCAAGTAATTACTACGCCCAACCACTACTAGATACAATCGCTTCTGAGTTTGGGCTAAGCCACTCATCAGCCGGCAATATCGTAACTACGGCACAGCTCAGTTATGGCATTGGCTTACTATTTCTGGTGCCTTTGGCGGACAGGTTAGAGCGCCGCAAGCTCATCATCGTGATGAGTCTATTTGCCACTATCGGCTTGCTTATCAGTGGCTTTTCAACCAATCTGCCATGGTTATTACTTGGTACTGCGATAACCGGTCTCAGCTCCGTTGTTGCTCAAGTTTTACTTCCATTGGGAGCAACGCTGGCCTCTGACCAACAGCGTGGCAAAGTGATTGGCACCATTATGGGTGGATTATTATTAGGCATACTGCTAGCTCGGGTCGTTTCCGGCGGTTTGTCCAGTATGGGTAGCTGGCGTTATATCTATTGGTTTGCATCTGTAGCTATGTTCATCACAACATTAGCTTTAGCTCGCTTTCTACCGTCTTATCACAATAACAATGATATGAGCTATCGGCAGATATTGGTGTCTGTGTTTGGTTTATTTGTGAAAGAACCTATACTCCGTTATCGCTCAATTCTCGGCATGTTGTCATTCGCTCTTTTTAGTATGTTCTGGACGCCTCTTGCCTTCTTATTAGCCAAGCCACCTTATGAATATAGCGATGCCACCATCGGTTTATTTGGGCTTGTCGGCGTAGCAGGAGTATTTGCTGCCACATGGGCCGGAAAGTTAGCAGATGCTGGTAAAGGTGATCTGGGTACACGGCTGGGTTTACTGAGTTTATTAGTTAGTTGGGTGATTCTTTTCGATGCACCCATGTCACTTGTTGCTCTTTTAATCGGCGTATTACTTCTGGATTTAGCAGTACAGCTAGTACATGTAAGTAATCAAAATAAGATTTATGCTCTACATCCAGACATTCGCAACAGACTTACCTCTGCATATATGACTTGTTATTTTATTGGTGGTGCATTTGGTTCCTGGTTTTCTGTGATGCTGTATCAACATTATGAATGGACGGGTGTAGTGATGGGTGCAACGGGGATCGCACTGATTGCCTGTATTCTGGATTTCACGGTGCGAAAGCATACCCCGAAGTAAGCACTTACCATGAATTTAATACTTGGTTGTTTAGATATTAGATGACCATAAATACAGACTCGCTTGCTTACCCAGTATCGAGAGCGAGTAAACAGAATCACAGGCTCTG
>Ga0114902_1001500_pt1 | contig 10121 bp, 26 predicted proteins | sample MalvireepMed_s12_FD_87291 | JGI IMG/M metagenome (GOLD analysis project Ga0114902, IMG submission 87291) | Marine viral communities from the Global Malaspina Expedition - Malaspina viral metaG DeepMed_s12 | ecosystem: Environmental > Aquatic > Marine > Oceanic | place: Mediterranean Sea... | reverse complement strand
GCTATCGGGATACCGTTTACCGTGACCATCTCGGCAACCGAACAGTTGGCTATGGTCATCTATGCCTGGACAATGAAAAGTGGAGCGACAGTAAAGTGTATCCACGCAAGGTTCTTGACCAGACATTTGACTACGATTTCAATATTGCCCTGAATGATGCACGCAAGCTCATCGTTGAGGACAGTATTCATCCAGACGCTTTTGCCTGCCTGATAAACCTTTGTTTTAATATTGGAGGTCCTAGAGCTAGCCGTTTCAAGAAATTGCTAATTGCCCTGGAAGATAAGAACTATCCTGAAGCATCAAAGGAAATGCTTGACAGTAAATGGGCTAAACAAGTACCAACTAGAGCAAATGAATTAGCAAAAATAATGAGGAACATTTAATGGTATTAGGAAAATTATTTGGTAGTGGAACAATTAAAGCAGTAGGAAATATTGTTGATGAATTATACACCTCTGAAGAAGAAAGAGAACAAGCTAAACTAGCCATTAAAAAAGTTGAAGCAGAATTAAAGAAAAGACAAATGGATATTAACCTTGCTGATGCTCAAAGCAAAGCAGGAGGAATATCAGGAATGATACAACGCATCTGGAGGCCTCTCATTGGTTTCAGTTGTGCATTAGCTATCTTTTGGGAATATGTATTAAAACAATTTTTAATGTTTCTAATTGCTACATTTAATTGGGAAACTAAACCATTACCTGAATTGGATATGGGAACACTTATGCCTTTAGTTATGGCTTTACTAGGTATGGGAGCTTTAAGAAGCTATGAAAAAGTTAAAAAAGTCAATGTTGATCAACCAAAACAATAGGAGGTTACATGAACTTACTTAAAGATTTATGGACACACTTGAAAGAGTGGTCCGATTGGAAAATGAAAGACTGGATCAAGGCGGGAATAGTCGCTATTGTAGTTTTGTTTGTCATTTCTAAAATGATGGGAGGAGCAGCTTAATGCCACAAGTAGGAAAAAAACATTACAGCTATACTGCTGCGGGGATGAAAAAAGCTAAAGCAGAGGCAAAAAGAACTGGAAAGAAAATAAAGAAGAAGAAAAAGAAGGAATAATGAAAAACATTCCCACCGTTGGAAAGATGATCCATATAGTGTGGGAGGACATATTTGAAATGGGTGCTGGATGGCACTCAAAAACCGATGTTGACAAGCACAAGCCTATTGCATGTGAATCAATAGGTTGGGTGCATAAAATTACAGATAAGTATTTAACAATTATTGGGGACAAGAGCATTGATGGAAAAGACCGAGAATATGGAAGGATTCAATCAATACCCAATGCGACAATTACAAAAATTAAAATATTGAAATAGGGGGAGTGGAGTAACATCTGCTCCCCCTTTTTTTTATGCCTATTTGTTTTTTATAGGATAAAGGATTTTATCAATCTCTGGCTCTATTTGATCTATAAATATTTTGGCGAAAACAGAGTCAATAGATGAAAAATAATTATCTTTTAGTGTAATTCTAAATAGGTTGATAAGAATTTTAAATTTAATTAAGCTCTGTTCGTCAAAAGATATGGTAGCCACATTTGGTTTATTAGAATCATATCTGATGCTTAATTTTTTCATTTTATTTTCCTTTCTATAAATTAATAAAAAATTAATTTATAAAAAAGTATATCATACGACTTTTTCAAATTTGATGATCTCAACGGAACCCTCTCAAAAATTAGGAGGGGTTTTTATATAGCAAACTAAAAAGAAAATTAAAAAAAAGCTTTTTTTGATTTTAGGGATAGTTTTGTTCCCGTTATGTCTAGCGGTTATCCACAAGGTTTTCTGTCATTATTTAGATGTCTATGGGAACTTGCGGGCAATTTTTAACCCTACATATTTAAAGTTAAACGGGGGCTATGGAAGTAGAAAATCTAGCCCCCGCTACTTACACAACCATTAAGGTAATGCAATTCTATTTAGAATCCTCATATCCTGTCGCTTCTGGATGTGGCCTTGCATCTTTTTTAATAAACTCCCTGAAAGTATCTATTTCCTTTCTCTCCTCTAGTGTTGTTAAAGATTTTCTTTCAGTAAAAATAGGAGATTGAGGTTGTGCTGGTTTGTACTCGAAGGCCTTTACATCATCCCTGTTTCTACGCATGTGGCCATCGGTAATCTGATTATAAAATTCTTCTTCCGCTACAAATTTTCCCTTATGGTCCTGAAAGACGATAACCCATCCTGTGATTAAATCATTGAACACTTGTTTCTCAAAACTGGCAACCGAATTGTGATAGCTCATGGAAAGATATTCGATAATTTTATTTTTCATTAATGAGCGTTCCTCCCCATCACCAAATCTAACCGTCCAAATGGGTTTTTCATGAAGGTTTGTTTTAGGATTCATTCCGCCTTCAGGCACTTCAATTATTTTTACAATAGGTTTTGTCATTTTTTATTATAGATCCCTTCTCCAATTCCCCACAACATAAAAACAACCGCCCCAAGCAAGAGGATGACAATGATGGCGTAGATATGAAACCAAATCATACTGACCCTCTTTTATATTGGGTCTGCCACACACTAATAATGCGATCTGCTGTGTTTCTTTTATTTCTTATTTCTTTAAATTCTTTGTGAGCTTTTTTCAGTTTAGGACGAAACTCTTGTGTATATTTATCGGAAGCTAAAGCGTGGGTTGTTCTTTCACTATCAGATTTATAATTGTGATAAGTATTAATTTTTAAATCACTTATAAAAGATTTTTCTTCTCTTTTTAAATCTTCAAATTCAGATTCTTTGTGGGCTTCCTCAATGTCAGTATCAGAAAGATAGGTTAATTTTTCTTCTACAATTATTTCATTTAATACAATTTTTTCTTTATTTTCCATTTTCAATTATACCCTCCTTGCGTAAAGTATATGCCATATCCTTTAACTTGAAAATATATTTTTTATCTTCCGCATAGACCGATAGAGTTTCAATAAGTTTTTCAATATCCACTTCGTCCACAATGTATTGGCGTAGTCTTTCATTCCTAAAATCTTCATAATGGTAGCTTTCATTTAATAAATCCGTATAAGCTATAACACTATCGCATTTTCTTGTAAAGATTCTTACTTTTGCCCCTGAATTATCAAGGGAAAGCATGTATTCTTCATCATCGAGGGCCTTGATGCCAAAGAAATTATTTCCCTCTTTTGCGAACCTGGAATTGCCATCCGCACCCGATTCGTGGAGAGCTTGAACCAAAGTCAATTCGAGGGGAACCCTACGAAAATCCTGGAGATGGCTATTATAGGCCACCGCACAATCTTTAATGCCCCGAATAAACTCTTGTCGGTTAGTGTATTCAAAATCCCAATTAAAAACACCTGAACAAAGCAACGATAAAGTTGCACACAAGACGGGAAGGGTATTCATTTCTTCTTTTTTTTCTTTAATCTGATGTTGGTAAGCACCGCCAATTTCAAGGCTCGGATAACTTCCCCATCCGTCCTTATAAGGGAGAGTAAATATTTTTTAAAAATTCTTGCAAACATTTTACAACTTATCAACTAATTCTAAATATTTTTTCTTATATTTATTTTTCATTGACACTTGAAATTCGTAGCGTTTCTTCCATTTCAACAAATGCTTATCGTAAGCCAGTCGCAATTTTAAATACCAGTTTGTAGTTTTATACATCATCTTATTCCTCATTCCATTTACCTATTAATTCTTGCAAGGTTCGCATTGGCATAAAAGCGTAGCTCTCTTGGACTGAATGGTGATCGGGAATTAAAACTAACAAGTCATTTCCCCCAATCCATCCAGTAAAAACTTTAGGAGGATTTTTTCTTGCCTTCACTTCCACTTTTAGTCGCACTTCATTATTTAAACGCACTTGCACATCACCAGGAAAATCACGCAACGCCCCGCTTAAAGGAGTTCTAAAAGCATTAAAGCCATTGTGTTCAAACCATTTTTTGACTAAATGCTCTTTGCGTCTGCCTTTATTTTTAGGTTTATTGACCATTTTTCTTATTGAAATAGTCAGACCTTGATTGTTGAATAGCACAAGAAATGGCAACTGCTCTTTTATTTTCTTGATCCAAATTTTTTAAGTTTGGAAACTGGTCTATCAAACCAAAGGCCGTGTCTATGTTTCTTAAAGTACGCATCGTTTCTTCAGGGCCAGATGAATTATTTTGAGAAACTTCTTTTTTTACATTGGCCCCGTAGTTGAAATCAGTATTATCCTGTGGTGGTGCAACGGGAGCAGGACTATCACTTGAACTTGTAATATTGCTAATGACATTCCCGAAGTCAGTTTTTTCCCAATCAAACTCAACGGATTGTCCAACTTGAATATCACCAACGCCCAATTCATTTGTCTTATCATAGGCTTTCAAGGGAAACTTAAATTTAGGGTTATCTACATCAATCACTAATCCCTGAAACCCCTTTCCAGTTTGGTATTTTTCTTTTACTTTACCTGTTAACATATTTTTTACTCCTTTTATTTTTGGTAAACAATCTTTCAATCTTTGCATGGTTATCCCATCCTTTCCTAAACAATTTAAACTGGGCGAATCCCAACTTTAAATCTTTTTTAGAAAACTCTTTAATCTCCAGTTTGCTGTTGTCTTTTGGCAACCTGACTATAATAGCTTTATCAATATCAATATTATCTGTTTCTTTTACTAGGTGTCCATACGCACCCAACTGAATTACTGTATCTTCATAGATAGCTTTTCCTGTTTTGAAATCAACAAGAATGATTAGTGGTACAAAGGTCTTATACCCCTTTTCGTTTTGATAAAGGACGAGCTTTTTAACCAACAGATCAGGGCAACCACCATACTTTAATTTTGGAGAAACCATTTTTTTTTCTGTCCACAAAACTTCATAGTTCTGTTCATCCCACCATTCCTTGAACTTGTTAAACGCCTTGATGACTTTCTCATCAGTAGGTTCTTCATAATCCCAACCCTTAATATAACTTTCACTTAAATAATGGACGGAAGTTCCTTGTTTCCCCGCAGTATCTCTGGTTTCACGATAGTCGAGGCCCTCCACCCCTTGTTTCCAAGCCCAATGTATTAAAGCACCACTATTTTTAAACTTACCTATAATGGTTGTCGTTCCAGGCAGCAACTTTCCATCTAATTCATATTTTCCTGTTGGCATTATTTATTTATCTTTTCTATTGTTTTAATTTCATCCAAATGGTCTTGAGCCTTGAGCTTGTCATCATAATTCTCATCTTCTTGTTCTGGAATATAAGATTCAACGCCTTCAAAACCAGATACAATGTGATAATTTTTCTTTTTCTTGGGAACTAAACATGTTTCCCCCTCCCAAGACACTTCCACAAGGTTTTTTTTCTTAAAGGCATCTAATCTTTTTATTAAATTTTTCAATTTATTTTTATTAAAATTAAATTTTTCAATAACAAGTTTATGCAAATCTTCTCCCAATCTTTCCACATCCATCAGTTCCCCTCCTGATTTTCTATTACCGGTATTGTTTCCCCTTCCAATTCTCCCCTTTGTTTAATCTCATTGAAAGCGGCTTCTTCGTCAAATTTTGGTGATATAGTAAAGTCTTGTGGTTCAGGTTTTGCTGCTGATTGGTTATTTTCTCTTTCCTTGTTTTTATCCTCTAGTATTTGATGACCATTGGTAAGTAATTCATAAAACAGTTTGGGTGGCATTTGCTTGAGGTCATAATCATCATAAACTATTGTCCAAGTAAAAATTTTAGCAGTAGGTGATGTGTGTTTCCACCTTTTAAAAGAAAAAGCTGTTTTGGGAGGCATTGTTCCCTTACTGATTAAGTCAATCATTGACACTCGCCCCATTGTCCTAACGGTTGCATCCCCAAAATGCAATTCCCAAAGGGTTTCTTCTCGTAAATTTGTTTCAGGGTTAATACCCCCTTCGTCTTTCTGGTCTATGTGTAGAAGTTCCTTTATCCTACCCAATTCACCCCCTCCTTCCAATTCCATTATATTACCTCCAACATTTTTTTAGTATTTTCAATTTCAGAATCAATCTCCATAACTAATTTCTTATAATGTTTCATTATAGGTTCATCTACTTTCTTACCTGAATCACGATAAGCATAAAGTAAATGCCAATAAGCAGCTCTCAAGCCTTCTTTTGCTCTAAGTATCTTACTTTCATTTCTCATCATTTGTTCTTGTCTGCCATTTAATTCCTCGACTTGTACTTCATTTATTTCTTCACGCATAATACCTCCAAATCACTAATCGGCACAATTTTTAATACATTGTTTTTTATAGTCATTGTTGAGTAACGGGGGGATGATAAAATTTTTTCAGAATTTGCTTTATATCGAGAAGGAAATACTTTATGACCATCTTCGTCCTTATACAAAATTTGCACTTCAACATCCCCCCCTCGTAATTTCTCCACACTTAAACCAACCGATCTATTGTACCAAATAGGCTTTTTTATTTTAATTGTATTCATACAGTGTGCTATCTATTTTCAACCATCATCCAATTCAACGATTTCGCTGATAGTATTGATGACTTCTTCTTCCTTTTCGTGAAGTGCTTCCAGCTTGTCCAGTTGCTTCCTCACTTTTTCCTGAACCTTCTCAAGTTCACTTTTTTTAATTTTCTTCTTCGCCATGACTATCCTTTCTATGATATTTTTATACATTATTTTCTTGATTTTTCAAAGAAAAAAATGTTATAGATAATTATGAAATTAGAAAAATGGCGTATAACCAAAGGTATTAAGTATAGTGAACTGGCAAAAATGATGGAATTAACCATTAAAAATCCGATAGCCAAGCTGCGAGGGTATTGTGTAGGAACAAATATTCCCCGTGAAAAAGAAATTATGCAACGCATATTCAAAATCACAAAAAAGCAGGTTTCGGCTAATGACTTCTACGACTTAAAATGATAGTAGTGAATGACCAACCAACAAAGGATAATATACTATCGTTGGATTAACATTTGCAAGGAATTGAACTATTTGTGGCCCACTATGGAGAAAGATTTGCGAGAATTAGCCTGTAATGAGTGAAAAAATATTTTCTAAACCTGTCAGGGTTAATGATTTTATAGCCAATACAGTTAATCTTTCAAATGAAAATATGGGCATTTACTGGCGATTATTGTGCTACAGTTGGGAAAGCAAAGCTATGCTTTGCAATAATGAAGAAGATATTTATGAAATTACAAAAGCATATAATGAGGAAGTAAGAAAAAAGGTTGATAAAATAATAAGCAAATACTTCATACCTTATGAAAAATTTAAACTATTTATAAATGAAGTTTTAGAAAACCTAGCTAAATATAAATTTTCTGAAAACCATTGTATGTATATCAAAAAACATTATCTTAATGTGGATAGTAATTGTTATTTTCAAAAGGCCCAATGGCTAGAGTGGGTAAGGGTTAATGGCAATTTTATTAGTCAAAGTAATGCTGGGAAAATAGGAGGTCAATCGAAAGCCAATCAGAACTCAAACGAAACCGAAGCACTTATACTTACTACTTATACCAATACTAATACTAATAAAAATATTAATAAAAAAATAAAGTATTCTGTTTCTTTTGAAAAATTCTGGGGAAAGGGAGTAGATAACATAAAAAATCGTAGTACAAAAAGCGATACTTTTAAACAATGGAGTAAGCTCTCCGAAGAAGATAAAAAAGATTTAAGAGAGAAGTGGGATTTCTACAAGGATTCAAAAGGAGATTATTACAAGGCTTGTGAACGCTTCCTAGCTAAAAGGATTTTTGAGGAAATCAGCTTAGGGGGAAAGGTGGTCGAGTTCGATCCCCTAAAAAGAATAAAGGGATATGTTCCCTTTGTGAAAAGAAAACAGCATATTCCCACAATATCCTCCGATATGGTGGACACTATGCTAAAAGAGGGGTGGATTTCACAGGAAGAATACGATAATTGGTAAAAAAGGAGAAATATTGAAAAATAAAAATAAGAAAAAGAAGAAAGGCACAAAAGAATTTTACTTAAATACTTTTAAAAAAGAATATCCTAACAGGAATGGGACTCTTTGCATAAATTATAATCGCAAAGACGAGAACACTTATGTCTTTTACTGGGATCAACGAGATTACTTCACTGAATTTCATAATAGGAATTTGCTGCACCCAATTCCTAAAATAAATACTTTGTATTTTGTAAGCGGTTTAAGACTTCGACAAGCCTTTCGGAGTGCTTTTCGGCAACCTAAATTAAGTATGAGTTACAACGAGAAACAGAACGAACCACAAAATAATAACGATTACATTCCCATAGGAGATGGCTTCAAATACTACAATTTTTTAGTGGATTTAATTCCCCCTAGTGCATGGCCCATAATTAAACAAGTGGTTATCGAGGAAAAACCAACAGAACAAGACAATTGGCGGGTTAGACAATCCCTAATGAGCCTACTTTCTGATGGGCTTGGTAGCTTGTTTGACTTTTTCTACAACAAGAATCCAAGATCCAAAAGTTTGCCAAGCTATGTAAATTAAGGTTATCCACAAGAAATGTTCCCGATATGTTCTAAAGTGTTGTATTTTTACAACAGGTGTGGTATAATTGCTATTGCAATTAAAATGCGGTTCTTTGTGTTTTTTTTTAGGGTTAAATATGCCGAATATTAAAAATCAAAAATTAATATTAGATCAGTATATGAAACCGCCACAGTCCCGCTTATATATCATAGACGAACGAACAATCGGAATGACGATTTACTTTGAAGATGATGAGGACCAAAACACCTTTATATCCAATTATCAGAAGGGTTTAGAGGCCCACAAGGGAAAACCACCGCAACCAACTCATATTGACGATTTTCCCCTTGTTTCGACCTTATTGCATTAATCTATTTCCCCTCCTTTATTTAAGATATTTTTTGTATTGTTTTACAAAAGAATCTTTCTTTTCGGTGTATTCCATATTAATTTGAATACCTACACCATTTAAACAAACAGGGTTTTCCTTGCTTAATTTCCCTGAAAATTGCATTTTATTATTAGAACCAATGAAAACAAATATTCTATCTGCAAATATATGAATTAATTGTTCTATATTCTCATTGGTTAGTTTATTCGCTACTTCAATTATTTCTTTAGGATTCATTTTTAAAACCTCCAATTCTAAACAAGTTAATCTTCAATTCAGTATCAAATAAATTTTTCTTCTTATTCAATCCACATTCTTTTCTAGTTCTCTTTTCTCTTTCCCTATTCCAATAAATAGGTTTAGTCGTTCTTTTAAGATAATCGTATGTTGTTTTATCCATTATTTACCCTTTCTGAAATTAAAAATATCTCTCTTTCAAGTTCTTGAGCTTTATCCCAAACATCAATAAATTTTCTCAACCAATTTTTTTGATTGTGATTTAGTTTTGGATTACCCATAAGTTCTTCATATGCACTACCTAAAGGCGATAACTTTTGCCTATCGCCCCAATCATTGTAGATACCTATCAACAAATCTATTGAATTCGGACTACTCAATATTTAATCCTCATTCCATAATTGCTTTATCATCTCAATTACCTCATTGTAATTAAGAGCGAAGCCAACAAATATAAAACCCAAAAAGATACCGATTAAGTGTATTTCAGTCATTTACGCAACCTCCTTGAGTTCAACTGAAAAATTATGAATTCTTAAATATTCAGCCATTTTTTCAACAGCATAAAGCCTGTCGGTTCTGCAAGGTATTCCAATGCCGTTTAGATCAGTTAAGTTTAAATCCAAACTGATTCTAATACTTTCGCCCAGTTCATTTAATTTTTTAATTTCTTTGTTGCTTAATACATCACTCATTTTTAACCCCTTTATTAATTAAATAGCTTATTAAAAACTTTGTATAATAAACTTATTACTATCTTGGATTTTTATAACAGTAGTATTATCTTCAATTTTATCAATTGTTGGATAATCTTCTTTATCATAATCGTTCCAAAATTCTTGAATATTCTCATATTCTGAATACTCACAACACAACGCTATTGGATCAAATTCAATCTTTTCTCCAGTATCGTCCTCTAATTCTTCAAGATAATCAAACAATGCTCTTCTCCCTTCATAAGAAAAGTTATTTTTATAATTGCTATTATCTTTAATAAACCAATCATTAAATTGATTAAAATTTACAGTATCATACATTAT
>Ga0114902_1001493_pt1 | contig 10152 bp, 7 predicted proteins | sample MalvireepMed_s12_FD_87291 | JGI IMG/M metagenome (GOLD analysis project Ga0114902, IMG submission 87291) | Marine viral communities from the Global Malaspina Expedition - Malaspina viral metaG DeepMed_s12 | ecosystem: Environmental > Aquatic > Marine > Oceanic | place: Mediterranean Sea... | reverse complement strand
TCCCAGTCACTATCATTTAGAGAGGGGGCGTAAAACGCTTTTGGGCGCTCACCAGGGTGTGGTACCACATTAAACTTCCAGGTACCATTTAAGCTTTGGTACAGGGCTGAGGATTGGGGATCGTTTTGTAAAGCTTTTTTTGCGGAAGTGTAGAGTACAAAATCACTTCGGCCATCAAGCTTATGGCGGTCTACTTTAGTGGGATCTTCCCACTCGTTTTGCTGCGTATAGCCCACCGTAAACAATAACAACCCTAGTAGGCTTAAAAAGGTCTTTTTCATAGTTTTAGTATAATTCGATTTTCGGTTTTTTAAATTTCTTTATATCGTTTTAAAGCCTCAACAAAATAATAATCGCCATAAGTTAATGGTACGTCTACTTCAGTTTTATTAGGCATGTTTCCTACACCATGTTTAAGCAAAAATCCACCTAACTCGTCCTGATTTGCTAAATATTCAGGACTGCACAAGGTTTTCAACATTTGTTCAGCACCTTTAAAATATTGCGTTTGATTTGTAAACTCATATAATTCTAATAAAGCCGAAGCCATCACTGAAGCTGCAGAACTATCTCTTAAATCATTTGGAATTTTATCAGTATCAAAATCCCAAAAAGGCACCTTATCTTCTGGAAGATTAGTATGATTTAATATAAAATTGGCGATATTTTTTGCCATTTCTAAATACTTTTCATCTTTGGTTGCCCGGTACATCACGACATATCCATATAAACCCCAGGCCTGTCCTCTTGCCCATGAAGACTCATCTGCATATCCCTGATTTGTAATTTGCTTTTTTACAGTTCCGGTATTTTCATCATAGATTACTTCGTGATAGGAACTATAATCATCCCTAAAATGATTTTGCATCGTAGTATTCGCATGATTTACTGCAATATCATAGTAGCTACTGTCACCACTATATTCCGTAGCCCAAAACAAAAGCTCCAGATTCATCATATTATCTATAATCACTACCAAATCATCTTCCCCTGCTTTATTCCAGGAAGCGCTATCCCAGGATCTAATGGCTTTTACCGTATCATTATAACGTGTCGCCAGTGATTTAGCGCTATTCATTAAAATCTCCTGATACTCTGGTTTTGGATCAATACGGTTGGCATTACCAAAACTGCAAAACATCATAAATCCAAGATCGTGCGTAGAGGTGTTAGATTCTTCTCTCTTAAGATCTTCTAATATCCTTTCAGCTTCAATTTTTAAACTATCCTCACCGGTTTCTTCGTAAAGATACAAGAGCGTTCCCGGATAAAACCCGCTTGTCCACCAACCTGAATTACTGGATTCAAATTCGTTCTTTTTAGGATAAAAGGTCTTTGGGTACCTACTTTCCTCTAAGCTTTCGGACATTGCTAAATACTGATTAGCCGCTAACTGGTTTACTGAATCTATTTTTTCTTCGGAAATGCTTTTAGTTAATTCAGCTTCCGAAGATTCTTTTTCTTCAGTATTTTTATTCTCTTTACAGGAAATCACCGTGATCAAAAAAACAACGATGCTAAGTATTTTAATTGTATTTAATTTCATTAGGCTTATCTATAATTATTTATTACTTCGGCAAATTTGAAACTTCCAGTATCCGAACCTCTGTAGGTGGTGCCGTTGCAAGCCCCTCTCCATCCAACTGAGTGACTTTCTGAACAAAAACATGTAATTTTCCTTCTTTACCCCAAAGCTCCAAATCATAATTCGGTTCCCACTCGCCTACAGATTCTTTTGTAAGATCAATTACTCCCCAAGGTTTATTGGTATGCAACTGGTGATAGGCTAAAGAAACTTTGTTTTCTCTTTCCTGATCTCTAAACAAAAGATAAATCGTGGGATCATTTTTGGTTTCCTTAAGTAAAATATCCGGTCTTGAAATCGGAATTTTTTTAGTTCCCCCACCGCCTAATTGAAATGATGTGTTCCTAAAATTAGTATTTTCGTGCTTCCATTTTCCATCTTCCAGATAGATTATTTGGTAATCGGTTTTATTATTTTCTGTCCAATAAGTGGCGATAAAAGGGTTTCCGTTTGTATCGGTCGTCATAGCGGTTTGATTAATTAATCCGCTTTTCTGCGGAATCCTCCAGGCGTATTCAGCGGTTTCAGCTGTTACAGGCAGAGAATATTTTTCACCGGTCGATTTCTCCCAGGTTTTTCCACCATCTTTAGATCTGGCATAGGCCATATCATGATTGGTAGAAACGTCCCAGCTTTCACGCCACACCCATGATAAATGAATCGTTCCCTTTGTATCTACACTAGCTTGCCAGTAGGCGTTTCGCTCTCCTTCACCATCTATAAGATTCTCATGCAAATCTGTCCAATTTTGGGTCTCAATATTATAAAGTTTTGAAACCAGTTTACCTTCCCCGGATTGTCCAGATCTAAATAGGAAGAGAAGATTTCCATTTTTAAGATTATAAAATTGTGGGTAAGAAACTTTATTTTCATCCTTACCTGTCATCCTTGTTTTATCACCAAGTTGTGGACTTAAAATCGAGTCGCCAACTGCATAATTTAGAGGATTATCGTGGTGATCCCAGCTTACATGTAACTGTTTATTGCCGTCTACCGCAAGGCTTATCGAATTATGTGCATCTTTCGCATTGCCGGTAAAATCACTACTACTTAAATCGAAATTTGATGAATTGAGTTTCCTTTTTGCAATAATCATGTGCTCGTTATTATCGTAATATCCCAGAAATTGATACTCTCCCGCTGATGTTATTGCATTCTTTCTAAAAATTGTGGTATTAACCGAATTATTGGCCCATCCTTCTCCTACCTTTATATCCTTAGTTCTTATTGGAGAACATGAAGCTATAAAGAACAATAGCGAAAGGCAGATAGTAGGAGAAGTTTTGAGCATAATATTATTCATTTATAGGTTGTGCCCCTTCATTTGCACTTAATGGCCATCCCGGATTTTGATAAATTGGAGAAGTACTCAAATTTTTATTCTCAGAAGTGATTAAGAAATGTTGAATTGCAATGGGATCTAAATAGTGTGCCATAGCCCAACTGTAACCATCGTAAACCAATTCAGCTCCTGTTTGCTCATAAGGTCTTAGATATTCACTTCGATTGGGTGATGAAACAGTTGCATCTGCAACATCAAACTTTAAGTTCCCTTCATCATACCATTCCTGCATAGGGCCCCAAAGTTTAAAACCTTCAATATGATAATTATTATCAATTAACTGATCTAAAGCCCTCCATCTTTTAAGATCCATCCATCGAAGACCTTCTGCAAAAAGTTCATTTCTACGTTCTCTACGAATGTTGTATAATGTGGGATCAATAAGCTGTCCAGCAGAAAAAGCCCCCCAGTCTCCATTGGATTCTAATTGCATATTTGTAGCTACAATTGTTTTTTGAAAATCAGCATCAACTCCTGCTCTTTCTCTTATAGCTCTCCAATATCCGGATGCTGTGGCATTTATACTTCCTGTACTCAAATAAGAAGCTTCAATATAATTTAAATAAGCTTCTGTTGCTCTAAATACTAAGCTTCCTGTATATCCCTGGCCATTATTTGCCTGCGTACCATCATAATTCAAACCTTTTCTAATGGTGTAACCTGTAGAATACCCTTTTTCCCATATATTATTGGTGATGTCTGGTATAGGCTCTATTGGCGTTACCGAATTACCTGCCTGTTCGTTATATAAAACATTAACCTGTCCTGGCTGCTTTAAAAATAGCCATAACCTGCCATCTCGGTTATCCCTTACATCCTCTATATAATCATCTCCTGCATATCCTGAACCATTAGCGTAAATAGGTAATCCGTTCTCCATAAGAAAAGAATCTACCAGTCCTTTTGTCAAACCTACACCATAATTGCCAAGCATTGCATTTACAGGTACGTTATGGACGATACCCAATCCCTGATCATAATCTCTCCATAAAATAACTTCACTAAAATCTGACATATCTTCTGCACTAAACAAATCGAAATATGGATTTTGCGCATCGGAAACCGCTTGTTGTAGTACACCGTTATTTGGAGTTAATGGAAATGCCCCTGCTACTTCCTCAGCTGCCATTATTGCTTGATTTAGTAACCACTCAATTTCGGCATCTATACTTCCTGCTTCATACTGCCACCCCTGATTGTAATCTTTGTTTGCTCCAGGCCAACCAGGACCATTAGGAACAAAAGCTGTTCCTCTAAAGTTTTTTAACCAGCTTGCTTCATATAGCGCAACTCTAGACTTCATTAAAAGTGCCGCATAACTTGATAACCTGTTTTTATTTCCATCTGGCGAAGAAGGCATCATCATAGTGGCCGCAGAATCCAAATCTGAAATAATAAACCTAACCACCTCTGGGTGCGGTCTTCTCTCACTGGCTTCACTTAATACTGTTAGATCATCTGGTAAATCTTTTTTAAGAATAGGAAAATCTCCTAAAGACTGTACTTTATTAAAATATTCGAAAGCTCGAAGGAAATAAGCTTCTCCAATATAGTGCTTTACCCCACTTTCACTTCCTGTTATTTCATCATTGTTATAACGAGGCACCACAGTAGATAAAAAATAGTTTACATTTCGAATATTGCCAAAATCCCAACTTCCTCCACTTTGACCAACACGCCATTGGCCAGGAACATATTTATTATCATAATCCATATTCGCCATGTTATCGGTATCTGAATCTATACCAAATGTACCAAAGCTCCAATTCCCATGACTAGGTAATATTCCATATAAATTAATAGTATAAGAAGCTAGTTGCGATTCTTCAAATAAATATTGTTCTGGTGTAAGTTCAGATTCAGGAGGTCTTTCTAAAAAATCATCACTACATCCTATAAAGCTTAGCAATAGAGAAAAAACTGTTATTGAAATTATATACTTCTTCATCATTATTTTTTTAGAAATTGATATTTAACCCTAATGCAAAGGTTTTTGAAAGCGGGTAAACGTTCCCATTATCGTCTGGACCTCCATCAATAGTTTCAGGATCGAATACTCCAGACAGGTTAGTGCCTGTCCATAAATTCTCCCCAGAAACATACACTCTAAATCTGTTTATCCCTAGACCCTCCATTATTTCTGAAGGTATGGTATAACCTAATTGAATATTTTTCAATCTTATGTAAGCTGCATTTTGTAAATATTTAGTTTGAGTTTGCTGATTTTTTCCACTAAATACAGGTCTTGGATAGTAAGAGTCTAAATTCTGACCCAACGGATGATTGGCATCTGCCCTAAAATAATCCTCGTGCTCTACCAAGCCCGTTGACCACCATTGTCCTGAACTTGATGCTCCCCAGAAATAATAGCTTCCCTGGAAATAATCACGCTTCATTATTCCTTGAAAAAATGTTCTAAAGTCAAATCCCTTCCAATCTGCACTAAGCGTGAACGAAAAAGGAAATCTTGCACTGCTATTTCCGATTAACTTTCTGTCCCCTGGATCCTCCTCTGTCCATGAACCCGAATCAATTCTGCCGTCTCCATTAATATCTGCATACATAATGTCTCCTGCTGCCCATTGATTACCAAGTGCATCCTGACCACCATTGGGAAGAGAGGCCAAATGATTCTGCATTTCTTCATTAGTTTTTGCTATTCCCAAAGTTTCATATCCCCAAATTTCTCCTACTTTTTGACCTTCTCTATACCTGGATAGATCATTAATTTGATTTGGGTATTTCAATATTTCCGATTGGGAATCAGAAAGCATAATATCAATTCCATAACCTAGTCCATTATCCAATCGATCTTTCCAGGATAGACTTACTTCAAAACCATAAGTTTTAAGGTCTGTATTATTCGTAGCGGGAGAACCGGTTCCTAAGGTGGCAGGTAATTCCATACCTGGGCCAACCATATCATAAGTATAGCGAGTAAAGTAATCGAAAGAACCAGTAAACCGGTTATTAAACATAGCAACGTCTAATCCTACATCCCAACTTTGTACACGCTCCCATGTTAAAAATGTACTTACAAGTCCTGGAACTGAGCTTGTATTGGGTCTTAAGCCGTTAACCAGCCAACTTCCATTTGCGGGATTAAAAGGTAGCGTTACATAAGTTGGATACCAATCGTTGGTATTTTGATTACCTAATTCCCCCCAGGAGCCCCTAAATTTAAAGGTGCTTATATCACTGGAAAAATCTTCCCAAAAATCTTCTTTTGCAATATTCCAACCTGCAGATACAGAAGGGAACCATTGCCATCGCTTATCTGACTGAAATCTTGAAGTCCCGTCATATCTAATATTGGCTTCAAGTAAATACTTTTCTTTATAATTATAATTGAGTCGCGCGAAATAACCAGCAGTTGCCCAATTTTGAAATTGTCCAGAAATACTGGGTGCTACTACTTCTCCATTAGCATCTGTTCCCGAAGTTAAATCCAGATAAGGAGATCCCGGAACTAATATCCCATCTCTTCTACCACTTAAATCTCTATATTTATTTAACTCTGATTGAAAACCAACAGTTACTCCGAAATTATGTTTTTCGTTTATATCAAAATTATAGGTGCTGTAAATATTTGTATTGAAATAATTTTCCCGAAAAGCATACTCATAAACATGGGAACCGCGATTGTATAGGTAGGGCTCTCCATTTATATCATGATTGTAGGTTTGCTGGATGTCCCAGTGTCTAAAATTATTTTTTATACGGTAATTAAATTCTCCAAAAATTTCCCAACCATCCATGGGCTGTACTACAATTTGTGCTTGTTGATAATGAGAATCGTCTTGTTTTTCATCTCTACCTCCATCTCGCAATCCTAAAGCGGGAGAAGGGGATGAATATAAAAATCCGTTAGGATCATAAAGTGGTAAAATAGGCCATCCTTGCCTTGCCAAATCTGTGAATAGACCATCAGATAAATTTGATGGTCTTCCATAATCTTCTCTTATAAAACGGCTAGTATAATTAAAATCCAACCAATCAGTAATATTTGCTCTAATTTTAGCTGTGGTTGTATATCTTTTAAATTTATCCTGGTTAAATTCCATTAACCCATTTTGATCCAGATAATTAGCAGAAAAATAATAACTTATCGTTTCTCCTCCTCCCTGAACACTTAAATTATGTTCCTGAGAACCAGCTTTATCACGATAGATTGCATCATACCAGTCTACATTTGCATTACCCTCAGCATAACCATCGGCCCAACGTGCAGGATTATTAGGATTCACTATAATTGGAGCTGAAATTACTCCATTTTGGTAATCTCGTATTCTTTGTAATCGTTCATCACTAAAAATTGCGCCACTACCACCATTTATATTTGCATCATTAAAAAATAAAGCAAAGGTATAAGAGTCCATCATATCTGGAATATTAACTGGTGAACTCAGCCTAAAATTAGTACTGTAAGAAACTGACGGAGCTCCTTTCTTTCCATTTTTGGTGGTAATCAATATCACCCCAAATGCCGCTCTGGAACCGTATATTGAAGCTGCAGCCGCATCTTTAAGTACAGATACACTTTCGATATCCTGCGGATTGATGGTATTGATATCCCCCTGCATTCCGTCTATAAGAATTAACGGACCTCCCGAAGATCCCTCACCTATAGTGGTAATTCCACGAATATTGATAGAGGGTCTATTCTCTAAACTACCTCCACTACTCTGGCTAATATTAAGACCTCCTACAACGCCCTGTAACATTTGTGTTGCATTTTGTACCGGTCTGGATTCGAATGTTTCAGAATCGACCGAAGCAACAGCTCCCGTTAAATTTACTTTTTTCTTTTTACCAAACCCCACTACCACTACTTCCTGAAGTTCAGCTGTATCTTCTTTTAAGGTTACATTAATTGTGGATTGATCTCCAATCGTAATTTCTTGCGTGGCGAAACCAAGAAAAGAAAACACTAGGATCTTGCCCTTTTCTGCCTGGATTGTATACAATCCATCAAAATCTGTGACCGTTCCCTTAGAAGGATCACTTTTAATGCTTACAGTAACCCCAGGTAAAGGAATTCCATCTTCGTCCAGCACAGTTCCCGAAATAGAAACCTCCTGAGCAAATATGCTCATAGACAAAAACAGCATAAAAAAAGCAGATAACAAAAACCTGTAATTGTAAAATTTCATTTGCTGTATTTATTGATTTATAAGAATTAGTGAAAACGATTTAGTTCTAATCTAAATCGAAAAGCAATGTTCGTTAAATTCTGATAATACTATGAGGTAGCAAATGATACATTTAGAGGTACAAACTGTTCACCAAAAATTAAGAAACTATATATCAAACACTTATATAAATCTTTTTTTTGCTATAAATAATCAAAAAGGATAAAAGTTTTATTAATTCTTTATCCTTTTTTGATTATTGTATCCCGCTTATTAATATCCGGGATTCTGCTCTAAAACAGCATCCTTATTTAACTGTATCTCTGTTAAAGGTATGGGAAAAAGTTCATGAAATTCCTGTAATCCCTCAATACGCATAAGATCAGGAAGAGGGACGCTGGGGCTTTGAAGGTTTAATCGTGTAGCACGTTCCACAAGCATCCCGGTTCTATTTTTCATAAAATTCACTTTAATAAAATCTTTTATAATGATATATTAACACCTAATGAAAATGACCTTACCACAGGGTAATTATTATTCCAACTTCCATTACTATCACTAGATCCACGATTATATTGTCGGCTTTCAGGATCCCAGCCTATCCAATCTGTCAAGGTATACAGGTTTCTACCAGCCACATAAACCATAAGTTCGGTAAGGGCAAATTTTTCTATGCTTGCCGAAGGAAACCTATAGCTAAAACGGGCATCTTTAAGCCTTACATAACTTGCATCCCTCGGATAACCATAGCCTCTTGTGTTTCTGAAAACAAGGGAAGGAAATTCATTACTTTGATTTTCAGGCGTCCAATAGCCCACTGCTTCGGGTGTATTTCTTCTCGCTACCTCATCTCCATAACTGATATCCGAATTGCCTTTTAAAACACCTTGTACCGTTTGAATAAAGAAAGATAAGTCAAAATTCTTATAAGAAATATGGTTAGTAATTCCGCCAGTCCAACTTGGTAAAGAATTCCCCAAATAACTTCTATCATTCTCTGGATCAATTACACCATCATTATTGAGGTCTGCAAATTTAATATCTCCGGGTTGCGCATTAAAAGTACCAGTATCCTCACCTTCCTGCCATATTCCTATCATATTATAGTCAAAAATGGCCCCTAGAGATTCCCCGATAAACCATCTATTAGGTATATCACTTTCCCCATCTCCATAAAGGTCTACAATCTCATTTCGATAAGTTGAAAAATTCACGTTGGTTTCCCAAGAGAAATTATCATTTCTTACATTAATGGTATTGACCGTAAATTCCAGACCTTTATTCCTTACCTCACCTATATTATCTATAATATTGTTTGTTACTGTAAGGGCAGGAATACTTCTGCGGAGCAGAAGGTCATCAGTATTAGAGTGATAAATCTCTACTGTACCATTGATTCTATTGTTTAAGAAGCCAAAATCAATCCCCAAGTTGACAGTTGTTGTCGTTTCCCATACAAGGTTGGGGTTACCAAGCCCAGCCAGAAAGGTTCCTGTATAGGCGGTACCTCCAAAAGCATAAAGTATTGTACCAGCCAGGGATTTGTTTACACCACGGTTACCGGTTTGACCATATGAAAATCTTAATTTTAAATTATTTACCTCATCGGCATTTTTCATAAAATCTTCATTATGAATATTCCAACCAACGGCCAGAGAAGGAAAAGTACCATACTTATTAGTATTTGCGCCAAAGGCCGAATACCCATCTCGTCTTGCAGTAAGCGTAAGTAGGTACCTGCTATCATAAGAATAATTGATCCTTGCCATTTGCGATAATAAAGTAGAACGTGAACTTTCCGTACCACCAGCGATATTTTCTGCTGATCCAATATTATTATATGACAATTGATCATTTATAAAACCGGTTCCGTTTAAATTTCTCTTGAAAAATTCATTAGCCTGAGCACTGTACAGACCAGTAAAGTCTAAATTATGTTTTCCAAAACTTTTAGTATATTTTAAAATATTTTCAATAATCCATACTTTTTTTTCATCACCTCCTATGTTTGCGAATCCCCCTGTTGTTGTTTGCGGCCCTTCCCTCATAATTACGGTATTCATAAGGATTTAAGGTATATGAGGTGTTCATTC
>Ga0114902_1001484_pt1 | contig 10193 bp, 9 predicted proteins | sample MalvireepMed_s12_FD_87291 | JGI IMG/M metagenome (GOLD analysis project Ga0114902, IMG submission 87291) | Marine viral communities from the Global Malaspina Expedition - Malaspina viral metaG DeepMed_s12 | ecosystem: Environmental > Aquatic > Marine > Oceanic | place: Mediterranean Sea... | reverse complement strand
TGAGGTAGAAGAACTGGCAGAGCCCGCCGAACTGGAACCTAATTTTAACCATATTCCCGGAATATTTGTACAACGTATTTTTGAAGGTAAAAATTACGAAAAACGAATCGAGAAAAGAACGGTAAGAGAAGGATAATATGTTGTAAAAAAAATACGAAAATGTGTTAATACGTTGATGAAATTGGAGTACAGAAAAGAAAATATTATTTTAAAAATATCCGTCGAGTTCGCTCTAGTGATAATCGATTACTCTGAACAACTAAAAGTGCATAAGCATTATGAGATTGCTTCTCAACTTATAAGAAGTGGTACTTCGATTGGAGCAAATATTTGGGAAGCACAATCTTCAGAAAGCCGAAAAGATTTTGGGCATAAGCTAAAAATAGCCGACAAGGAAGCAAAGGAAGTTGAATACTGGCTTTTACTTTGTAAGTCTTCAGAACATATTAAAAATTATGATGAAGAATTGGACGGAAAATTACTTTCAATTCAAAAACTTCTTAGTCGAATAATTTCAACAAATAAAAGTAGAGGATAATTTAATTATCACATTATCACATTATCACATTATCACATTATCAAATTAACACATTAACACATTAAACTAATGTTGGACAAAAACGGAATAGCACAACGTATCGCAAAAGAGGTAAAAGACGGGTTTTATGTAAACCTGGGGATTGGAATCCCAACTTTGGTAGCCAATTTTGTGCGTGATGATATACAGGTAGAATTTCAGAGTGAAAATGGGATTTTGGGGATGGGCCCTTTTCCATTAGAAGGCGAAGAAGATGCCGATTTAATTAATGCAGGTAAACAAACCATTACCGCGCTACCGGGAGCAAGTTTCTTCGATTCAGCTTTAAGCTTTGGGATGATTCGGGGAAAGCATGTAGATCTTACAATTTTGGGTGCTATGGAAGTTGCTGAAAATGGAGATATTGCGAACTGGAAAATTCCCGGAAAAATGGTAAAAGGTATGGGAGGCGCGATGGATTTAGTAGCTTCTGCAGAGAATATCATTGTCGCTATGATGCATACGAATAGAGCCGGAGCATCGAAATTGCTTAAAAAATGTACACTTCCTTTAACCGGAGTAGGCTGTGTTACTAAAATTGTGACCAATCTGGCCGTGATTGAAGTAACCGAAGACGGCTTTAAACTTTTAGAAAGAGCTCCGGGAGTAAGTGTAGACGAAATTAGAGCCGCAACGGAAGGTGAACTTGTTGTTGATGGAGAAATCCCTGAGATGAAATTATAAGGGAACAGTACTGATTTCTGAATCTTTTAGAAGAGCTTCCTGTTTTAAACGCAAAAGGATTTGTGCAATTGCGACCACATCGCGTTCACAATACTTAATAATGCGTTGGACATCATTTTCAGTATAAAAAACCTCATAAACCTGTGAACCTTCAATATTGTTTTTAGGGGAAGGAATGCCAAGCACGTTGGTAAGTAATTTTAGTGAAGTGAAATGTTTATAATCCCCAAAACGCCAAAGTTCCATAGTGTCCAGATGCGGAATTTCCCAGGGTTTTCTACCTATACTGTTTAATTTTTCAGGAAGTTCGATATTATGGATAATCATTCGTCGGGCAATAAACGGGAAATCAAATTCTTTTCCGTTATGAGCGCAAAGCAAATGATAAGGCTTACTAAAATGTTCATTTAAAAGACTGCTGAAATCGATTAAAATCGACTTTTCTTCGCCCCAAAAAGTTTTAAGTCGGAAATTCCGTATCCCATCTTTGAGACTTAAAAATCCAACTGAAATACATACAATCTTACCAAACTCCGCCCAAATTCCAGCTCGAGGATAAAAATCAGCCGGAGAATGCTCATCTTTCCTAATATATTTTGTTTTTTCAGTCCATAGTTGCTGTTTAGTTTCATCCAAATCCTCAAAAGAAGCATATTCAGGAACGGTTTCAATATCCAGAAACAAAACATGTTCTATATTAAGTTTTTGAAGTTCCATGTATTCTGATTTTCAGTATTTTAAGTTATACTTTTGTTTTCTAAAATCAAAATCTACTTTTTTAATTATAATTGGTATTAATTATCTTTTTGCTAGCTAAGCCCTTATTTAAATCTTGATTATCCGATAAAATTAGGGATCTAAGGCTTAAATTTGTGGACAAATCATCTTTGTAAAAGAAAATAATGTATAAACCTATGAAGAAATTAATGCTGGTTATGAGCTTAGTGTTTAGTGGTACTTTTGTATTTGGGCAAAAAACAATGACACCCGAAAAATTATGGCAGGTAGAACGAATTAGTGTTTTAGGACTAGATAAAAATGGGGAACAGTTATTCTATAAAGTTTCGATCCCTAATATCGAAGAGAATGATTATACGTCTAAATATTATCAGATTCCTGCAGAGGGTGGTACCGCAAAAGAAATTAGCAAAGAAGAAGTTGCGGTGGCTCATGATAGAAATATTTCTCCCAATGACGAGTACAAACTTTTTAATAAAGAAGTTCATATCGAAGATGTACAATCCAAAGATATTTATAAGAATTTAGACAAGTCTGATGCGTATGTATATTCAGATTTAGATATTCGTCACTGGGACACCTGGCAAAACGGAAATTACTCGCATGTATTCTATAAAAAAGTTGGGGAAGAAGACAGTGAAGGAATAGATATTATGCCTGATGAGCCCTATTACACCCCACAGAAACCTTTTGGGGGTGAAGAGGATTATTGTTGGTCTCCAGACGGTAAAAGTATTTATTACGTATCTAAAAAGCTAAAAGGTAAAGATTACGCGATAAGCACAAATACCGATATTTATAAGTACAATCTGGAAACAAAAGAAACCGAAAATATCACTGAAGAGAATAAAGGATATGATACCAATCCTGCTTTTTCTTCTGGAGGTGCTTTAGCCTGGTTGCAAATGAAAGCAGATGGATATGAAGCTGATAAAAATGATATTGTTGTTTTAGAAAATGGAGTAAAACAAAACCTAACGGCCAATTGGGACGGGACGGTAAATAGCTTTTTATGGGCAAAAAACGGAGAGGAAATTTATTTTACCGCTCCGGTAGATGGAACTATTCAGTTGTTTAAAGTGAATTATCCTGGTAAAAAGCGCATTGCAGCTGTAGTAGAACAGCTTTCTGAAGGACAATTTGATGTTACCGGTATTGTTGCTGAAAAGAAAAAAGAGCTTTTGGTTACCCGTACGGATATGAATCATGCAGCAGAAGTGTTTCGCTTCAACTTAAAGAAGAAAACTTTTGAGCAGCTGACAAATGTAAATACCGAATTGTATGCTGCCTTAGATCTGCCGAAAGTAGAAAAACGTTACGTAAGTACTACCGATGGTAAGAAGATGCTGGTTTGGGTAATTTTACCTCCTGATTTTGATGCTTCCAAAAAATATCCAACATTATTATATGCGCAGGGTGGACCACAATCAGCTTTATCGCAGTTTTATTCTTTTCGCTGGAATTTTCAGCTAATGGCATCACAGGGTTATATTGTAGTGGCACCCAATCGTCGCGGTATGCCGGGCCATGGTGTAGCATGGAATGAAGATATTAGCAAAGACTGGGGTGGCCAGGTGATGGACGATTATTTATCGGCTATCGATGAAGTCGCTAAAGAACCCTATGTAGATAACGACCGTTTAGGAGCAGTTGGTGCTAGTTACGGTGGTTATTCGGTGTTTTATTTAGCCGGAATTCATAATAACCGATTTAAAACATTTATAGCCCATGATGGTGTTTTTGATACACGAAGCATGTACGGAACTACCGAAGAGCTATTTTTTGTAAACCATGATTTTGGTGGACCTTATTGGGAAAAAGAGAATGCCGATGCACAAAAGGCCTATAACGAGTTTAACCCGATTACGAAAGTAGCCAATTGGGATACGCCAATTTTAATCTATCAGGGCGGCAAAGATTATCGCGTTCCTATAGAGCAAGGTTTAGGTGCTTACCAAGCTGCACAATTGCTTGGTTTAAAAAGTAGATTAGTGTATTTTCCAGATGAAAACCACTGGGTATTGCAACCACAAAACGCTTTAGTTTGGCAAAACGAGTTTTTTAAATGGTTAAAAGAAACCCTTTAAAATTAAATAAAATCGATCTGAAAAAGCTTTGCAATTTTTATTGCAAGGCTTTTTTGCTTTGAATAGTGGTTCTAATCTGAATTAGAAATTTCAATGCAATTTTATGAGTATATAACCGTCAATGGTATTAAACGTAAACTCGTTATTTTTTATATTTCCGTTCATAGTATTAATGATCAGTTTAAAGTCCCCAAATTCGTTGATTATAGTATACTCAAAGCTTTCAGCAGGAGCTTCGTTTAATTGTTGATAAAGCTTAATTTTTCTTTTTAAATCTTGGGTGAGGTTGTATTTAAATAGTTGTTTATCAGAATTTTTTAGTATTATATATTCGTTTTCTACTTCCAATGAATAGTTTGATTTTGGATAATCAACTAAAGAAATATCTATAAATTTTTCATAACCATTGATATCAATAACCCTTGTTTTTCTAAAGTTTTGAAAGTAAAAATAGTTACTGTTTGAGTTTATAGATTTACTATAATTATTTTCTCCGTAAATAGAGTCTAATATCAAGCTGCCAGAATTGTAAGAAGAAGTAATGTAATCGGTGCTAAACCCTAATTCCTCATCGATGAGGAATAGTTTATTTCTATCTTTCAAATATCTTGAAATGTTTAAAAATCGATCGATTTCTTCCTTGGATAAATCCGTTTTTTTAGTTCTTTCAATTAAACGTGAAAGTTCTTTTCCTTGAGCATTTATGGAGACTTTGAAAGCATTCCATGGCCCGGAAATACTTAATAAACAAAGTGCGAAGAAACTAATAGCTATAATTGATAATCGTTTTTTCTTACTTGTTAGAACATAAACACTTATTCCTAAAATCCAAAGTGCAATAACCAGTAAAAAGTATCTCTTTTCTGTAAAATTATACTCCGATAACCTGGTGAAAATAGCTACAAATAATAAAATAAATAACGGAAATAAGGAGAGGTAGAAGAACGGATAAAACTTATTTACTACGAGATCTTGATGCTTCTCCCTAACAGGTTCGATAATTATATGAATAATAAAACCGGTGATTGAAAGTATCGTTATTAAATAAGAAACCCAACCTTCCGGAAGTTCCCAGGTAATTAAAATTTTTAAGGAATAAGCGTAAACAATTAGCAGATACAATAGAACAATAGGAATAAGAATGTATTTTATTAATACATCTAATGCTTTAGAGTAATTGAGTTGTTGTGTTTGATGTATAGTAGTAGGGAAATCGGATAAATAGATGAAGGTATTTATTATGCCAAGGCAAATCACAAGCAAATCTGCATAAATTTCATCTCTAATATTTATTGAAAATAAATTTTCAATAGCTAATAATGCAAGTGACAATCCAAGATAAATGATTCCTGAAAATAAAGCACTTCTAGAAATGGCAATTATTATTCTATGTAAATAATTCCAGTAATCTAATGTACTCCACTGTCTGGTAAAAGGAGCAAAAAAGATTAAAACATGGCCGGAAATGAATAAAATAAACCATCTGGTAAAAGTTATACTTGTCGAGTTTTCATAATCTGGAAAGCTAAGATAATAGAGTATTAATCCGGTTAGTGTCAATAACCTTATTACCCAAACGGTTAAGTTATTTGAAAAACCTTCATTAAAAAATTGAACTCCAATAAGCCAACTAACTCCTAAAATCAAAACTAAAGTTTCAGCATAAAAACCTCTAAATAGATTGGCATCAGTTTCTATTAAACCAATCATATAGATACTTCCAAAAAGTACCCAAACTAAGGTTAAAGGAAATCGCCTAAAGGCGATGGCCATTTTAGAAGGGAGTTCTTTTAAATAGTTCATTTTTGGATGTTTAACATCTTATAAGCCTCATCGATATATCGATAAAAATCGGGACTATGCTTGTCCTCTCCGTTGCGTTTTAAAAGCCCCTGGCCTAAGCGAACGATAATGACATCATCTTCAGGAATTACAATAACGTACTGCCCTAAAATTCCGCGCATATAGAAGATTTCTTTGTCTTTATAATCACTAAGCCAAAGTCCGTATCCATAATACGGAGTATCCTCGAATCTTGGATTTTTCATGGTTCGAACAAAAGAAGGGTTTATAAGTCGCTGCCCGTTCCATTGTCCATTTTGTTTAAAAAGCTTCCCAAATTTTGCAAAATCCCTGGCATTACTGGCGATACAGCAATAGGCTTTTTCCATACCGCTTTCTTCGCTATCTAATTGCCAAAGCGCATCGCTTTGCATTCCCAGCGGCTGCCAGAAACTTTCACTTAAATAGTCAGATAAGGTTTTATTGGTCGCTTCTTCTAAAACCATCGCTAAAAGCTCGGTATTTCCGCTTAGATACTTAAAGTTTTTGCCGGGAGTATCCACCACTTTAAGATCTAAAATTACTTTACGAATATTATCGTCGAAATAGGCTTTTGCCGTTTGTCCAAAGGGATTATAATAGCTTTCGTTCCAGTTGAGCCCTGAAGACATCGACGCTAAATCTCCCACGGTTAATCGAATATCATACTGCGGATAAAAATGACTCACCGGTTCATCAATACTGGTGATATAGCCATCCCGAATAGCTTTTCCTAAAAGCGCAACCACTACACTTTTGGCCATCGAAAAGGAATTGGTTTTACTTTTTGCTGAATATTGATCGTAATAGTCCTCAAACCAGATGCTATCATTTTTAATGATCAAAAATGCAGCAGTATTAAGCTTTTTATTGAGATTTTTTAAAGAGTCGGTTGCTTTAACCGAGTTATAATTTTTGCTTTCTGGCCAGGGCTGTGGGTTTAAGCTGTCCGCTTTAACTACGCGATTATCAAATTCAGGATAATCATCGATATATGCGGTTTTATGACCTTTAAGGTAGGTGACTTTTATTCCTTTTAAGATATAATCGTAATCGAAAATATAAAGCAATGCGATAAGCAGGATCAGAATACCGAGAAAGTACTTTAGAAAGCGTAAAAATTTTTTCATGCCTAAAATTAAGTATTCTGAAGCAATAAAACCTTTCCTAAACTTTAAATACTATTGAAAAATTGATTCGATAATCTGAGATTATACATTTCAATTCCGTCCCAATAGTTATCGGTATGCTTAGAATTAAAAAGTATTCCTCTGCCCTGGGGTAATTGGGATTTACTAAAATAAACTTTGCTGTGCTGCAGGGCTTTCTAATGCTAACAGCCATTTTTTACGATAAAGTCCGCCGGCATAACCGGTAAGCGAACCATCACTACCAATTACACGGTGACAGGGCACCACAATCCAAAGCGGATTTTTACCATTGGCAGAAGCTACGGCCCTAATAGCTTTAGGGTCGCCTAGTTTTTTAGAAAGCTCCATATAAGAACAGGTTTTTCCAAAAGGGATTTCCAGTAAAGCCATCCATACTTTTTGCTGAAATGGGGTGCCTTTTGGGTTTAGTTTAAAATCGAAGCTTTTTCGTTTTTGTAGAAAATAGTCCTGCAGTTGATTCTTAGCCTGAAATACGCAATCCGGCAGCTCTTTGCTTTCCTCAAAATCTATATTTTTTTCCTGAATTTTTATTTCAGAAACTCCGTCGTTGTCACCCTTTATTCTGGCGATCCCCAGAGGAGTCTTCAGATACGTTGTCTTCATTTTGTAATTCTTCAGGTTGTGCTTCTTCACGACGTTGGATCAATCCAAGTCGTTTTGCCCTGCGTTCCCAACTTTTACGGGCAAGCTTTTGCATATCTTCTATACTGTCGCTCTCGTCCATAATTTCAAGGCCTAAAAGGGTTTCAATAATATCTTCCATAGTGACCAAACCAACAACATTTCCAAATTCGTCGGTTACGATAGAGATATGGGTTCGTTTTCGAATAAAGATATCAAAAAGGTCTGGGATAGGAACCTCAGAGGTGGTTACAAAAATCTCACGTTTTAAAGTTTCCAGCTTTGACTGTCCGTTTTGCTTAATCATCTCTTCCAGTACATCATCCTTTAAAATAAATCCTGAAATATTATTGGATTTGTCTTTGTAAACCGGAATTCTGGAAAATTTCAAATTTTTATGGGAATGGTGAAAGTCTGCAATACTCATGGATTCATCCTCGGTAATCGCTACAGAAAATGGGGTCATGATGTCTTTTGCTACAACCGATTTAAAGACCAACATATTCTTAATAACCGTACTTTCATTTTCTTCAAAAACACCTTCTTCTTCAGCAGCTTCAGTAATTGCGGCAAACTCTTCCCGGCTCATAGTATTTACCTTGGCAGATTTGCCAATAAGTCGAGTAGTTAACATTAGTAGCCATAATAGGCCGGTGTATTTTAGCGGGGCAATCATTAACCGTAGGGTGTTCGCAGTAAATGCACCCATTTTATCCCAGTATGTTGCTCCCAGTGTTTTTGGGATAATTTCAGAAAGTATTAAGATACCTAATGTCAATATTCCAGAAACTATACCTACAGCGTTGCTACCGTCACCATAAGTTTTTTCGGCCTGTACACCTACCAATATCGAACCTACCGTGTGGGCTACGGTATTGATGGTTAGGATGGCAATTAAAGGCTTGTCGATATCTTTTTTGAAATTCGCTAAAACCTCGGCATAATGCTTACCCTCTTGTTTCTTTATCTTTATGTAAGATGGCGTAAAACTTAGAAGTGCAGCTTCTAAAATAGAGCACATAAAGGAAAAAAATATCGAACATGTGGCAAAAATCAGGAGTAAACCCATTAGCGTTCTTTGGTTTTTAAGAAATCTAAATTAAGTATTAAATATCTAATTTATTTGAAAGAAATTATAAAATAAGAAAGCTGTTGTCTAAAATTTTAGACAACAGCTTTCTGTAAACAACTCAACCAATTAAAGAAATTTTACAGACTTGTCTGTATTAGGCTATTCCAGCGGGAAGCTGCAAATAATTGGGTTTCCATATCATTATTATCTGCGCCATCCTCATCATAAAACAAAATTTCAGTAATACGTTTATGATTAGATTTAGAGAGAAGTTCTATACTTACCTGTATTATTTTTGTTTTTCTTCTTTCTTTTTCGGTAAAAGTAACGCTGCGTTTTATCACACTGGTCTTATTAACCTCAGAGAGATCTATAATTTGATGTTGCATCGCATTTACCGGCTCTAGGATCAAAAGTTTATGTTGGGTTTTATCCAATCCTAAAACTAAAGAATTAGAAATTTCGGTATAATCCAGATTTATATTGTTTGTTTTTGCCAGGTTTTGAAGGGCTTTTTTATTTTTTCTTTCTTTTAAACCTTGTCTGTAAAGTGCATAAAATATGGGCCCCATAAATAAAACAAAAAGAGTAAGGCCTATTAGTGTTGAAGAAGTATCCATTTTAAAATTGATTTATAATTATAAATAGCGTGCTAATCCCAAATTGGGATTACGCGTTGATTTTTGCTGAAAATCAGCACCAAATAATTATAAAATCAATTAGGAGAAAAAGTGGAATGGAAATATTTGAGTCTCCAGTTTGCTTTTGTGATCCTGGATAAAATTCCAGGAAATTTGTAAAGTTTGCTGTGGAATCGTGCGTACGTACGGCTGTAAATAAGTACTATAGAATACGGGCGAAAATGCAGGATCTTCCTGATTGGTCTGAACGTCGTAACTCCCAGGTTCTTCGAATACAAATGCCTTGGTAATATCAGATGGCTTAAAACTAGAGGTGTTTTTTGCTGAATCCTGATATACGTAAGCTGAAGTTTGGGGTTGTGAAATTCCTATGGTGCTTAATAAAGCAGTAAGCACCAAACAAAATGAGATATGTAGTTTGTTGAATTTCACGCAATAAATTTAATAAAAAACCGAATGTGAATTATTAAAATATTTATAAATAATAATAGCTAAAAGTCTTCAGCAATTAGCTTTTAGTATTTAAGACTGTTTGTGAAATGATCGTTGTTGAATTATCATAAGAAGTAGATTTATCCTTTACCCGCCTGGTTGGCAGCCAAATGTTCAATGTTATGAGTGAATTCAAGATAATAAGAAAGCCTCACTGGTTTGAAAAACCAGTGAGGCTTAGTCTAGCTTCTAATATCGTAAAAAACGAAGCGATATAAATTCTACCGTTATCTCTGAAGCAGTTTTGCGGCATACTTTGCAAAATAAGTCGAGATAAAATCGGCACCC
>Ga0114902_1001481_pt1 | contig 10201 bp, 3 predicted proteins | sample MalvireepMed_s12_FD_87291 | JGI IMG/M metagenome (GOLD analysis project Ga0114902, IMG submission 87291) | Marine viral communities from the Global Malaspina Expedition - Malaspina viral metaG DeepMed_s12 | ecosystem: Environmental > Aquatic > Marine > Oceanic | place: Mediterranean Sea... | reverse complement strand
GCCAGATTAGCATTGGGCTGACCGTAGGTCGTCATAAACTCAGCGGCCGCACCTAATTGGGAAATACGTGAGGCTACTGCATCTGCGCCTCCCCGCATTAAAGTGTCCCCGGCCACTTCCGGTGGGTCTGGCCTGTTCCCTCTTCCGGACCTTAATAAGTTTGCTGCATAAGCCCGTGTAAAAACATTGTTTAAAGCACGAGAAAAATTATGGGCCGTGCGTAATGCTAATTGAGATCGCTGAAGTGGCCCCTCAATGTCTGATGGTACAGTGGGCAGGTTCAGGCCCAAGTCGTCTAAAGCGGCATCTGAAAGTCTGCCAAGAATACGTGCCAAATTAGGATCGGGCTGGGCTCCCGTCATTGCGGCCCGCATCTGAGCCAGCATTTTTGAGCGAGTATCAAGAAAGCTACCTAGCGTAGCCGATCCCATCTCGAATGTGGGGATGCTTTGCTCTCTAACCACAGCCTGTGCTTCGCGTACTTCTTGGTCCGCAAACAACTCCGTTAATTTAAGCCCAGCTATTCTTCTAAAAGGGCCTATGGGTTCATCAGACTCAAAATAACCGAGGTCTTTAAGCTCCTGGTTTGAAAGTTTAGATAGTTCTCGTAAAGTCTCCGCTTGTACATATGGCGAATTGCCCTCTAAAAGACTTTCGACAAAATCTAAGGAGCCGGGGTTCTTGAAGTCATATTCACGCATCTGTTTATTGGCCTTATCCAGCGCCTCTCTTAACCGCTGCACAGTTGCTACACTCGCATCTGAAGGCTCTGGAAGCGCTCCAGACACAAGATGGCTTTCTAACCAAGTGCGTACAAAGGGTGGAACGTCTGCACCCGTGGACTCTCGTGCTAATTCAATATATTCCTCAATAAACTTATCTAAAACAATGGGGGCTTTTCTATCAATACCACCTTCTGCGTAAAGCAGCTTTTCCTGGGCTCGCGCCTCGGTCAGTACGTTCTTTACCGCGTTGTACAGCGCTGTGCTTGCAGGGCCTTTTTCTCCAGCCTCCAGAGTCACACGTTCTGCTGCCGTTACAGCCCTTTGAGCCGCCTGCGTTAAACGACCCTCTAACAGACCTCTCATCAGCTTGTCTTGAAATTCCGCAGCAACCGGCAACATGTTAGGGTTTTCTATACCCGCGGCATGTAGGAGCAAAAGGTATCTTTGTAGCCCATCAAGAGATTTTTTTGAAGCCTCTGCGGCCTGTGAACTAAAAACAGGAGAGGCAGCATGTAAGGCCTTTTCTATTTTAGAAAAGATAGGAATGCCTAATTTTTGAGCCGTTGTGCGATAGTCTGTATCCCAAAGAGGTTCAAGAATCGGAGCCCCTGTAGCATCCACCACTGCGCTCCCGTCTCGATTCGTTTTAGGAACAAGCGTGGTTTGTAAGATTCTAGCTATGTCGCCGTCATCATCATCCAAACGGGCAACGATATCGGCTAAGTATTTTTCTGTGTCTTCGCCCTCTGTTTTCTCTAAAAAATTACGCAGGTAAACCATTGCGGTTTCTTGTGATTTTTCTTTACCTACAAATCCTTTTCCAGCCCTCCATATTCTTGGTGCAAAGCTCGCCACCAAATTAGGAGGGTTTAATACACCCATAGCCGCTTCCCCTATAAATCGCGCAGGTTCTCCGGACTGGGAGAGCGCTCCACCCGCCACGCCTGCTGAAGCCAACGCAGACGCTTCCGTGGCTAGTCCCCCTGCTGCACGAAGAAGCTCCCTCCAAGAGAGGTCTTGGGGAGTGATTGCTCTTTTCGACGACAACGAAGCATCTTGAAGATACTTTAAAACTTTTGGGGATCTTGCTGGCTTACGAGGTCCAAACCGAGCTAGATTGGCGGCTAGTTGTTGAGCACCCCAGTCAGTACCTTCTTTTGCCACTAAATAAGGCGTAACAAGGAACGGGCTCCCAGCGCCAAAGGTACGTCCGCCCTCCAAAAATCTGCGCTGGCTAGGCATTAACCGGGCATCCTGTTCCTTGAACAACTCGTGCTCTAAAAAGCTACCCCCTATAATCGCTGAACTGCCCCCAAGAATGACTCCAAGTGGTTGGGACACATACAAGGGTAGGCTTGTTTTGGATAAGGCCCACATACCCAGTTTACCGCCAGCCCACCCGGGTCCACCTAAGAAAGCCAGTCCCCTAAGAACGCCTTCTCCGGCCACTCGGCTTTTGGACAGACTTTCCACGTTAACAAATTCACCCAGAATATCCGCGTTGCTATAGCCCGCTTCCCGTAGTGCTTGATACACACTATCATCTTCCCGATCTGTTGCTACTTTGACAGCATATTTTGCAATGTCTGCATCCGTTTTACCCGCGTCAAAAAGAAGGTCAAGCGGTAAATCTAATTTACCTAAAGAAGGAAGGTCAGATTGGGCTCTTACTAGGCCATGGAACTCTCGTCCTTGGTCCTCGGGTAGAGAACGGTAGTCGTGACCCATCAAAGGGTCTGGTTGCCTTAGCGTACGATCTTCCACCGGCCGTAGGTCTTGTTGATAACGAGCCGCCTCCTCAAGAGGATCAAAGTCCTCCGGAGTATCGTTGGGGAATTCGGTTAGATCGACCATATACTTATGGCCCTTCAATTGACTGTAAAATTTCGGAAATTGAGGGTCGGTCGCCGGTTAGATGGCCTTCCAACATATTAATTGCCCTGTCGTACTCCTTTAATAAATCTCTGCCCTCGGCCTTTTTAGCAACAGCATTCCCCAATTGGGTTTTTGTTGTAGTTAGGGGTTCTCCAGAAATATCAGCGCCAATTTGTCGGGTTTGAGGCGAGGCTCTACTAATTTCATCTTCCACAGCTATTTGGTGGGCATGTTTAGCCACTTCATTTTGTATAGCCGTTCTTACTTGTTTCAGCTTTAACAGGAGCTTGGCATTCGTACTGAAGCCGCCCATAGCCTGTATTTCTTTTTGCAGGTTTTCATACTCAGCAGATAGCGTTCTGCCGTCTCCGGCCCCTTCTGTAAAAAAGCGCGAAGTAGCGCCCTTGAGCGCAGTTAGCTCTATCTTAGCCCCCGCTGTTTCTTGAAAAGGAAGATCCCCTTCCGCAAAACCAACCTCCTGCAACTGTCCCACTAACCAATTACCTACTGTGTGGAAAGGCAGTTTAAGCCCTGCTGCTAATTCCGGATTATACCGCCCTGAAATAATGTCCCCTCCGCCACGGGACAGATCTGGATCTAGGTTAGGGTTGCCCTCAGAGCTTACGCCGTTGCCGTCCTTAAAGTTTTGTACAACAGGACCGCCATCCTTCCTGCCTGTTGCCTCACTTAAACTGGCGGCCGATTTTATATCATCTAAATTACCCGTGAGGAAAAGTGTCAGTTTCTCGTCTTCTCCGTACCTTTTCGTAATGGCTTCCTTCATCCAAGGGGGTACAGTGAACGCTTGCAAATTACCGAATCTATCTACGGAGCGCCTCGCTTTCTCGTATATAGCGCCTTCTATAAGATTCGCCAACTGGGGATCTCGCAGCGTACCTTCTCCCCACGCTATGACATTGTTTTTGTTATCCGCAATAAACTCTGCAATCTTTGCGTCCTTTGAACCACCCCATATATCTTTCCCTGTTTCTGCATCTGAAAAATCTGCCAATTCGGTAACCTTCCCCTCGGGACTGATTTCAGCCACTCTGTCATTAACTATGTGACGAGTAGGTCCAGCAAAGTTCCCTAACGAGAAGGTGTCTCTCGGGTTGTATTTATTAGTGGCTATAATTTGTCCATCAACGTTTGTAAATCTGTATTGATCCCCATAATGTTTGGACAGTGCTGAAGTGAGTGTCGTGGCGGAGGCTATATCCTCTTTTCTTTGTTGCGCAGCCAATTGAAGGGCGACGGCTTTCATTTCCCGATCTGCTACGTCGTGCTGTTTTCCGGTTTCAATGACAGGCGTTATAACGTCAGGAAGGGCAGCGCCTATGGATGCACCAAGGGAGAGACCACGTTGTCCTTCTTCGGGTGAAGCAAGTCTTTGTCCAAATTTTCCCAGACCTTGGTAAAAGGCAAGCTGTAGATCTTGCTCCCTGCTTCTACGTGGCATAAGTAATTCAGAAACGAGCGGTACGGTGTCCTCAACATACTCTTTTAAACCAGAAACCTGCTGAAGGGGGTTATATTGCAAAAATACGGGAATGTCTTCCCTGATTAAATTTCCATTTTTTTTTACCCCGGTGCCATCCTGAAACTTCTGTATTACCGGACCCCCTTTCCAAAAAAGCTGTGGAGATACTTGACCCGCCCTTAATTGGTTTAAAAAGAGGTCCCGTGAACCCTGTGCTCCCCCCGGAAGAGTCACGAATGGGTTCTGAGCAGCCAAACCAGCCATAGGTCCAGCGGGTGAGATCTGGGCCTGCGCAGCCGAAACAGGAACCTGCGCTGCGGGTGGTAGTGGAGCACGTCCAGTTAGCGCCCGATTAACCAAACCACCAGCAACCGGGGAAAACGGCCCTAAAAGATTAGCAGTAGCGGCTGACACAAGAGGACCCGCAGCACGCTGCAAAAAGCTCGGTGGCTTAGTCTGTTGTTTGCGGGCTTCTTCACGGATTGCCCAGTCATAAGCGTCGAGCGCGAACTGTGGACGTAATCTTTCCAGAACATTTCCTGTACCTAAAAACTGTCGTAGCTGTCCGGCCTGCTCGGGATTTTGCCCAAGTATGTTTTTATTGGATCTAAGGTTAGCAAGAATGGCCCTGTTCCCTCCGGTGGGAATACCTTGCTGTACGGCATCCCGTTGAAACTTATTGAGGAATTGACCGGGCGCAAAAATATTGCCTGTCGTCATGCCATGCCTTATGGCAGCGTCCCCCGGTGTTTTGTAATTAATATCTTTAGCCCCTGTCCTAAAAGCCGCAGGTTGGTTAAGCATGGCGGCATAAGGTACAGGCGCAGCATTTAATGCCTGCTGCTGAAGGCCCTGTAATCCACCAAACTGTCTAAACCTAGCAGAAGGTGAAACACGTCCGCCTTCCTGAAGGAAAGACACAGGGTTGTAACCGCGAAGGCCTTGTAATCCACCAAACTGTTTAAACCGATGGGCAGTCAAACCATTCATAGCCGGGATCTGCCGCGGTGCAGTCAAACCACCTAATCTATTCAAGTAACCAGAAAAACCACCAGTTGCTCCAAAAGGTGAGATCTGTCCGCTAGGCGGGATCTGGGCCTGAGTAGCCGGGACAGGAGCCTGCGCTGCGAAAAAAGGTGAGATCTGTCCGCTAGGCGGGATCTGGGCCTGAGCAGCCGGGACAGGAGCCTGCGCTGCGAGTGGTAGCGCTGTAGTGGGGAAATCCGGTACTGGCGCTGATGGCATTTCTCCGGGCGTTGGCTGCGTTTGAGTGAGGAGATCCGGTACTAATGGGTGGTTGGGCGGCATCCAAATAGTGGGGAAATCCGGTACTGGCGCTGATGGCATTCCTCCGGGCGTTGGCTGCCCAATTGGCTGTACTGGCGTTGGCGGCATTGGGCGGCGCTTCTTCCCTCGGATGATTGCATCTCGCGTAGTGGGGAAATCCCATGGTGACATTGACGACATTCCTCCGGGCGCTAGCTGCCCAATTGGCTGTACTGGCGTTGGCTGCGCTGTAGTGGGGAAATCCCATGGTGACATTGACGGCATTCCTCCGGGCGCTAGCTGCCCAATTGGCTGTACTGGCGTTGACGGCATTGGGCGGAGCGCTGGTGGCGCTGGTGGCGCTTGAGTGGGGAAAGCCTGCTGAAGGCCTTGTAATCCACCAAACTGTCTAAATCGGTCAAGAGGTGAAACACGTCCGCCTTTCTGAAAATTTTGAGGGGCTCCGGCCATCATTAAATTGCCCACACCTTCGCCCATTGGCGTAGGTGCGCCGCTTTCGGTCATCATTTCTGTTTCACCGGTTATACCCGGCATCAGACTTCCCACACCGGCATCCACCAGCATTAACGTGGGTTGTACCAAAGCTAATACAGATTCAGGTGTGGCTTGTGCATCTTCAGGACCCACCAATTGTGCTAATTCGTCATATCTCGCTTCCAAGGGAAGGTCATTGCCGCGAATTGCGTTGATTAGGCCTTCCGGCGTATCAGCAGTGTCCAGCCCACCCATCATGTCTTGGACATAGTCCTGACCAAGTTGCGCCACGCCACCTAAAAGTGCTTCATCTTCCGAAGATACACCGGCAGGCATTCCCATAGGAGGAGCCATCATGGCCTGCTGTGGCATAACGGGACCGCCCTGCTGATAAGTGGGCCCCATAAACTCTATTTCTGGAGGAGGGGTTAACCTCCCTTCTGGGATGTCTGTTTCTTCGTCTATAGGGGGTGACGAGAAAATGGGATCTTGACGGTAGATCATATCACTACCCAGCGCTTCTCTGGCTTCAGTCCAAACTCTAAAAATAGCATCTTCCGCGTTTAATCCTTCGAGGGTTAGTTGTCCAACCCGTTCCCTTTGTTTGGGAGAAAAATTATTGTAAAGTTCTAACTGAGCGCGATGTCTTCTTTCCTCACCCTTAGTCAAGAAATCCCAGCGTCGAACGTCTTTCGTAGCACGTTCAACAAAGCCTTGTTCGGGTTCAGTAACGTCGCCGCCGTTTTGAAATCTGCTAGGTTGTTGTAAAAGGCCTTCAGGAGGAAGCTCTGGTACAGAATAAGGCCTTTCTTCTTCAAAAAGCTGTTGGCTCTGACGAACATAAGGAACTGCGAAATCAGCGGGGTATCCTTCACGTTCCATTAAGGCTTCTGCTTGGGTTCTTACGGGTTCTCCAACCTGTTCAAACATTTCCGCTTCAGTGGGATGAATATACGGCGGCGCATCTGGAGGAAGCGTATAGTCCCTTGTTTCAGCCGCTATTTCGTTTCGTTCAAGTAGTAGCTTTTGTCTTAATCTTCCCATGGCTCTTTCTAAAGACACCCCGTTGGCTAACAGGGTTTCAACAAAGCCTCTATCTCTTGGAGTGAGTTCATTGAGGGTGTCTTCAACGATTCTGGCCTGATCGGCCCTCTCGTTTTCAGTCATCCTGTTAAGGGCGCTCCAGTTTCCCGGATCTTCCATTTCACCAGTAACAAGACCACGAGTAAGTTCAAAAGGCATACCTACCGTGGCATCTAGGAGTCTTTTCCCCACCTCCCCGTGACTCAGGCCGCTTGGGTTTCTAACAATTTGCGGACCCTCGCCATGATAGGGGTATGCGTCGGTGTGAGTAATCTCGCCGCCGTTTTGTCGAAACAAAGGTCTGTTTAAAATAGCACTCATTAGAACAACCCCACGTTCCTGCCAGCAGCAAGTGTAGAAAGACCTGAAATTCCTGTACCCAAAGCGGTTTGGAACACGCCCGGTTGAGAGCCCCGACTCGCAGAAATAGAACTTTGTCCAGAAGGCACGTTGCTATATATATCAGACAAGAAACCGTATTGCTGGTACGGCTGCAACCGTCGCGCTTCGTTGGTCTGACGCAGCGCTTCCAATGACGCATCCTGTTGCGTTCGCTGCACCCCACCTACATTCATAAGCGCCTGTATACGGCTCAAATCTAGGTTTTGTTGCATTTCACCTAGTCCTGCCTCCTGTAGACCAAGTGTACCCAGACCAAGACCTATGTTGGCTGTGCGACCGCCCAATTGTTCAATGCCGCCTGCTAACTGTCCGGTAAGCCCCGCGCCCGTCAATTGTCGTTGTTGGGCGGCTTCAAAAGCCTGCTGGGCGTTTTGAAGAGACTGCTGATACCCGGCAGATCGTAATTGTCCGGCTGCTCGCACCTGTGCTTCTTGCAGGTTTCGCATATTTTCGGCTCTTAAAACACCTTCGCGAGAGCCACCAAAAGCACCTGCTCCGACAGCCCGCGCCTGATCCGCCACTTGCGCAATATCACTTTGTCTTTGCAGATCCGTTAGAGCCTGTTGTACAACCTGATTTTCATAAGGATCCATATAAGCCTGAGCCAGGGTCGGATCAAACTGTGCCGCGGTGGTTGGAACTGCGCCCAAAGCTGATCGATAGGCATCCATACCCTCACGCATTATGGGCAGCGCGGCTTGGCCAAGGGCTCTTTGTCCGGCTTGGATGTTACTTAGAGCACCTGTAATATACGGCTCGTAACTACCAATGCCGCTTGCGGCTAAGTCTGCCGCTTGTGTTTCAAGTCCGGAAAGATCTGCAATTTGGAAATCGGCAGGTAAAACACCCGATGCTATTCGGTCATGTATAAATTGTTGTGTGTCCTCTAAAAGACCAAGGCGGTAGGCTTCAATGGCCGGGTCTTGTCTAACAATTTGTGTTGTAGTAGTTTCGGGCATTAGACCACCTGACTCTCAAATTGACGCATTATGTTATACATATTACGCATCCCTTGTTCTCGATTACCGTTACCGGCTCCCCGTACTGCGTCGGCTGTCATCACATATTCACCATCAGACAACATGGCAGGCACATCGTCAGAAGTACCTGTCCCCGGTCCCGCGATAGCGCCAATGCGCCTTGGGAAACCAACGGAACCGCCATCTGCACGGCCATACGCGGTGGGTATGTTTATCGAAGCTAGGTCTACGGGAGAATAAGAAGGAACACCTGTTCTGTAACGCCTTGGATTTGCAGCCACTAGACCTGATGACGTAGGACCTAACTGTGTTTCCAACTCCTCGATGGAAACAGGTTCGGGCTCATCTGGTTTATCAAACGCCCCCGCTAACCCTGCTACACCTAAGGCCAGACCGGTCAACGGTAAATACTTGCGGACAACGCCGGGACTTGCATCTGCTGCCAGTGCCTCGGCTTGTGCAACGCTAAGGTTTGGATACTCCTTCAGTATATCTATGGCTGTAATATCTTTGGGAAGAAAAGCGTCTCGAAAGCGCCCTTGACTTAAAGACGAGAAAAACCCCGGAGTCTGTTCTATTCCGGCAGCGGCTGTCGATAGAGCGTTAGCTCCTGAAGAGATAGCAGGTACTTGGGCATTATTAGCAAGCATTTGGGCAACGGTATCACTAGGACCAGTGTACGGACCACTAAAAGTCTGTCCTCTAAGGTAATCAACCTGATAGGGGTTAGTATAGGACCGTAGGTTAGGCCTTAATGCGTCGGGACTGAGTTCTGCAAGTGACGGAGTAATAGTGGAGACAGGTGCATTAAGGGCCGAAGCCGTGGGAACCGCTGTGTTAAAACCCGGATACGGAATAGCTCTCGCGCTGTCATCGGTGTCGTATAAAAAACCGTAGTCTTCATCAAAAACTAAAGCCTCTCTAAGGTCTTCAGTAGGCGTAATACTTCTATCTTCTACTGGAGCAAGCGCTCCGGACCTTGTACCAAAAATAGTAGGGTCAAAAAAACGTCCTTTTGAAAGGCCGCTTAAAAAAGCACCTCCCCGTTTTTTGATATTTAAATCACCCAAAACCCCGCCGCTTCCGGGGCGAGCGGTAAGCCCACTAAGTAAGGTAGTTATACCTGCTGTTTTGAATATATCCGAAGCGATACGTTCTAGGCCCTTACCCTGTATAAGACGAGTAATACCTATACCTGCCGTAGGTCCTAGTATCTTGCCCAAGGGTGTTGCTGAAAGCACTGCGGGCAACACGATAGGAACCGCGGCCTTTAATGCCCGACCTATACCTCTGCCTATCTTACCCAGAAAAAATTCAGGCTGGCCTGTAATAGGGTTACGTGAATTAAGTTCATTACCCACAATATAGCGCTCGGGCGAAAGGCCCATTTCCCGCATTTGGGTAAAGAGCGCTTCTTTTAAACGTGGGTTTTTATCCAGTACGGCTAACGGAACAACCGTTTCGCCTTCTGCGGCATGAACAAAATAGCCGTCTTCGTAGCGTCCAAAATCCGCAAGAAGGCCAGCAACCTTTTGTATGCCTGTGATACCTGTTGCGGAAAGGTCGTAAGTCATCCTATTCCCCCCTTACCGGGCTGTGGGCCGTGAACTGTAATGGTTGTGTCGCGCTGTTCAGTTCCCGTCCACGGGTTCTTACATTTTGGACACTGACCTGAAGGGTAGGAAGCAACTTCCGCAGGCGTATCTATCTTACTGCCGCATGATGCACAAAGCACTATATCAAAACTGTCCTTGGACCGCCAACGCGACAAGGAAATAATGGATCCGCAGTCAGACCGGCTCATCAGGAAGTAGTGACCGTCACGGATCCCACGGTCCCGGTCCCTTCACTTCCGCGCGGATTGGAGACATTCCCAAGGGTAATTTTGATATACG
>Ga0114902_1001480_pt1 | contig 10203 bp, 10 predicted proteins | sample MalvireepMed_s12_FD_87291 | JGI IMG/M metagenome (GOLD analysis project Ga0114902, IMG submission 87291) | Marine viral communities from the Global Malaspina Expedition - Malaspina viral metaG DeepMed_s12 | ecosystem: Environmental > Aquatic > Marine > Oceanic | place: Mediterranean Sea... | reverse complement strand
GTAAGCGTAGGACCAAGTGCCCGGCGTTATGTCGCGGCCGCTGTTTTGCTTGCCAGTCACAACCGTTGTTGCCTTCTGGGCACCGAAGTTGAAGTAAACATAGTCATAGTCGTAGTCGATGATGCCGCCAGAGGGGTAGGTCACGGTATCGATCGCGAGGCTGCCGGCATCACCGTTGGTGGTGATTGGGTAATAAGTGTAGTTCCAGCTCTCACCGTCTGGACGGGTCACTGTGGTTAGCTGCGCAAAGTCCGGCGTAGTGTTGTTGGTATAGGTGTGGCTATAACTCCAAGTCTGTCCATTGGCGGTAATGGATGTCAGTCGAGTGTTGTCGCTTCCGGTATTCGCATAACTGTAATTGACCGAGCGCCCGTCACTGGTCGAAATCGACTCAATGTAGGTGATGCTGAACGCATTGGTGTTGTAGTCAATGGTCATCCAGTTGCCGTTGGCATCCTCGATGCGGGTCGCGTAGATCTTCAGGCCCTCAGAGTCGTTGGCCCGGTAATCCATGGTGTAGGTGGTGCCATCCGGCGATTTTACAATCACATCGTTGCTGCTATTGCAATTCGCACTCCACCACTGCTTGGTAATTAGCTCAGGGCTGTGTTGATCCGCCAGTACCAGCAACTGGCGACTACCGTCGGCCAGCTCCAGAGAGGGGTTGTCGAGCACATCCACGGCAAACAGATTCTGATTACAAACCTTATCCGCGTTGCTTTCTGAGACGGCAATGCGGCCAAAATGCATGCTCCAGCCGTAGCCATAGGGGCTGTATGGCAAAAAGGCGTCTTGAGGGTTGTTGTAAATCCGGTTGATGCGGATATCGAAACCACCATTACCGGGCACGACGAGATCCGTATAGCTCAGTTGCAGTTGACCCGAGAAGGGATCGATCTCTTCTCCGAAATTCTGGTTGATAGTTTCCTTGAACGGGTTCAAACCCGGCTCTTCGTAGTAATCGCGGATGTTGGCCTGGGCGGTTGACGCAAGCGCGGTGCTTGCGATCAGGCAAGCCACAACTCGAATGCGGAATGACATAAGTCACCTCCATGTGGTTTGGACGTTCGGGGCTAGGCATCACTCACGATGCCAAGTGATAATTAAGAGTTCGGGCCAGCAATCACTGAGCGAACCTTAATTTTTTTGGCTCCGTGCTTCTCCATGGTTTTATTGGCTTTGGGAGCTTTAAGTGATGCCGGCGCAAAAGATGGGGGTCGCTGTTGCGGAGATTTACCAAATGATGCGGCTTGTCTTGTCGCCGAAGCTGGATTTCTGTCCGAAGCACTTACCGTAAATGACAGGTTTTCAATCGCTGAAGCTCCGTCCGGTATTGCACGCGGTTTCTCTGCAAGCGCAACTGACGAAATCAGTGCGAAAAACGTAAAACTGATAGCGGTAAATTTCATGTATCCACTCCCTGTGTGCTGGTCAATTTCCGTACAATCCAAGCTAGGCTAGGGTTGATCTTTTGTCCAAACGAATTTACAAAACGATACATGTTTCATGAAACGGATACATTTTGGAGAAGTCGGGAGCGTCCAAAGCTCGGCCGAGCGTTGAGGATGAAGCTGGATAAAAAAAACCTACCCAAAAATTCGGAAATTCAATGGATTGGGCGTGTTTCTGGGGAATTTTTCACGTTTGTCTGCCAACCCTCCTACTGGATTAATAGCTGCTTGCGCTTGTGGGGTGGGCGCTGGAGCCTGTTTTGGCTCAGAAACCGCGGGCGCAGGGGCAGCTGCAGGCGCTGGAGCGGCTGCGCCTGCACCCTGCACTTCCAGGGTCAGCACCACCGAGCCTTCGGCGACCTTGTCGCCGAGCTTGACCTTCAGCTCCTTGACCACGCCAGCATGGCTGGACGGGATCTCCATGGAGGCCTTGTCGGACTCCACGGTGATCAGGCTTTGCTCGGCCTTGATGGTGTCGCCGGGTTTGACCAGCACTTCGATGATGGCCACTTCGGCGAAGTCGCCAATGTCGGGCACCTTGATGTCGATGATTGCCATGGGTGTTGCCCTCGCGTTACATCACGATGCGGCGGAAGTCCGCCAGCAGCGAGGCAAAGTACACGTTGAAGCGCGCGGCGGCGGCGCCGTCGATCACGCGGTGGTCCCAGCTCAAGGAGAGGGGCAGCATCAGGCGTGGGGCGAATTGCTTGCCGTCCCACTTGGGTTCGATGCTGCTCTTGCACACGCCCATGATGGCGACTTCAGGCGCGTTGATGATGGGCGTGAAGTAACGGCCACCAATGCCGCCCAGCGAGCTGATGGAGAAGCATCCACCCTGCATGTCTGCCGGGGCCAGCTTGCCTTCGCGCGCCTTGGCGGCGAGTTCGCCCATTTCCTTGCTGATCTGGACGATGCCCTTCTGGTCGGCATCCTTGATGACGGGAACCACCAGGCCGTTGGGCGTGTCGGCCGCAAAGCCGATGTGAAAGTAGTTCTTCATCACCAGCTGGTCGCCGTCGAGCGAGCTGTTGAACTCGGGGAACTTCTTGAGCGCGGCCACAGCAGCCTTGATCATGAAGGCGAGCATGGTGACCTTGACGCCGCTCTTTTCGTTCTCTTTGTTGAACTGCACGCGAAAGGCTTCCAGGTCGGTGATGTCCGCGTCGTCGTGGTTGGTGACGTGCGGGATGACCACCCAGTTGCGGTGCAGGTTGGCGCCGCTGATCTTCTTGATGCGCGAGAGGTCCTTGCGCTCCACCGGGCCGAACTTGGTGAAATCGACCTTGGGCCAGGGCAGCAGATCAAGGCCCACGCCGGAGCCGCCACCACTTGCAGGCGCCTTGGCCGCCTGGGCCTTGGTCTGCACGGCGCCTGCCATCACCTGCTTGGTGAAGGCGGCCACGTCGTCCTGCGTGATACGGCCCTTGGGGCCGGTGCCCTTGACCTCGTCGATGGGCACACCCAGTTCGCGGGCGAACTTGCGCACCGAAGGCGATGCATGGGGCAGGCCTGCCGTGGGCGTGCCGGGCTGGTGAGCGGGAACAGCCACCGAGACTGTGGCAGCGGCAGGCGCAGCTACCGCTGCAACTGCGGCAACTGCGGCAACTGCGGCAACTGCGGGGGCAGCCACGGGGGCTGCCGCTGCCGCTGCCACAGGAGCAGGTGCTGCCGCTGCGGTGGCGCCTTCCAGCACGGCCACCAGATCGCCAATATTGACCGTGTCGCCGATCTTGACCTTGAGTTCCTTGAGCACGCCTGCGGCGGGCGAAGGGATCTCCATGGAGGCCTTGTCGGACTCGACGGTGAACAGCGACTGCTCAACCTTGATGGTGTCGCCGACCTTGACCAGCATCTCGATGACGGCCAGCCTCCGATTTTGCCCGGACCGTAGATGGGCGAAGCTGGGCCCCGAACGACTTCTATCCGTTCGGCCGCGCCGATCGGGGTGGGAAAGTGGCCGGGATTATCGAGCCGCTTGAATCCGCGGAAATAGGTTTCACTTGTCGACCCCCGGATCTCGAGAGAACCCTCGATACCGAAGAACGAACTCGTGAAGGTGCCTGGCGTCAGCTTAATGATGTCGTTGAGGCTGCTTACGGAGAACTGGCCAATCATTTCGCTAGTGATTACCGACACAGACCGCGGAGTCTGGGGTTTGGGGAGCAATGGAACCAAAAACCAACGTAAGCTCTGAATCCCACCGTAAAGGGGCTTTCCGATCTCCAGCTCACCCGCCAGGCATTACTCTCTGATCAGTGCCTCGATGATCGGGCAGATCGTTCCGCCGTCTCCCGCATCACATTGCTGCACCAGTTCGCCTAACAGTTGCTGCATGACGACCAAGTCGGCCATCTTCTGCTCGATCAACGCGAGCTTGCGTGCAGCCCGTGCTCGCGTTTCGGCACAGGCGCACGACTCATCCAGCGTCAGCAGTCCACCGACTTCCGAGAGCGTGAAACCCAGCGCCTGAGCCCGCTTGATGAAACGCAGTCGCTTCACCATGTCCACCGGATAGCGCCGATGGCCACCCAAGGGTTTGGCTGGTTCATCCAGCAGCCCGCGTCGCTGGTAGTAGCGGATCGTCTCGACGTTCACCCCGGCGGCGTCTGCCAGCTTGCCAATGGTCAGCTCTGTGGCCATCACTTTCTCCTTGATTCCGTACTTTGGTACGGAGTTTAGAATAGCACCTAGGCAATCAGGCTCAGGAGATGGGAATGGGGATGCAACTCACCGGGAAAGGCTCGCTGGTCGCGAGTTCGCTGACCGCCATCGGTGCGTCGGTGTGCTGTGTCGGGCCACTGGTGCTGTTGGCACTCGGTGTCGGCGGTACGTGGGTGGGCGCTCTGACCATGATGGAGCCACTACGCCCCCTCTTCATCGGGTTGACTCTACTGTTCCTGGGATTGGCATTCCGCAAGCTCTACCTGGTGCCACAGGTTTGTACGCCAGGTACACCCTGCGCCGATCCGCGCACGCTCGTGCGACAGCGACTCGTGTTCTGGATCGTCAGCGTGCTGCTGCTCGGCCTATTGGCCGTGCCGTGGCTCGCCCCGCTGTTCTACTGAAGGAGATTAACCATGCGCAAACTGCTGATCGCCGTGCTTTTCGCCTTGCCCTTCGTGGCGCTGGCGGCTCCCCCGAAAACCGTCACGCTCGACGTGCAGAACATGACGTGCGGACTCTGTCCGATCACGGTCAAGAAGTCGCTGGAGAAGGTGTCCGGCGTGAGTGACGTCCAGGTCAATTTCGACCAGAAGACGGCGACCGTCACCTACGATCCCGATAAGGCCCAGCCCGAGGCACTGACTGAGGCGACCGCGAACGCGGGATACCCCTCCACAGTGCAGAAGTGAGGTCACGATGAGCGCCATTGTCCTTGAGTCCGTGCTGACTTGCCCGCGCTGCGGCTTCGCCAAGCCGGAAACCATGCCCACGGACGCCTGCCAGTTCTATTACGAGTGCAGCAACTGCAAGGCGCTGCTGCGCCCCAACCCAGGGGATTGCTGCGTTTTCTGTTCGTTCGGCTCGGTGAAGTGCCCGCCGATCCAGCAGCAGCTTGGGTGTTGCTCATAGCGTTTAGGGGGATCACAGGTCGTCGTCTGGATTACGCAGTGGCCGCAGCTCGCCGCGCGCAACTTCTTCCGGTACCGCAAAGGAATACCGCCCGAGCATGTTGATGTGCTCGTAGATCAGCGGCGATAGCCGGGCCAAATCCTCTTCCAGCACTGGATAGCCGTGCTGCTTGAGCCGTTCCACGGCCGCCGTCATGTAGAGGGTGTTCCACAGCACGATGATGTTCACCACCAGGCCCAGAGCACCGAGCTGGTCTTCCTGGCCTTCGCGGTAGCGCTGGCGGAGCTCGCCGCGTTTGCCGTGGAACACGGCGCGGGCCAGGCTGTGCCGGCCTTCGCCTCGGTTCAACTGGGTCAGGGTGGCGCGGCGCTTGGACTCGTCGTCGATATAGGTCAACGTGTGCAGAGTCTTTTCGATCCGCCCGAATTCGGCCAGCGCCTGGGCCAGCCGGGTGGGTCTATCTCCCGTTTGCAGCGTGCGCATGATGCCAGTCGCCGGCACCCGGCCGAGTTTGAGCGAGCCGGCCAGGCGCAGCAGGTCGTCCCAGTGCTCGGCGATCAGGTCGAGTTTGACCGACTGGCGGGCCAGCCCGTTGAGCTTGCCGTAGTCCGCGTCCGGGCGCGTGCGCCAGAAGCGGGTACCGCCGACATCGGCCAGCCGCGGACTGAAGTGGTAGCCAAGTAGGCGGAAGAGCCCGAACACCACATCGCTGTAGGCCCCGGTGTCGGTCATGATTTGCGTCGGCTGCAACTCGGTCTGCTGTTCCAGCACGACCGCCAGCAACACCAGGCTGTCGCGCAGCGTGCCGGGCACGGTGATGGCGTTGAGGCCGGAGAATTGGTCGGAAATCAGGTTGTACCAGGTGACACCCCGGCCGGTGCCGAAATACTTCGGATTGGGGCCGGCATGCACGGTGCGCACCGGTACGACGAAGCGCATGCCATCGGCGGAGGCGACCTCGCCGCCACCCCAGACTTGGGCCAGTTCCAGTTGGCTTTGCGCTCCGACCAGGATGGCGTTAGCCGCTGACAGGGTGTCGTCGCGGATATAATTCTGGCTGACCCAGGACAGCCGGTCACGGCGCAGCGCCGGGTTGTCGGTGCGGATCAAGGGCTCCAGGCCGGTGTTGCAGGCCCCGCCCAACAGCACCGCGCAGAGGCTGGTGACCAGGTTGTCGGCGCGTGCATTGCGTTCGGAGACATGGGTGAAGGCCTCGGAAAAGCCAGTGCGGGCGGCGATTTCCAAGAGGATTTCCGGCAGATCGACACGCGGCATCAGGTCAGACACGGCCGCCCGCAGTTGCAGCAACGAGCAGGGCTCGTCCAGCTTGTCCAGCGCCCCGAGCGACAGTTCGGTCTTGCCCTCGGTGTTCTCGCTCAGTTGAATCGCCGGGTTGTCGGGCAGGCGCGCGGCTACTGCCAGCCAGGTTGCATCCAGCTCGACGGACAAGGCGTCCAGGGTGGTTTTGGCGTCGATGGTCAGGCCCAGTGACCGGCAGATGATCGGTCGCGCCGCCAGCCATTCGGCACCGTCGAGCAGGCCAAGACGCGGGTCGGCATAGCGCCAACTGGGCGAGACGAAGACATCGCGGCGGCGCAGGGCCGTGCGCAGCGCATCGAGCGTGCAGAACACATAGGCACCCATGTCGAGGGAGCCATCTTCGCGGGTGATGTGCTTCTGCCAAGCCTTGGCCACGATCTCCTGCGGCGCGTCATCCTCTGGCTTCCGGCGCGGCAGGTTCAGTTGCAGCCACTCCAGACTAGCCGCCACGCCCTTGCCGGCCGGGCTGAAGCCGAAGCGGATGTGCTTGAGCAGGTCGGGCAGGAAGCGGCGCACGCTGCGGTAGCGCGCTTCCAATGCAAGAAAATAGACGTCATCTACCGGGCGGATCAGCGCGTTGACCTCTTCCAGGGCCTTTTCCAGGGTGGTCCTCGGCAGGTCGTTGAACAGCCGGGCGCGCACGTTGTCATCGCTGATCGAGCTGTCCAGCACGACCTTGCACGCGGCGGCGAGCGTCGCGGCCGACCGATCCAGGTCTTTCAGGCTGCGCATGCGGGCTTTCTTGTCGGCCTTCTCCGCGTTGCTGAACAGGTCGCGCAGCAAGGCCTCCAGGACTTCCAGTGCGTCGTCGTGCGCAGTCGCCTCCAGGCAGAGTGCGAAGGCCACCAGTGTCGCCATCCGCCGCGACGCCGGCAGCCGATTAATCGCGGTGACCTTGGCCGTGTTGGCGAAGCGGGCCAGGGCGGCGATACGGCTGGGAGGGATGTGCGCCGCCGCCGGCAAGGTGATGCCGATGCCGCGCACGTCATCGAGCCGGCGCAGTGCCCGAATCAACGCGGGGCCACTGACCATGACCGGGCCGGAGCGCAATTGATCCAGCCGGGAGCTGCGGTTGCCTTCGGCCACCGTCAGCAAGTCTTGCAGTTGCAATCGCTGTTCCTCAGTCACGCTGCGGCCCAGCGTAAACCAGAGGCGTTCTTCGACCCGACTGCGCAACTGGGCGATAAAGCGCTCTAGTTGAGACACACCAGGCAGGAGGACTTTCTGTGTGAACAGCCACGAGGTGGCTCGCTCAAACAGCACTCCCGGCCGGTCGGTGCCCGTCCAGCAGAGGGCATACAGCCAGCGGCTCAAGCGAAAGCCGATGCCCGGATCGGTGAAATGACGATAGCCAAAGCGGTTCTGAATATCGGTGGCATGTATCCAGCGGCGATGATCGCTATAGCGCTGGAGGCAGTCGGGGTCTGGAATCGCCAGTTGTCGGCAAAGCACCTGCAGGACTTCCACCGGCACGGCGGCGGGCTTGTCCGGCAGAACGCCAACGAAGCGGACGGTGGTCAGCAGAACGGCATAACCCAGACGGTTATGGTTACCCCGCAGCACCTGGATGGCTTCACGGTCTTCATCGCTCAGGTGGAAGTAACGTTCCAGCTCTTCACGGCTGGGCGAATCAACATAGCGGCCAAAACCGTCGCGTTGCTCTTGAGTCAGAAAACCGACCGGCATTGATCACAGCACCTCGACGCAGAACACGGCGGGCGTGACGATCCGCGTGCGTTCGATGTGCCCGCGTTGCAGCAGGCCGGCGCGGCGATCACCGGTTACCAGGTAGTCCGCATCGCCCGCCAAGGCCATGGCCAGCAAAAACGAGTCATCCGGATCATCGGCTTCGACCTCGATGGTCAGGCGCTCCAGTACCACAGCCCGTTGCAGGTTATTGATCATGGCGCCCACCTTGGCGGGCTGTAGGATGGCCTGAAGCTTGGGATAGCGGCTGGCTCGACGAATTTCATCGAGTTGCATCCGCGAGGTCACCACCTCGAAACGCGCCGCCCGCCAGGCACGGTAGATCGCATCGGGCGCGCCATGTGGCGAGATCAGGGCGCTGAACAGGATGTTGGTATCCAACACGACCCGCATCAGCGCTTACGTGCCCAGTCGAGCGCTTCGTCAACCGCGTTGGTCAATTCTGCCTCACTCAGATGGGCGTTAGCGGCCTTGGCCTGCTCAGCGCTCAGCTCCAGGATGTGTGCCCGTACCGCTTCTTCGATGAAGCGCGACAGGTCGCCCTTACGGCCGCCGCCCTGGCTGGCCAGAAACATCCGAAGCGACTGGTCGGTGTCGGCCGAGACGGCGACATTCCAGCGAATGGTATTCATAGCGTTCTCCGCTAATAGGTGTTTGTGTGTTTATACGCCAATCACAAAGGGCGATGCAATGGTTCGACAAAACGAAGGTTTTGCCGAACTCTATCGAGGAATGGCTCGGTTCGTTAAGCTCCCCGCGCTACGGTTCAAATAACTGGTACGCTTAATCAAAGTTCAACTATTACTAACGTAGTCGAGTAAACAGTACTTTTGATGAAGATCGGTTATGCGCGAGTGAGCACTCGGGATCAGAAAGCCGACCTACAAGTCGATGCCCTGAAACAGGCCGGGTGCGAACGCATCTACCAAGACATCGCCAGCGGCGCGAAAAGCGCCCGGCCGGAGTTGGACAAACTGCTGGCCAACGTGCGGCCGGGTGATGCCGTGGTGATCTGGAAGCTGGATCGCCTTGGGCGTTCCCTCAAGCACCTGGTCGAGTTGGTCGGCGAGCTGGCAGAGCGCAAGGTCGGCTTACAGAGCCTGAATGACCCCATCGACACCACCCACGCCCAAGGCCGCCTGGTGTTCAACCTGTTCGCCTCGCTGGCGGAGTTCGAGCGCGAGCTGATCCGCGAGCGGACTCAGGCGGGTCTGTCGGCCGCACGGGCGCGTGGCCGGATCGGTGGCCGTCCCAAGGGCCTGCCAGCCAAGGCTGAGGCCACCGCCATGGCGGCCGAAACCCTCTACCGCGAAGGTCGCCTGAGCGTCAGCGCGATCGGCGAGAAGCTGCACATCTCCAAGAGCACGCTGTACAGCTACCTGCGCCACCGTGGTGTCGAGATCGGCGCGTACCAGAAGAGCGCCAGGTCACGCGACCAGCAGCCTTCGGCCGCGTCGCCGGCAGAGCCGCCCGCCGCCGAGCGGGTGGCCACCGTCACCCTGCGCCTCGCGGTGGTGAATAACAGCAAGTTCGTGCGCGGCCGGAAGCGGGCCACGGAGAACATTGAGCGCTACTGCCTGGAGCCCTATGGCATGAAGCGGCTGGATGCCGGCCACTATGAGTTGACCATTCCGTATCGGAGCGACGATGAGCTGGACAAGAGCGTGCATGACCTGCTGACCGAGATCAGCCAGGAGGCCGACATGCGCAACTGTTTTGTCGAGATGGGCGCCTGGGAAGAAGACACCGAAAAGCGTTGGTAGGGCTTACGTTGGTTTTTGGTTCCATTGCTCCCCAAACCCCAGTCTCATTTAGCGAAAGATCGATTCCAAAAATGCTGTCGGAAAGTCTCGTTGTCATCGCGCCAATGTCGCCAATGGCCGAGCCTTCCGTGATAAATGCCTCAAGCTTCACAATCGATTCCTGCGCTATTCCTTCGCTCGCCAGGAGGCCTAAAGCCGCAGCAGTTGCCGTCCAATTTCGCATATTTCGTGTGATTCTCATGTTCAGTTTGTTTATTGTATGTGGGATTGTATACAATGATGCCAGCAGGCAACGTGCCAGCGCGGCTGACAAGCGGAGGCCGATTCATGAAAAGATTGGATACGATGGCCAATGCTCGTCTTTTCGATGGCATAATATCTGCTTTGCG
>Ga0114902_1001473_pt1 | contig 10231 bp, 10 predicted proteins | sample MalvireepMed_s12_FD_87291 | JGI IMG/M metagenome (GOLD analysis project Ga0114902, IMG submission 87291) | Marine viral communities from the Global Malaspina Expedition - Malaspina viral metaG DeepMed_s12 | ecosystem: Environmental > Aquatic > Marine > Oceanic | place: Mediterranean Sea... | reverse complement strand
GCTGTATCAACCTGTAGAACTCTGCGGCGAGTGGAGTTGGTGCTGGATAGTGCGGTTCACCCTGTGAACTGTCAACTTCAATAACAGCATTTGGATTAGCCCAGTCACGTTCGAGCTGTTCAACGCCATTAATAGCACTGCCAACTGGAACTAATAGCTTCAGACCAGCAGATGCCTGTGCATGAGATAGGGCAAGACTCCATAATTTGTTTAACAGTCTCTGCATTGGAATGGCACGTGACACATCAGAGCGTGGATACGGTGTCTCAGTCCAATTATTGGGGAACGGTATGATAGGATACTGATTTATATTTAATATATATTCATCCAGCACTATTTCTGCACACGTTGTTGTAACTCCAACTCTGGTCTGCATAAAAACTTCATACGAAAGCCTGCCCATCTCAATATCGTTTGCGTACTCTTCAGCAACGATAGCAAATTCTTCTTCAGTTAATATTGACTCCTCACCTGACTGTCCATCAATAAGTCTGTAAAAAGGAACCTTAACTTTATAAAAACGCTCCAGAACCTGATACTTATTTTCCCTCCAGTAGTCACTATCAGTAACTTCTGCTGGTGTATATACCTTACGGCTTAGTTTATTTTGTGTATCAGGATAGTCTTCTTCACTGTAATTAGATAGTTCTTCCACTATTCCGGAAACCATCTCACCAGTCTGTTCATCAATCTGCGGTCCAATTTCAGGGTAGAGGTTAACGAGCTGTTCGCCTGTTAGGATAGTTGACAGGATGACTCCGTCAGCGTCGGAAAACCACCTATCTCTTGAAGACGGGGGAACGTAAACCCTGAAAGGATTGATATGAGTAAACCGAACGTCACCCCTACCCATGTCTGCTTCTCTATCTATGTAGCAGTAGATATAACCAATACCTACTGTTGAGAAATCATGTATTGCCTGCTTAACGTGGGTGTCACCATCAGAGTGCTCCCATACTGAACCAAGCATTGTTTGCCAAACTTTTGCCATTTTATCATCACTGTCCTCACGTGGGAGTGCAGTGAATACTGGCGGACGTGCGGTCATAAAGGATTTCATCTTTTCAACAGCAGGAGAAACCCTATCCATTGGAATGTCAGCCTGATTACGTGACTGTAATTCATCAGACTCACTTGATGAGAAATGATTACCAAGGTAAAAATCTATATCTTTACGTGCTTCAGTGTCCCAACTGTCACGTGACTCACGCCAGCGCTTAAATAGTTCCTGGTTATTTAAAGCTCGAGGATCAGCTTCCATTACGTTCTTGCACCAGTAAGCCAGTTATATGATCGAAACGTTTTCTTTATTTTACTCATCGTATCATCCCCTTCTTTAAAACTTCCGCTAATAGGCGGACGTGAAAAATAATCTGCATAGTACAGTGCATCCATCAAGTCGTCATGCCTTGAAACGGGATGTTCAAAAAACTCGTCAACTATCTCTGTCATGGATTTACGTACATACAGTTTCTTGGAATTTACAATCGGTCCTAACGAAGTTTCAAGCCGATCTTGCTTTTTTATTCCTGCGGGAGGTTTTACCCCCTTAAAGATGCCGGGTACGAGTCTTTTGTCCGTCGAAGCCAGCCTTGTAGTCATATCACGTACCATCTCCTGCGCTGCCACCGTTTCAATAGTTACCCTACGCACTGGAGAGTATTTAGTTGCATACTTTATTATTATTTCAGGAAGATCAAATGTAGGTATACGCTGACGAAAGTAATCTATTACGTAACGATTCTTATTGGAATCAATACCCATAACAACTATTACCTGATAATCTGACGTAGAAGTTGCGGTAGCTGCGATATCAACTCCGATGTATACGTTTATAGGAATAGTCTCACCGTTCATTTCAAGATAACTGAACCTGCCCTCACTTTTAAAAGTACCGTTATGATACTGAATCTTATCTATTTTAAATGATGCTGATGAAATATCACGGGCATCATTCATATATTCCTGAGCAAACTTGTTAAGCATGCCCATTTCAGCGAACTCTGCCTTCTTTCTATCAAGCTTGGCAATGGGAAACTGTTCCGCCCATATGGGTTTATCATCTTCTATTGCCCTGTAGAAATTTAATATCCAAGGATATTTCTGTTTATTCTCCATTGCTTCACGATATCCATCAACAATAGTCTGCAAGAAGCTGTCATAATGAACTATTGTACCAGAAAGCCATATCCATCCCTCTCTACCTGGAGACTCTTCAAGCGCAGGATAGACCGTAGATACAACCCACTTCTTAATTTCCGACCTGCGTTCCGGTGTCTTGGTATTAAGTTCTGATTCAAAGTCATCAAGTATGATACCAGTATAACGTACATCAATCTCAGTACGTCCACGCAGTCTCTGTGTAGTACCTTTAGCCATTATCCTGTCACCTTTTGTAGTAACCAAGTCCTTCTCAGTCCAGCGCTTACCTACCAGATCGCCACCTAAACCGCCAAAGTAATATTCAATTGACTTATTATTCTCCAAGTGACTACGTATATACTTCAAATGATCTATAGCCTGACCCTGTTCCTCAGCTACCCAAGCAATAAAATTACGTTCTTCATCAGATGAAAAGCATATCTTGTGCAGGATTGCTGCTTTTGCCAGTATTGACTTACCAAATCCACGGGGCAGTATATTACAGATACGTGCGCCGGGTTGTGTAGTGATCAGTTCCTTGGCTATTTCATGGTGAAAGAATGGAGACTGACTCTTATTCAGGAAATCATTAGGTAAAAACGCACGTCCAAAATAAATAAGGTCTTTATAGGCACGTGCCAGTACCTTATCCTTCTCTGATAATTCAGAGGGCGGACTTATGATATTGAATACTTTACTCTCGCCCAAGGTAGTGAACACGTTAATTCTTCAAAGAAGTACACGCTATTCATAAAAGCGTACTCTATTTCAGATTTTTTTCTTTTTCTTCTTAAAAGCATATCTTTTTTTCCTATCAACAGCTCTTTCGTCTGCTGTCATAGAACCACGTATGGCTCCAGTAAATGTATTAGTACCATCTGGATTAAGATGACCACGCTTTACAAGTATTGCAGTAGCCATCTTTTTAGCCTTCTCATAGCTCATATTGTCTTTAGTCATTAGCTGATTGGTTAATCTTCTTAATAATAGTGACACTTTATACTTTCCATTATCATTTGTGCAACCTGCGGAACTACTGCGTTTCCGAGTCCTTTAAGTCTGTCCACCCTATTGGAAACCCCATTAGCCACTCTACCCACGCTGGGTTCAGCTGTCCAGTTGCTTGAGCTGACTCTTTTACTACTGCGTTTAACGGCAGGGAGTTCCTTTCGTACTGACTTGGACCGCCGTCGTTCTTCGAGTCCTGCGCTGTAGGAGTTGGAAACATCTTCTTCTTCCATTCCCATATGTCCGTTCTCAGGCTTCTCCCCATTCCACCACCGTGAGCCCCTACCGAATCCGCCGCTGAGGGCGTTGCGAACGGCATCTTCTTTGGAAATTGTTTTACGAACCTGTCGAGTGTAACCGATTTGTTCGTCTTGTAGTTCAGCTTCTCCTTTGACGATGACTTTCTCTCGATGTGATCCTGCGTTGTCGGTGTCGGTATGCTGTGGGTAGGCAACAATCCATATCCTGTACCGAAGGTGCGGGGCTCCAACGTACTTTGCTGATATAATTTGCCATTCTGCATCATACCCGATTTCGGCAAGGTCGCAGAGAACTCGTTTAAGTCCTCTATGAATGAGCATTGGTACGTTTTCAATAAGTGCGTACTGGGGTCGTACTTCGCTAATAAGGCGATGCATTTCTGACCAAAGACCTGATCTTTCTCCTTCAATTCCTTTTCCTTTCCCTGCTATACTTATGTCTTGACAAGGGAATCCACCTGTCATAAGAAAAATATCATCAAACTTTTTACCATCCAATTCTTTTATATCATTAAAAACTGGTACGTCAGGGAAATTCTTACCAAGTATCTTACAACAGTACTCATCTATCTCGCAAAACCCAACTATATCAAGCTCATCTCCCCAAACCTGCTTGGCAGCAAGAGAAAATCCTCCAATACCACTGAACAAATCAAGCATGCGCACGTTATAATCAGTAATCCTTCCCATAAAGGTCTGGTTTGTACCTGTCAACCTTGTCGCTAAGCTTTAACAGCTCACCAGACAGATATACACAGGCATCAAGCAGTTCTTCAAGCGTTTCCCTGATAAAATCACGTCCATCATCCAGCGGTACGTCACTATTGTACTTCTTAGCACCTATATCAAGGCGTTTCTCGATCATTTCAAGTATTCTCTTGTTATTATTCTTTACCATTCTTATCAATCACCTGTTCTGCATGGGCAATAGGGGTAATGTCATCAGTATCACCAAGACGTTTCAGCTGTTCACGGGAAAAACCCTGAAATACTGTAAGCGCCTCACGTTTCTCTTCCTTTGGAAACATATCCTTGATCTTCATTAGCAGTTCTATAGCCCGTAACTTGTCTGAGTCCCTGCCTTTAAGGTTCTCAATGATCTTCTTAGTTCTATCGAATAGATAATCACTATCTATTCCAATTTTCTTTAACGATTCTGCGTTTTCTTCACTAATCATACGAATTATACGTTCCTGTTTTAGTAATATTTTAGCATGCTGCTTGGCATACCCGTAATTATTTGTCCTATATGCCTTAAGATAGGCATCAATAGCATCTTCTCCGTCTGCAACGTAGCGTGCGAAGAGGGTTTCACGTGCTGTAGGGTTCGTTCTCTTCTTAACTGAGCCAAGATGATTAACGTCTCCTGCAAATGAGTAGATATTCTTGGCAGGCTCACCCTTAAGGTCGTAATGCTTGGTAGTTTTGCGCATACCAAGTAACGTGCGCACGCCGATATGATCCTTATTGAGTATCTTAACAACCTGCTTATCGTCTGTAAGAGTATATGAGCCAACATCTGCTTTTCTCCAGTTAGGTTCAAGCTTTTCATCGGGAAGGAACTTACGAAATTCCTTCGTATTCTTGAATATGTACTCTTTCCTGCCCTTAACCACACGTTCATACACTCTGATGTTCACCTTTCAGACGTTTTATGAACCATGTTAGCTCTTCGTTGGACTTCAGCACACGATACAGTTCTTCCATTAACTGCTTCTTCGTGTATCTTAAATAAGCTGGATTAGTCTTCTTTAGATACGTTTGCTTGTTTTTGCTTAGCTGTTCCATTTTTCTTGGTCTTCCTCTGGTAAACAACAACGCCTTCGGATTTACGACTCAGCTCAGTGGCAACGTCATCACGAACCATAGCTATCCCTACGGCAATGTCTGAGTTCCTAAATTCATCTGCTTTCTCGCCCACAACGTCAACTATGACCTGATGTCTTAAATGACAGTCGCAACACCATAGGTAGAAGGAGTGGGGAGGTTTCAATGCAATTGGTTCAGGATCAAAATCACTTAGTTTCATAAATGTAAATTAAATAACGAATATGCCTATCTGAACTTTTTTATTGCTTTTTAGAAAATCCCTTATATATAATATATATATATTACGTTACTATTATTAAAGCTTTAATAGTAAAGCTATATAGTATAAAATAGAATTATAAGCTATAGTTACGTAGTAGTATATACACGTGCGCTGGTACGTTATTTTGTTTAAGGTGTATTCTTTTAAAAGAAAGTATCGCAGTTAAACGTAGCAATCCTGAAAAAATCGCCCACCAATGTGTGTGCCTCTTTTACGCCGCCTGGCGCCCCCCTCTACGTTCATCCTGGCGGGGAAGTTTAGTTGAAATTTCTACGTCAGGAACCATACGTTAAAATTTTTTTTATGTACGTACATTTAATTTTTATTACGTTCCATGTGATATTGTAGTAAAAAAATAAACCTTAGCGTACTTTGATATAAATCAAAAAAGAACTAAATTCACTCGATGCCGAATTTAAGACCAGCCTTATTGAGACTCGATCTCATTAATATTTATACGTATGAGAGCGCAATCCATACGTCAAAAAATTGCTATGTACGTTCACAGAATAGGATGGAAGTAATATGAGTAAACCTAATCCAAACGTAGAACGTATAGAAACCGAAAAGGTAACCAAAAAAGGTTACGTACTTCAGGGTACACATTGTGTACTTAAACCAACACAACACGAAACAATGACAGCGACATTCAATCAATTTATTGATCAATGTCTCGCTGTCAGTCTTGAAACCAAATTAACGTTAGACGATCATATATTATTAACGATCAATAACGTTACTGGTGCAAGTCCTAAAGTGAAAACGTTTCAAGTGGGTGCATCTAAAACGTCTAACAGTACTCCGGAAATGATCGAGCTAATCAGTAAAATAGATGAGCTTGTTTCTGAGTATGCGGACTGTTTTATTAACGGTAAGCCTATGTTCCTTTGCACTGATGAAGTGCCTCGGGAATACTCAGGAACGTTTACTACACGTACTCCCAATGGTGAAAACCGGAAAGAGTATATCGAAGCTTTGACGAAGCAAGTCAAAGAAGCTACTAAGGAACTAATCAGTTAATTAACCGTGAACGTACATAGCAAAAAATTTAGATTTACGGTGTTTGTTAAACGTGACAACAAACTTTATACCAATCAATACACTATTGATCAGTACACCAAAAGTATAGCAGCACGTACTAAGTCTACCAGGACAAAAGTTTCTCAATCTCCGAAAACTACACGTGAAGATTTTACCAATGAGTATAAATCAAAAGGTAATAGAACAGGTTTAAATATTACTCCTGAAACTATGTCATTGATCAAGCAATTACGCAAACTTGGTATTCAATACAAATACTTAGAAACGGATTTTACTCACGATTGAAACATATAAACGTAATTTCACTTAGCCCCAATTTTGGGGCTTTTTTTTTGCCCAATATTTCGACGTTCAAAACTTTTTTAAATAACCAATAACGAAGGAGCAAATCACATGATAACACATAACTTTAAAAGAAAGTCGGAACGTATTAATCTACGTATACATTACGACAAGTTCAGATCCAGGATCTTACCAACGTTAAACCTGGCTAAGTATTACGTGAATGATCCAAGTTCATTTGTATGTTGCAGTCTGCTATGGTTCAACATAGATAACAGATACTTCAATGTACGAACTGGACGTAGTGCTAATCATGGTACAGGTCGTAACGAATACTTCAACATACATTACACCATTGACGTATTAGGTTTTGATCTAAGTTTTAAATACAGATACTACTGTAAATAATTTTAAGAGTAACGCCAAACCAAAGAGAGGTAGGTAGTAATGCCTAAAAGATCAGCGAAAGATCGTAAACGTAAGCGACGTATGATCAACGATGAACTAAAGAAGACAGGTCGTACCAAAGCACAACGTAAACGATATGCTAAACAACAACAAAAAAAGAAAGCCACGTTGTATGACGTGTGAGGAGTAACAATGAGACAATCACAACACAATCAATTCAATGACGTAATGATATTGCTTATGTTTGCAATACTTTTCCTGTATTCGTTTGTCTTGGGAGATGTATACGTTGAGTTGGCAGCAGTAAGTGAACACATTAATGGACACGTTATCAACTGTCAATGTCAGTAGAACTAAGTAAAAAAGAGAGACGTTGGCTACGTAATAAGAAGGCAACGTCTATTAATAAGATAGAAGTATATGGTATACATGCTACGTCTGTAAGATTGTACAACACAGATGTGGTCCAACTCATGCAAGACAGGATCATACTCAACACTGATCACTGGAAGACACAAGTAACTAAGCGACGTATGAATCAGGTCTCTGATTTGTACGACCTTGACTTCCACGTATATCAAGAGTCTAAAGATTGGTATGTATTAGACAGACGTAATCGTACACTGTATAACTTCTTCAGTGATTCAATAACAATCAAGAGATAAGGAAACGTAATGATTAATTACCTCGAGAAATTATTTGATTATCTTGGTAGCGATAAGTTCTTTACGCTCATCATGGTAGTCGCAGCTTTTATATTTATCTTTAACGTAGTTAGATGCTACGTATAATTAAGGGGCGATGTGTTCACGGCAAAACCTACGTTCCAGAAGTGATTCTGGTTAGAAATTCGTTAATACTGTCAGTTAAGCACGTGCGATTCAACTCCGTAAGCGAGCAGTTAAGCGAGGTTTGATCGCCCCTAACTATTATAATAGGATGCACGTTCGAGCTATGCTCTACGTTCTATCCATCCTGCTACGGGGAGATTTAACTCTCCCCGTAGTGTTTATCTACCCAAATTTTTATGACAAGAAAGTCACAGTGTAAAACTTAATGAAGTATGTGTGTATATCTGAACGAGTGAAACCGGGGTGTGACGTAAAGCCACCATGGTCAACGATGCGACTTGGTGATACCACGTTACATAAAGATGGGAATAACACCGCCCACTGTCCCACTCGAGGGACTGTAGTTCAGACGTACGCACATAATGTACTAACTCAACAAGACAGGAGGAACGTATGTCAGAAATGAACGTACACCAGTTCCATGACGCACTACGTAAGGAGGGGTATCTATGTACGCAACAGTTTGCTGATAAAGTATACTGTGCATTAGAAAAGAAACCCATGTCTATTACGATGCTGATTGGACAAGCTGGTACGGGTAAGTCCTTCCTACCTGAGACACTCGGTAACGTACTCAAATGTAATGTGTATGTTAAGCAAGCGTATCAAGGTATGGATTGGGATGAGTTCGTACGTAAGCACGTTCCCGACGAACACACAAAGTCGGGGATTAAATCAATAGACGCTGAACTGTTATGTGCAGTCCAGGAGTCACAAGAAAGACGTGTAGTATTACTGCTCGATGAGTGGGATAAGACACGTGTAAGTAGTGATTCATATTTCCTTGACTTCCTACAGACTGGACGTCTCAGTGTCAGTGGTCAGAAGTATCAAGCAAACCTTGATAATCTTCTGATATTCTTCACGTCTAATAACGAGCGTGATATTTCAGAGCCGTTGTTACGACGTGTTAAGGTAATCGAAGTCGAGCATCTACCTGTTGGACTTGTAGCTGATGTATTAAAGAAACGTTACAAGAAGAATGCTACTGCAATGAGTATGATTGAGCCAGTTCTTAAGCTGTATCATACGTCAGTCATGAGCAAGATGGATAAACCTGCTACAATACAGGAGTTATGTGATCTGATCAACGATTGGGTCATGTATAAACTTCAGAACAGGGAACCCAACTGGGAAGAGCTTGTCTATGTGAACGTAACTAAGAGTGAACGTAATCACTCAGCGTTACAGGATGCCATAAAGAATAACATCGAGAATAAAAAGAAGGAAGAGTTCAATAAGAATCTTGACGTGGAGTACTTCAGTACTACTGTGGAATTAGATAAAGAACTTGGTGTTAGTGAAGGTATCATGCCACGTATGATGAAGCTGCGTAACATAAAGGCTGACATAGATTACGGTGATGCTAACGATAAGAGTGATGTATACGTAGAGATAGAACGTAACGATGGATCATATACTACTGCGTATATAGAAGCTAAAGACGGAGGCGATAGTGTTGAAGTTCCGCACATGGTTGGTTGGAATACAATAAAACCTGACGTTATTCAGCGTTCTAAACCTTATCCATTGTCTGATGTAGTAGATGAATGGTCTAAGTTTAAAAGAATGATGTACAACGATGGAGTTATTGTTCTTACTGAACCGTATGCTGACATAGACGATGTGATTGGACTGATAGAACACAGTCATGGTTTCATACGTAAGGGTACAGATGAAGAGATTATCTTTCGTATCTACGACAATAGAAAGCATGAGATTAACGGAAGATGGTTACGTAATAAGGGATGTGAAATAGTATGTCATGCACGTGCGTTGGAAACACTGCGTCAGTTCATTGAAGGTGTTGGTTGGTATAGCAATGGTTACGTTCCACTGAATCGTATACAAAATAGTATACGTGATGGAAACATAACCTCTGAAAGATACGTACATCTCAGATCGCTTGGTCATACCAAGAGTTATCTTGACGTAGTAGTAAGCGGAGAGAATAACCACAACGATGAATTGCCGTATCACGTAAGTCTAATGCGCAGTACTGAAGCCAAGGTTAAGGAAACCAGTAGAACTACTACGTATAACTTGGGTTGGGCAGTAGTACAGAGTTGGCATAAAAAAGATAAGCCTAACTACAAATCACACGTGGTAATCAAAGAACGTCCAGGTCCAGATTGTAACTTCGGACT
>Ga0114902_1001466_pt1 | contig 10266 bp, 10 predicted proteins | sample MalvireepMed_s12_FD_87291 | JGI IMG/M metagenome (GOLD analysis project Ga0114902, IMG submission 87291) | Marine viral communities from the Global Malaspina Expedition - Malaspina viral metaG DeepMed_s12 | ecosystem: Environmental > Aquatic > Marine > Oceanic | place: Mediterranean Sea... | reverse complement strand
TAATGTTTTGTGATCAAGTTTACGACCGTCATCGTGGCGCATGTGTGTAAATATCCGATAAGCTTGGCGAACGGAGCCTACATTATAAATGATGTTCGCTTACTTTCGAACCCATTAGTATGTATGAATTCATAAATCGTTTCCTTCATTCCAAAGAGTTTGCCCCTCACCTCACGGAACTTTTTGGCGGTAACGAATGGATGGATGTTCAGTTGATAGCAGATAGATCCGAACGAAAGAAGTTTCTCTATGATCTATACAAGCGTAAATTAAAGGAATCTCGGGCGACCAATGCCGTACACTTCGAGCTGCTCAAGGGAAATCGGCACGTTTACAGTATATTTTTTGCCACACAGTCGTGGAAAGGAGCCGATAAGATGAAGGCTGCTATCTGGGATGTGGCACCGTCAGGAGACTTTGTATTCCGCAGTGGTGGTGGACAAGAGCTCGATGTTACTTGTGTGGATTATGAATCTTTGATTGATTCGATTTCGGCACGGTTTGCTGGCAGTTGGGTTACTCCAGCACAGATTGCGGAGTTCGTCGGCTCTGACAACACCGTATATCATTCATCACAGTTCAAAAAGAATGCTCTTAAACCCTTGGAACAAAGAGGCAAGCTTGTAATTCATGACGATGATTTACCGAAGCGATCGAGGCGCTTCACCTATCGGAATGATATACGGCTGATGATTTTGCCCTAGCTAGCTGCCGAGTGAGGTGTCAGGGTGTAGGTTTTTTTCTCGCCTCTCCGATTGCGCGAATACATTTAGCTAAGGCCTTGGCGTCTTCCTCTTCGCCATTCCAAACCTCGGACAAGGCTCCCATCAATTCTGCATTCTGTCGCGGATCAATTTCAGCATTGAGACCAACGAGCCGGCTAACCCTTTGAATTTTGGCAGTTCGTCTAGTCCAGTCACAGTTTAATATTCGACTGATAAGGGCTTGGCTCACATTCAGGTTTTTCGCGACCTGAGCTTGGGTCAGCTGATTTTCATGCATGTGGCTTTGAAGGGATGAGGCTAGCCTTTCAGGGTTAAGCATATTCAGATATTCGTAATTATATGAATAAGCGATTACAATAATATACAAAGGATGTAGATGCGATCTGTTTTTCTGTACAGTATGCCCTTATAGGGAGGCGATAATGAGCAATAGAAGCACCATTGAATGGACGGAGCACACTTGGAATCCAATGACGGGCTGCACGAAAGTGTCGCCAGGCTGCAAGCACTGTTATGCGGAAGAGATGGCGAAGCGGCTGAAAGCTATGGGAACACCCGGTTATGAAAATGGTTTTGAGCTCTCTCTTTTGCCCGACCGCCTGGAGCAGCCTTTGCGCCGAAAAAAACCAACGAAGTACTTCGTTAATTCAATGAGTGATCTTTTCCATGAAACTGTGCCAGACGCGTTTCTTGATAAAGTATTTGATGTGATCGCGCAAACCCCGCAGCATACGTACCAGATCTTGACGAAGCGCGCAGAGCGAATGGCTGATTACTTTAACTCCTGCAGAGCACCGCAGAATGCTTGGCTGGGTGTCTCAGTAGAAGATGTTAAGTATGGCGTCCCAAGAATCGATTATCTTAGGAATATCGATGCTGCCGTTAGGTTTTTGTCGGTTGAGCCGCTTCTAGAGGACATTGGGGCGGTAGATCTTGGAGGTATTCACTGGGTCATTGTTGGTGGAGAGTCAGGGCGTTATGCGAGGCCTTTGAAAGCTGAGTGGGTTGACCATATACAGCAGCAGTGCGAGGCGCAGAGTGTAGCCTTTTTCTTCAAGCAGTGGGGGACGTGGGGCTCTGATGGCAAAAAACGCAACAAGAAGGCAAATGGTCGAGAGTTCCAGGGAAAGGTTTGGGACGAAATGCCTCGGATTGCAGCAATAAACTTATAGCGATAAGCGTGCCTTTGGATGATGAGGCATAATACAAGGGTGGCTGGATGCCGAAAAAAAATGGTTACGACTGGTCTGATCTTTCTGCTCCTCCTGTTCTGGATGATCATAGTTCGGTAAAGCACGAAATTATTTGTGATTACCTTCGCAGATACATTTCTGTTTTTACAAAGAACCCCATAATTGATAATTTTAAAATAAACGTTATCGACGGCTTCGCTGGTGGCGGTCGTTATCGCTCCCCGGTCAGTTCTGAAATAATTCCTGGTTCACCACTGCTTCTCATGCGCACTCTCCAGAGCGCCGAGGCTGAGGTTAATGCGAATGGCAGGCGAAAACCGTTCGTTTTGGATGCAACCTATTATTTCGTTGAGATTGACAAACGTGCAATAGAGCAGCTGAGATTCGCCCTGTCTGAGTCGGAGTTGCCAGTTGAGAAGGTTCATGTCCTTCATGGCGACTTCTTGAAGCTTCTGCCAAAAATATGCAGTGATATTAAGAGCAGGAGTAGGAAGCCACGAAATATTTTTATTCTCGATCAGTATGGTTATAAAGATGTACCTCCGTCTGTTTTGAGAAGGCTATTTGAAACATTTCCAGCAGGTACGGAAGTGATTCTTACATTTTCTACAGATAGCCTTATAAACTATATGTCCAATAAGTCGGGTGTTACCAAGACCTTAAAGCGCTTAGATTTGGGTGGGATTCTAAAACATCCCGATTTGCAGGATGCCATAGAGATTAAACAAAGCCGTTTGTTGATTGAGCAGTTGCTTTATAAAGAAATCCAAAGCCAGTGTGGCGCATCATTTTATACGCCATTCTTTATTGTTTCTCGAAAAAGCAATCGTGCATATTGGCTGATTCATCTGTCATCGCATCCCACAGCGCGAAACGAAATGCTATTAACGCACTGGGGAAGCAAAAATGCTTTTGAGCATCATGGGGCGGAAGGGCTTAATATGATGCTCGGTTATGACCCGACGTTTGAAGCCATCAAAGATCAAAATATGTTTGATTTTATTTTTGATGATGACGCAGATAAGCGTGTATTAAACGCATTGACAGAGGAAATTCCCCAATTCCTATCAAGTTCTGAATCGTTTACGGTTCAAGATCTGATATTTAAAACATGCAATAACTCACCTGCTACCTTAAGTCAGTATAAAAGTGCGCTTTTCGGATTGCAGCAATCTAAGGTTCTTAAAATTTTAACGGATAATGGGAATGTGAGGAGGTCGCCCTCTTCTATATCGTTCGAAGATCAGCTTTTGGTAACAAATCAGCTTTATTTTCTTTTGTGAGGGTTTTTGTAGGCTAAAAGTGTGATTTATATTTAATTAAAAACTGAGGTGAGGGTGGAAATTTGGGCACCGATTATTTGGTTGGCCTGAAGAGGGCGACGGGGGTTGAGCTGTGACCTTGGCTTGATGCTGATTATTGTGTGTGAAGACAATTTATTTTGCTCTCGACCTTTGTTCAGGACTTTTGGATTCTAGATTTTTAGGGTGTGGCATGCTCAAAGCTCTAAGTTTATGCGCTCCTCTAGGTATGCACAAATGACTACTCTTCTTTAGGTGTTGGGTAAATCTCCAGCTGCGCTCTTTTTTGGCTGAAAAAAGCCGGAAAATCTATCTTTATCAATAGCCTATACTATTGTTTCTCTATTGCTATCTGTTTCTGGTGAATGGTTGGTTAATTGAGAATTCTTCTAGTTGTTGCAGGCCGGCTTTGAGGTCGGTAATCTCCGCTCATGGTGAACAGCGCTCTGTCATCAGGTTCCAGGCTCGATTCGGGGCTTGGCTTTTATTGACTATCTACATTTATAGGGATGCTGAATGGAGCTGATGAACCAGCCCTTAACCGGGCAGCTTGGGAGCCGTCTGATTGAGTTACTTAAGGTGCCAGATTACCATACTCTTAACATCGTAGTCGCATTCGCAAAGAACAGAGGCGTCCTCAGGATAAAAGATTCACTCGAAAGTTTTAGAGAGCGAGGCGGTATAGTAAATGTCTATGTCGGTGTTGACCTTGGGGGGACATCCTATGAGGCTCTTACTGCTCTGCTGCTTCATACCGATTCGTTGAATGTTGTTCACTCAGAGAAAAGTCAGACGTTTCACTCAAAGATCTACCAATTTCTAGGAAAGGAAGAAGGCCTGGTGGTCGTTGGATCGCACAATCTGACCGCCGGCGGGCTGTGGACGAACTTTGAAAGCTCCGTGATCATTCCTGTAAAAAAAACAGGTGGTAAGTCTGGTCGGTTGTTGCAGGGAATGGACGATTACATCGAAAAGCTTTCCTCGCTTGAAGAGTCACACATGGAGATAGTCGTACAAGAGGATATAGATAAGCTTCTCCATAATGGCTACATCTTTAGAGAAGTCGCCGAGCAAGTAAGGCGTGCTAAATCTGCGACCAAGAACGAAGGCCAGGAGCGTCTATTTGGCAATGGTGCTTCGGCACACTTACCTGGCGTCAATTTGCCGAAGGAAGGGAAGAAAAAGGCGAAAAAGAAGGCGCAAAAGAAGAGTTCACTAGCTTCAGAGGCTCCAGCTAACTCTAGCCATTGCATTCCAAGCGATGCAGATCAGACTATTTGGTTTGAAACTAAGAGTATGACGGGAGGATCAAGAAATATCCTTGATCTATCAAAAAAATCTTTGATAGAGCGTGGAGACCCCAGAGGAACTCCCTTTGATCTTGACGATTCGAGGTTTATGCGTGGTGGGGTAGAGTTTTTCGGATTGAATCCGACAGACACTGACCAGAAAAAAAATATAACTCTCAACTTTGAGGGAATTGACTATACAGGCAATGAAATTCTTTACCCTGATGGAGAGAGCGCCAATGGCACATGGAGGCTGCAAATCAAGGGTAAAAGCTCTTCCGAACAGCGAATCACCGAGGCTTTTAGAGCTAAAGATGAAGGCTATCTATTGGTGAATAAGATAATCACCTTTACCAAAGTCCAAGATGATTACTATTACTTGTCTGTGTTTAAGGATTCTGAGCTTGAAACTTTCAAGGCGGCCTCGCATCTCTTAGCTCGGAACGGATCCACAAGAAATGCTAAGCAGCTTGGGCTTATATTTAAGCCACTGGATACTCCCTAAAAGCGGCTTAACCATTCTTGGTGTTTGCCCTTCCGCACGCCGCTAATACCGCCCTTGGCACCGCCAAATGTGAGCATCGTGGCGTCGTCGCTTAACGGAACTCCTTCTGACACGAACAACGGTGCACGATTGTGTTCACGGAAACGGTTTATGAATGACGTTATATCAAAGTTATACGCGTATTTCGTCGTGTTTTGATATGGAGGGTCAACATATACGACAGCATCGTGGTGAAGAGGTTCATGCAAGACTTCCATTATGTCTATGTTAAGACAAGTCACTCCTCTCATACCGTTCACGAGGGTATCAATTCGGCGGCGCAGCTCGATCGGGGAAGGCTGCATCGGATTTGCAGGACTGCGGCGCGTGCTGGTGGCGGTCGGTTCCCAGTAGTTCCGGAAGCAGGCATTGGCCCAACGTTCACCGTCGCGCCAGATTTGCTTACCTCCGAAGGAGCAAGCTTGGAGCAGGGGGTATAGCTCTACTTCATGATCACCGACTGGGAGTTTTGCTAATTCTGACATATGGGCTTTAAGGTCGTACTTGTTAGCCGGCAGCTCAGACAAAAACCGATCAAACGCGGCCATCTTGAACGTGCCAGCACCAATTGCAGACCAGAAGGCCCCCCAAGAACTGATATCGAGCATCCAAATACGTGATGGGTCGACGCCTCTGTTAACTAGCTCAATAGACACTGCCGCAGAGCCGCAGCATAGGTCGTAGAATCGCGAAGTTGGGCTAGGAGCAGCTTCAAGGAGTCGATCGGCAATCTGAGCTGCCACTCGTTGCTTACCACCCTGATATGAGCAGGGAACGCGCAGTTGACTACTCATAAGGATTTCCTTCGGATCAGAATTCGTGCATAAACGCGCCGACCGTTGATGATGCCGACCCCCCCTCTGTCCTCAGAATGTGGGCGATACCCCACCTCTGCAAGGGTATCGGAAGGTACGTTAGTTCGGGCATTGCCATTGGCAAGCATAATGATCTCAAACTGGTCTGGACTGTATTTATCTAGGAACGTGATCGGGACCCCCATGACTCCTTCATAGTCAATGGGAATATTCTGGGTGCGCCCAACCTCGATAGCGTCGTAGTTTTCGTAACGAGGATATTCTTCCGGATTGTACCGGCGAGTCAATGTTATAGGCTCATGCCTCCTAGGGGCATCCAAATTCGTGAACCAGCGGACCCCCTTCACTTGGATGAATCGTCGGCCATTCGTATCTATGCCGCAACCGGTGGCGTTTAGCGGATAACTGTCGGGAACATAAAATTTGCGGTCCCCGGATCGGATGGATTCTCCATACCAGACTTTGTCATTACAAAAGAGGGGGAAGACCTCTCTGTATGTGGCAGCATTCATGTTTCCAAGAATAATGAAATCTTTTTCATGGCGCTCCAGCTGGCTAATATATTCGCGGAAGAGGCTAAAAGGGGGGTTGGTAGCTACTACATCAGCTTCGTTAAGCAACGCTTCGCATTCGTCTGAACGGAAATCTCCATCGCCAGCGAGATGTACGAGTGAGTTGCCGGGCATAGCAAACAGCAATTCCAAATCCAGGGACCCGTCTGGTCTTACCAAAGGCTCCTCGGGCACTTCGGTTACTACCGCTTTATAGGCCCCAGTCCCTCCCTCTAATGGATATTCCTGTCCCGCTATTGGGGATTCCGCATAACAAGTGGATGTCACCCCTGCGAGCCCGATCTCATTGAAGTGGAGTACAAAAAAACGGAAGAAAGCTGACTCGAAAGGGTCATCACAATTGCAAAGTATGTTCTTCCCTCTCAATTGCTCTCGGTGATTCACCATTTCACTTGCTACGTCCTCGTATCGAGTATAGAACTCGTCTTTTTTGACGATAAAAGCATGATTGAGGGTGGCGTTCCCATGTTTTGAGCGTGGCTTCGGAGACTCTATCTTCATATCAAATGGAATAGAGCCCTCGCGGATTACGGCTTTGAGAAAAGAGTTAATGGCGGCAGACATGCTGATTCCAAGTCCATCAAACACCTCGCAGGCGCCCTTCTTGATATTTTGATCGATGCGTATCGTCGTAGTGGGCTTGGTCGACATATTCTTGCTCCTAGCTGTAGTGAGCTACAATGTAGCACGACGGCTAAAGAAATACAATGTAGCACGTCGCAGGGTTGTCCAACCCAACTTTATGGTGTTGACCGATCACCTTCAGAACGTTAAAGTCGCAGGCGGACTCGACGCCAAAGTTGTGGGTGACTTGAAAGACGAGAGTAATTTGCCAATGTGAATCTCATGCCTTACCAATTAGGCATCTATCAAATCTGGCTATCAAAGATTAAACGCCCGCCTAAATGGATAGCTTTGAGGAGATAGACATGTCTGATTATGCACCCTTCAAGCACGCTGCTGACGAACTGCGTATTCACCACAAGAAGAGTGGCTTCGGCAAGCTGAAAGCTGGCCATGCCCACGAGGTAGTGGCGTCCTTCTATGGATTCAACTCTCAAGCTGCAATGAAAACCTCCGGTTTTGGGCTTGATCGCGATGACCCTGAGAGTTACCGAGAACCGGAAATCACATTTATCCAAGAGCGAGTGGAAGGTTTGGGTCTCAATCCGCTATTCTCGGATGAAGCCGCTAAGGTTATCGCAGGTGCAGTCACTCCGGCTTGTGATTTTTGCAATAGAGAAGCCCCTACCCAGCCTGTTCTGTTATCGAACCCCCAGTTGTGGATTTGTCAGCTATGTACGCACCAGGAAGATGATGTGGGGGTCTGCTGGTGCTGCGGAGATGAATATGTCTATGATATCTCCGTACTAAACTCGGCAAGTGAGTGTCCGGATCATGCTGGAGAGTCTGAGCCTCTTGACGAAGAGGAGGCTGCAGATCGTGAGTCGTTTTTAGAGTACTGGCAGAACCATGATCCATTCTGATGGCATCCAAGTTTTGATTTAGGATTTCCAAGGAGGGCAACAGTATTATGTTGTCCTCCTTGAAGCTTTTGGGACAGCCGTTGCGAAATGTTTGAGAGTACACCGGCTCCATAGAGTCTCCTAATATTAGTTCCATGCCAGAGTTATACCCCGAAGTTTGTTCAAGGGGTCACTCGTCATTCTTTGCGCGTTTCCTTGATTGTGATTGGATATGCTGGAAGCCAATACGCTTTGTCTCCTATATTAACCGTTATGCCCTGACGTGAATGAGTTTCAGTAGATGCTGCCGCCATCCTTCGTGCACTCTGGGCGGGAACGTTGTGGAAATACATCAGTCCTAAGCGGACCCAATCTGAGAGCGTTGATTTGCCTGAAGGGAGTTCTGTCATGATGACCAGTAGCTTTTCCTCGATGTTTCTGCGTTGCTTTTGCAAAGATGCTTTAGGCGGCATATTCATGCCATAGCCACGCTTTTTGTGGAGATAGTGGATGAACCCAGCTATAGCCGCTCGTTGCCCCGGTTTGGCCTCTAGATAACGATTAAGGTGCCTTTGGCCCAGGATTGAATGTCCGGCAGCTTTGAGCAGAGCGATCGCGGGTGTTAACGCAAGCCTGACAGAACGGAGGCTAGTTCTGCCTGCGGCATGACGTTGCTCTAGAACACGAAGGTAGTCCTCTGCGAGCTGACGATAAGAGGAGTTTGCGGGTAGTTGGTCCATCAAGTTTTGAATTTGCCGACTCTCGGCTGCATGCCTAAACGCTTCAGTACTGACAGTCAACGAATGAACTTCTCCAAGCCACTGAGTGAAAAGTCGGTGGCGTCTCATGTATTCAGGACCAAAAGAGCGCACCAGACTGTCTGCCTCCGGGATGCACCTCCATTGACGCTCAATTTCCTGCAAGAAGCAGGCATAGCGATTTAATCGGAGTGCAGCATATTTGTAGCCTGATCTGAGGCTCATCCACGTCCCGAAGCTCTCAAAATCTTGTGTCACCTGCCTGGTCTGGAAAAGCGCAGAATTGATCTCGATCCTTTTCCGAAAGGCACCGCGCCAATAGCAATCTTCACAACGGCTGCCATACCCTGCAGGCATCGTTTTTTTTGCAGCTAGGGCACTCAAGATAGCCGCGCGTGAGGCATTTTCTGCAAAGTTGCTGCTCGGCCGGCCCCTCAAAAAGCTGACGATTGCGTCGGCAAGCGGCACAGGTGCCGCGAAAGGTACCGGCGCAAGCAGGACAAATACGTTTTCCTTCGTGCACTCCGGTAATCCGACTCAATCGCCTGGAAAGAGTGCCGCAAGCTTCACAGGGCTCTTGGACACGAAAGTAAACTGAACACGCATTACAGACTGGCCCGTACTGTGAAATCCGACCAGTTCGATAACGAGTTTTGCCGCACCGAATACATGGCTTGTTTCTCTCGCAGGGCTGGCAAATAGCTTCTGGGTGAGTGCGAGGCAAGCGTGCGGGATTTTGACATTTTGGACAGTCAGATCTGACGAAAACCCGGGCGTAGCAAGTGCCGCAGTAGCGATGACCATGATAGATCCGATGAATTGTGACGGGACGCTTCCCGCATTCGTCACACTCGGTTTGGCGCGGTCGTTTTTTGGGAGCAGTCATCGTTGCCTCATTTCCAGCTTACGCTGGAGTCGGGCCATCATCCGCTCCACCTCTCTGCGAGGTCGAGGTCCAGGCTTGCGCGTAGTCGCCGTTTTCCTCGGCTTACGCTTCGCATCCGGCAGTTGGTGAAGAAGATCCTGAATAGCGGGCGGCACGGAATCTATGTCTTCTGTAAGACCTTGCTTCGATATGCCGGATTCGATCAGTTTTGACTTGAAGTCCTCCTGACTGACGGTGATGAAGCTCCAAACGGTTCTCAGGAGCGCTTGCCGGGAAGCTATGGGGAGCCACTCTGTATTGGTGCCGGAATGGAGAGGGAAGCCATCCGGTACATCAATGTCGAGGAGCTGAAACAGGTGTGACTGGGTATCAGTGTTCGTACAGGCAGACCGACGAATCAGCGACACGAAAAAGTTCAACAGTTGAAACCAGTCGAAGACACTTCCTTCTGCAATTGACTGCTTAAAGAAGCCTGTCACAAGTGCCTGGTCAGTAGTTTGTTGGAGTGCAGCTGCGTAGGGATCAATTCCTTCTGTTAACGCATCAGCAAGAAGTTCACCGCAAGTTGGGCATGTAGTTGCATTAGGTGCGAGCTCTGTCAGACGATGGGGTTCGATTGGAGACTGGCAGTTCCAGCATCGATCTAGCAGCGTGCATTGATGTCGTTGGCATCCAGTGTGCCAGGCAAAACGCCAGTTGAGTCGAAAATACGGTGAG
>Ga0114902_1001465_pt1 | contig 10270 bp, 11 predicted proteins | sample MalvireepMed_s12_FD_87291 | JGI IMG/M metagenome (GOLD analysis project Ga0114902, IMG submission 87291) | Marine viral communities from the Global Malaspina Expedition - Malaspina viral metaG DeepMed_s12 | ecosystem: Environmental > Aquatic > Marine > Oceanic | place: Mediterranean Sea... | reverse complement strand
TATTGGCTCAGGAGGTATATCGGCACGTGGGCGGACCAGTGAGGCAGCGAGACGGGAAAGCCCGCGTTAGCGGGCAAGACCCGGAGCATCTCCAAGCACATGATTTCATTTATTTTATAGGGACCCGCGAGGGGGCCTCCCCATACCTCAAAACGCGGCTCAGGTGCTGTCAGCACCTATGCAACCAGATTTAGCAACTAAAGTTGCTCTGTGCGCTAGATATGCCCCTTTCGTTGCAGGTCTCGATTCGTCCGCCGGACGCAAGAAATCGTCGGAAGGGGACCCATCGGACACTGCGAAGGGCTAGTTCGGATCGCGATTCCGACGTCAGTAGTTTCAAAATTTTCGTCGAATAGAGTTGCGCTGCGCCGCAGAAACCGAACTGTGCGCTCGCTAGGTGCAGCGCTTGTCCCGTGGTAGAATGTGAGGGCAGTCAGCGGCCCAACTCCGGGCCGTCGCGCGGTGTCTTCTCCATCTTCCGCGCTTCACTGGCGGGGCGGCGTTCTCGGTCCGCCGTCCCGCTTTTTCTCACCGGTTCAGATAGGCCTTCGACGCCCGCGCAGCCGGACTACTGCTTCGCCGCCCGCTCCTGATTGAGACGGAAGAGGCGGCCAAGGATTTCGTCGTCGGTCAGCTTGCCGTCGCGCGAGACGTAGCCGCAGCATTAGGCCTCGGCTACGGCTCCATCCCACTCTCTGTAGGAGTGATCCAGCCATGTGGGGCTGGCGTTGTAGAGGTTCGTCAAGATATGCCTCTTTAAATCACTTTGCGGCGTTGTCGTTTTTTCGGGGTCAGCCGGTCAGGGCAGCGATTGGTCAAGGCGTCTGCAATGGAGCGATACAGTCTTGCACTTCAAATGAGGGAAGGCCTAAGTTGCGCCCACATGAGAGCAGAAATGTGTGAGCGGGTATAAAGGTGATCCTGACCAAGACCTACGATGATCCCGCGATCCTTCCCCCAGCCGCGAGAAATGCGTGGGAGTTCATCGAAACGAATTCCGCCTGCGCGATTATGAAAGCAGTCTGCCCGCAGGAATGGGACGACATCGTTACAGTCCTTTCGACATATCGCCTAGACCCCGCGACGTGGCTGAAAAAGGGGGGGAACCGAGGCGACGTTCCGGAACAAATCGACGATGAGTTCCACCAGCGCGGCTGGAAGGAAGCCCGCCTCGACCTTGAGACCAAGACGATCATCTACGACAAAGATGACAACCGCACATCCGAACTCCCTCCAGTCGAGCAGGAGGGATACTTGGTGGATAATTACAAGAGTCGCATCGTCTTAGACGTGGAATGGGTGGCGAAAGATGGCAATCTCGACCGCGATCTGGCCGCATACAGGTCATGGCACGAGGCCGGAGCGATCTCCGCAGGGGTTATCATCACTCGTGATCGACTCGCTCTACTGGCCCTCGCTAGAAGGCTCTGGGGGGCCTACCAGAAGACGCTGCCCGCGAGTCAGAGGGTCAAGAAGCTGCCTGTGGACCTTACCACCTCGACCACCACAACCTTCGACAAGGCGGCTCTTCGGGTCCGCCGTGGAGTGATGGGCACGTGCCCAGTCCTGATCGTTGGAGCGAACCAATCAACATGGAATGGGCAGCCATACAAGTAGGTTGCGCTCCAAGCTACTCTGCCGCTGGGATAGAAGCCGAATTATAGGCGTAGGTCTTCCAGTTCGGCTTGTAGTCGTCTTCGGCTTGATTGCCCCAGACGGTCCAGCCATCGCGACGCCCCCGCCCGAAGAGTTCTAGGTAATTCCCCCACGAGCAGGACTCGATAATCTTGTATTGCTCATCAGGCTTGCGGCTGTGCTCGCGCTTGCGGGTCTTGAGTAGGTCACCATCTGGACTGGCTGCGAGTTCATCGTCGATATCGCCGGGTTCCTTGGCGTTTATGAAGTTCACCTGCGACCGCCCCGGCGGTAGTGTTCTAACGTCCTTTCCGCGCGTCCCGAACAACAGGAGTTCGGTGACATTTCGGAAGTAAAAACCTACGCCGCGTCCATCAGGCCCGCCGTCCTTACGGATCTTTTCCCAGACGATATTGCTCTTGTAGTTGAAGCCCCATGCGTTCAGCACCTGTAGACCCTCGGGCAGAAGGGCGTTCGGCACCCAGAGGTAACAGTGCGCACGGTCTTCCATGAACTCACCGACGGGGAGTTCGCATATTTCTTCGAGCGTCATCGTAGGATACCGCGCCAATCGCTTGTGCTCGGGCGCAATCTTCCCAGTGCGATTCTGAAAGCGCCACGGCGGGTCGGCCATCACGGTTGCGAACCGATCACTACCCAAGAATCCGCGCAGATCATTCGATGCCGTCATGCTTCTCTCCTGCTCTCATTCACATTCATTAGCGCAATATGTTGTGTGTGGCAAACCAAGATGGTCTGGATCGAGGGTTCTCAATTGTCTCCACTGGAAGCACGCCTTACAATGAGTTTCTATCGAAAGGTGGCCAGCAGACCGTTAAGTTCGTCAGATAGCGTGTATCCAGATAAACTAGGTATATCAAGCCCCCATGAGGACATTCGACAAGACTTCCCCGTGGGTCCAAGCCCTGACCGATGCAGAGCGTCGGGAGCTAGACGCCGCCGCGTCCCAGCTTGACGATGCGCACAAAAGCTATGCGGAAAAAGTAGAAAAACTCCGAAACCGCGCAAAGGCTCGGTTGCGACGTGGTGTCAAAGAGAAAGATGATGGTTCCCTGCATTAGCGCGGCGTAGAGGACGGCGAACCGGAAGCCCGGATGCGCGTCATGTCCGACATGATCACGAGCGGTGGGATTTCTAGCGCGATGGAGTATTTCAGGAGCTGGTAAAAGGCCTCGTCGAAGTCTTCTTGCCCTTCTACCCCCACGCGAAGCAGCCCTTGCGCCAGACGTCTGCCCAGCCTTCGCCGCCCGAGGTCTTGGACGCGCCGCGTTCGAAGGTGAACCATTCGCCCTTGGGGTCGGCGGACACGGGGTCTTCAATGCCAAGGAGGGCGCAGAGGTCGAGGAAGTGCGCTTGCGATGCGCTCCGCTCCTTCAGCTCCGCCGCTTCCCATTTCTTGATGAAATCCGTCGCCTGCATACGTCCACCATGAAAAAATTTTCTTGTATCTCTATCACTTGTAGGTCGCGGAAAGCTAGAAGTAGGTCGAGCGAGATAGGACGCGAGAGGGCTGCAAAAGCGGCGAACGGTACGGCGAAATGTCGAGTAGAGCAGGGGGGAGCATACGTTGACGATCCGCTAAACGCCCGCAACGTCGTGGATAGATCATCAGAATAGAGGAAGTTATCGGTGAAGATTGAACGGGTCATCGATGGGAAAGTGGTCGGACGACCGAAGCTCTACGCCAACGGCAAGTACAAGTGCCACCCCGATGGAGACAACAAGACCCCGGTTTGGTGCGCGTCACTCGCAGAAGTAGCTGACTATCTTCGCGCGAACCCCGGAAGCGGCGTACGAATGAACCCCGAAGGTGGAAAGATCAGTGAAAACATCTTCATCGATGGTGCCGCCCGCTAGATCAATCGGTGTCTGATAATCGGCGCTCACGTACCCCTTGCCGTTTTCCCGATTCCCGTCGCCATGGCGGGAGGTGTTTTTGCCATGTCTTTGCCATGCAAAAGATGTGTGAAAAGCTCAGACCGGGTAAGAAAATAGCACATCTGACCAAGTTCAGCTTCAAGCCGAATTTACCCCTAAGTACCTTTTTTTATTGGGTTTTTGGGAGGTGTTTGTGGTGCCCGGGGGCGGAATCGAACCACCGACACGAGGATTTTCAATCCTGTCCTGCGGGCTGGGGTAGGGGACTAGCTCAGGCCGCCAGCAGATCGCTCTCCAGCTTCTCAAACATCGAGACATCCTCCTCGGCGTTCTCGAAAAGATGGCCGTAGACGTCCATCGTCATGTTGATCGAAGCGTGGCCGAGCAGCGTCTGGATCTTCTTCGGGTTCCACTTCTGCTCAATGAACAGCGACGCCGCAGCGTGACGCAGCGCGTGGATGCCGAACTTAGGCGCGCCCCCGCTATCTACGATGCCGTTCGCAATCAGCATTGGCTTGAAGATGCGGTTGTAGATGTTCGCGTAGTTCTGGATCTTGCCACGTCCGTTGGGGAACACGAGGTTCTGCGAAGAGCTGGGGCTCGCTTTCTGCCACTCCTTCAAGGTGTTTCGCACCATCGGCGTCATCGGGATGTCGCGGAAGCCCGCCTGGCTCTTCGGCTTGCCGAGCTCGCCCTTCTCGTCCGCGCGTTGTCGGACCAGAATGAGCCCGCGGTCGAAATCGACCTTATCCCATGTGAGGCCCCGCAACTCCGAGATGCGCATGCCCGTGAAGATCGCAGCGATGAACATGGCGCGGTGCGAACGCGGCGCATTCTCGATGATTAGTCGGATCTCTTCCTTCGTCGGAATGATCCTCTCGTCGCTCTCAGTGCGGCGCCGCCGCCGCATCTTCACGTCGGTGGCGACGTTGTGCTGGATCCACTCCCGCTCGACGGCCTCCGCCAGGATCGCCCGCAAGCTGACCATGACCTTGCGCGTGAGCGCATGGGACAACCCATCGTCGATGAGCTGATCCATGAACTCCCGCACGTCGGATCGACTGAGCTCTGCGACCAGTTTCCTTCCCATCCGTGGCTCGATACGCACGTAGGCGTGGCTCCGATAGGCCTTTAACGTCGAGCTCTCGAGCTGGTTGCGTTCGCAGGTCTTGAGCCATGCTTGGCATGCGTCTTTGATGGTCTTCGTCACATCAGTTCTCCAGTGAAAATCTGATGAAATTATACTACGTCACCCGATGACTGTCGGGCACGAACCCATGTGTCCGAGCGGAAATCGTGGTCCTGTTGGTTAGCCTTGCTGGGCTCGAGCAAGTCAAATCGGCTCGTTGGGATGAAATGGATAAGCGAACGGCCCTCGTGACCCCGATACTTATTTTGCCAACCTAGTCCGCTAGCATTTGTGTTGGCAAACACAAATGCTATAATGACGTATGGAAAGGTTAGTCGGTTACATCTTCCTGTCGTATGGCAGGAAGTCGCGGAGATCTTTGTGGGCACATCGTTCGGCAAGTCAACAACGCAGGAATATAGAGAGTTTTGGCCATTTCAAAGGTCTTAGCTTTGAGTGGTTCGCCGGCTATTCTCGAAAACCTAGGCGTCTCGCTGATCTGCCTGTTTTGGCAGAACGCCTTACTGAAGTATCCAATTCGGATGGGCTGCTGGCGATCGACGATATTTCTCGCCTGCTAAGGAGGGTCCCGAGCGAAGATCGGGCGGATCTCTTGGTTGAAATGCTGTCGACCCGTGCGCGCATTGTGTGCGTGCGGCAAAAGCAATTGCTAGCCTATTTGGCAATACATAGGCTCGAGGTCTTGCTCGCGGGAGATTCTTTGGAGCCGCCTCTTGCAGTTCGACCTCCCCGAGACCCTGGTCAAGTGTGGCTAAATCAAGGCCAAACGCGCAAGGCTCGGCTTGAATCATCTAGAGTTCGGTCCGCAACTGCAGATGCATATGCTCCCCAACTTGCTGAGCTATATGAAGAACTTACCGTCGGGTCTATCGCGCCAACCTACAAGAAGGTCGCGGAGGTCGCCAATGAACGCGGTATCACGAGTCCGCGCGGTCAGAAGGTTACCGTGTCGACCGTCAGCCGTGCTCTCAGGCGACTGCAAGATTAGGGGTTCCGGTCATTGCCACGTGCGCAATCTTCATCGCGCGTGGCGCCCGACCGCCCACTTCGAGTCACGGGAGACAAATACGCGGACATGGGCGCATCGCTCGGACGGAGTTTCAAGCCGTCCGCTCAGTGACGTGATGTCGTGCAAATCTGGCAGGAAACGCCATCAAGCGGCGGTTCGCGGAAAGCCGTCACTCTGGACCTGGGAAGATAGAGAGACCTTCTGGCTACAGGCGCGCAGATGGGGGGCTCGCGGCAGTTGCTGATCGGTCCGCGCCGCTTTTGCTACAAGAAGACTACAAGCAAAATGCGAGCGAATCCGCGGGTTTTCGATCCTTGTAAGTGGGCTGTGAACCTTCAGGCGGCCGCTGAGTAGCCCAGTTCGCCTGTCGATCAGAGAGCAACTCCGGCGACTGCGGGCCGATTGCTCAGATCCTCGGACCTCATGCGACCCGAAGGCCCTCATGGCTTCCATTCGCTCCCTGATCGCCCCAACTGGCAGTTTTCCGAGGGTGGCCGATTAGTCTGCTGCGGGATGAGTGCTGCTGCTCGTCCTAGAGGTCGCGTGGCCTCGCAGGCCGGTTCCATTTCCGAGCTGAACCTGCCCGCTACTTCGGCCGACTTCGCCTAATGACTATCTAGAACACCACTCCCGCGAGCTTCCTCATTCGAAGCAGAAGCTAGCAACCCAACTGCGGCCGTGGTCAAATGTCATCCGTCTGTCTCGCGGCCCGCTTCCACCTACGGGAAAGCCCCCTGAGCTTATCCTTCATGGGTCTCTCGAGTTCATCGAAGCTCACTGTGTGTCCTGATGAAGCCGGAAGCTTCCCGGGCTTCGTCCCGCGTTCGCCCTTTGGCGACGCCTTCCACTCGGCCATCTCGCGCGCGGCCTTCGCGCGGTGATACAAGGATAGGCCGTAGACCCCGGATCGCTCGAAGATCGCTAACTCCGTGCTGTTTGCCTGGCTTCCGCAGCGATCGACTGTCGGCAACTGGAACTGAAAGTGCTGGCTACGCAGCGCCCCAAAGTCCTTCATGAAGAATTCGAACAAGGGCAATCCCTCGCATGCCGCGGGATCCTCTGGCGGGATCCCATTCACCATCCAGAAAATCTCGATGCGCGATCGGCGCGTCTCCAGGGGTAAAAAGTGAACATCCCCCTTGCTTCGTCTATCGGTGACCTTGTCCTGCAGGCGGTATCCGAAGCAGGTCGTCCGGGCGCCTGGCTTCGGGGTTGGATCCCCAACGTAGAAAGTGCCGTCGATGGGGGGCTTATTGTGATGTTCTGGTTTCGAGAGCCTTTTGAGCAAGCGAGTGCTCTTCCAGTTGCCGGTGTTGAGGTTGGTCGAACTAAAGACCCTCTCCGCCTGCTCCAGGCCGTCGTGATAGAAGCGCGGTCGCCGATTGTGATCCAGTATGTATTCGTCCGCGACCCAGAGATGTTTGCGTAGCACCTCTGAGAGACGGCAACGCCAGAGCATCAGGCTGGCCTCAGACGCGTCGGGTTTCTCCGGGTAGAAGTCCACTGCCAACTCCCAGCCAACCACGAAGAAGCGATTTCCAGAGACATCTTTCTTTACGTCGTAGGACTCGCGAAGGGTGCGGCACACACCGATCAAGTCGTCTGGCGCAGCATCCTGAATTCTGACGATGAATGATGAACCCTGATATTGGCTCTCACCCTCGGGGCCGTAGACATACAACGCGCCCTTGCCTTTGCGGTCAGACAGCTCCTTCGTCAGCTTGGCTTGCAGGTTTCTGGCCTGATGAGTGCCCGTCGTGCAGAAGGCGAGATCGACCCAGTCGAACACAGTCTCGACGCGATAGTCAGCCAGATTGATCTCTGGCCGAAGTTCGAGGCGACCTTTCAGACGGGGTTGCTTCCCCGTGCTCTCGGTGAGGCGATAGCCAAGATGCAGCATGTCCTCTTCGAACGTCCCGACGGGCTCACTGCGGTGGCTGAAGAAGTCGATCTGAACGGGGAAGAACTCACTCATGGCAACGGCGGATAGAGCAGGGGGTGCGGCTTGTTCAATCAGGAAGTCGAACGGGAGCCTTTGCCAGAGACTGCTACCGTGTCAGGCCCAAGGGTCGGAGGTGGCTACGGGTGCTCATCCATGCTTTGAGCGGGCTCCGGCGACCAATCCTTGGGCAGAGGTTTACGCGGCAGGGAAAGGGACGGGCCAAGCCGGCCAGGCCCGACGAACTCCGCCGCCGCTGTCGAGAAGAGACTGCGCCGGTGTCATGAAGTCCTAGAGGTGTGGCGCTCTATATGACTGCTAGCTACCAGCTGGACGGGCGCCCCGGCTGTATCCTTGGACAGGCGCCCTATGAGGCGAGCTCGGTTTCGTGCGTGAACTAGCGATCATCAGCCTTGCTCTCGACCCGGCGGTGTTTTCGGGACCTGCGCCGTAGGTCAGGACATCTAGCTAATTTTGTGAGCCGCCGGGGGCTTCTCAGCGGGCTTCTGGGCGGCTTGAGTCCGGTCGATGCTATCGGGGTAGGCGAATGGTGGCGTGATGCCCCTATGAGCCGCTCAGCGCCGCTCCGCGCCGCTCAGAGCCCTCTGACTTGCCGCTGCGCTTCCGGGTGTCGCGCGCTCAAAGTGTCTCCGCAAACAAAGCCGAGCTGCTCATTGCCGAAGACATTGATGAGCGTGATCAGCGCAGAAAATTTTTCGGCATAAGATCCGCCGAGGTCTTGTAGGTCGGGCATGGCTCGGCTGCGCGAAAGCTAAGTGTCAGATTCGGGCGGAAAGCCGTCGTTCGCTGCGAATAAATTGAAAGGCGGCTTCCCGTATGAAGCCAGCGTTTTGCGCCTCATAGATGCGCGCTCAGATTCCAAACGGATCACGCAACTGTTTTAGTCAGCCGATGCATCGACTGACTGCATGGTCGCAGGTTCAAATTGCGATCAGTCCCGCGCTCGGTATCCATCCAGTCCAGACAAGTCCTCCTGTATCAAACTCGACATTCGCGCTTCTATTTCCGGGAGCAAACCCAGAGATGAGTCGACTTCCCAGCCCCTGCCGTGTCGGAGTTGGCACCAATGGGCCGCCTCGCTCCCGCCAGGTTATACGGAGTAACTCGGAATCGGGCTCGCGCGCGAAATCGACCTCAATCCATCCCTCAGCTTGCGACAAGGCACCATACTTCGCGGCGTTGGTCGCCAATTCGTGGACAACCAAAGCCAAATCGAAAGCTGTGCGCTCGTCCAAGTAGATTGCCGGCCCGGACAAGCGCAACTGATCGGGAGCAATCGTATAGGGTTGGATGTGTTCGTTTATGAGGTCGGACAGACTAACTCTTCCTGAGCCCTCTTCCGACAACCGCCCATTCGCGGCGGATAGATTTTCGAGCCGCTCGCCGAAAGAGCTCTTCAGTTCCTCAATGTTCTGCGCATTGCGTGCGGACATCCTAAACAATGCACGGAGGACTGAAAGCGAGTTACGCGTTCGGTGGCGCAGTTCGCTCAGCAGGAACCGGCTGCGCTGCTCCTCATTGGCGAGCTTTTCGAGCAAGTCGCGCGTCTCGAACTGGCGTCGGCGCGCCTCAGCCTGCACGTCGATGGCATGCCGCAGCACCGCTGGACGGCAGGGACGACCGATCACAAGGAACGGCGGAACCTCCGGCAGGTCGTTGAGTAGCCGAACGGCGGGCGGCGGCTTTTGAGGGTTGGCGACAAGAAACAAGACCGGTAGCCGTGCCCAGTCCGGCTCATCCGCAAAGATTTGGGCGAGAAATTCACCAGTGTCTGGTCCGGCGCCCTCTTGGCTAACGATACACGAAAGGGCGGCTTCCGTGCCGCCGTTTATCAAGACCTGCATCAAATCCTCAGCGCGTTCGCAGATCCGAGCGGGCTTGTCGGCCGCTTCAACTTGGGCGGCGATTGCGCCCGCGTCGTCTCCGAGGGGGGCGTGAATCAGGACCGAGGGTTTCACCTATTCCGAGCCAAGTTGATTTGCACCCTTGGTGCGTTCCTCCGCTTCCTCGGAAAGAGGGCGAACCTCAACCGCCCCCGGGCGGATAACAAGTTCCTCGAACCGCCGTAGGTGCTCGCCGTGCCGCTTTTTCAGCACAGCAATGGACCGGCGGATGTCGGCACCCGATTCATACTGACGCAGCAGGATGACGGTGTCGGCGAGGAAGCTCGTGTCCATCCGCGAGACCGGAGCCTCGCCCAGAAGGCCATGCTGAGACATGGTCACGATCACCAGCACCTCGCGGCGCGCAAGCGCTTGGAGCAGAGAGTGGATGTGAGGCATCAGGTCGGAATCAGCTGCCGGCAAGGCCTCAAGATAGCCGCTCAGACTGTCGATAACGATAACGCGAGCGCCCTCGTCCACGGCATCGAGAACGGCGGAAGAGAACTCACCCGGCGTCACCTCGACAGCGTCGATGTGCTCGATGCGTAGAGTGCCCGCCTCCTCGTGCGGTGCAGTGTCGAGTCCCACACCGGCAGATCGCGCGCGCAGCACCTCCACCCGTTCTTCGAAAAGGAACATCGCGGCGGGCACATCTCGATCCGCCGCGGCAATGGCGAACATGCTCGACAGCGTCGATTTGCCGGTGCCCGCTTGCCCCGCTATCAGCAAGCTCG
>Ga0114902_1001464_pt1 | contig 10277 bp, 17 predicted proteins | sample MalvireepMed_s12_FD_87291 | JGI IMG/M metagenome (GOLD analysis project Ga0114902, IMG submission 87291) | Marine viral communities from the Global Malaspina Expedition - Malaspina viral metaG DeepMed_s12 | ecosystem: Environmental > Aquatic > Marine > Oceanic | place: Mediterranean Sea... | reverse complement strand
CTGTAGGCTTGACCATGTGATCGATGCAGGTTGATGTTGATCTTTGCGGCTCGGTAGTACGATGGAGCGAGATTGTTATCAATACAATGTCCGTTCTGAAACTGAGCCAGCGGCGACTCGTCCGTCATGTTCGGCCAAGGACCAAGTAACCGCAGGTCGACCCCCGTCCAGTCAACCGACTCAAAGAACGCTTGCCGGTCAGCGAACCCAGATCCCAGAAACAGCACATCACAAGCCGCTTCCGGATCTGGGTCGACCGGCTTATGGATCATCGGATCGTGCGACGAAGGCAGATACCCCCATCCGTCATGCGTCGATGCCGAATACCGCTCGTTGGTAAACACGAGTGCATCCGGATTCGCCTGCACCCATTCCACCTGTTCGTTGTCCTCGTATGGAGATTCAGTCAGAATACAGACCGTTGGAATCCCAGCCCAACGCAACAGATGCAATGCACCCGGCCAGAGGTTCAACCCGCTCACCACCACCACCACATCAGCTTCGCAATAGATCGCTTCTGGCAGGATGCACTCAGATGCCATCTTCGCCATGAGACGAACATCGCTCTTCGCACTCTCCAGTGTGCGGTTGTCCGTTTCCTCGGCATAGCGACGGGTCGCTGTGATGTGGTAGATCAGTCGCTTTGTGAGGATGTAATCCGTCAGATGATGACCAGCCGCCTTCAGCGCATTGGCGTATCCTGTTGCCACGTCAGAGATCGCCATCTCTGCGCCGGGCCAGACAAAGAGCACCCGAAGCGGCTCGGTTGCCGTAGGGTCTTCTCGTGGCGAGAAAGGAATCGTGCTCATGATGGATCTTTCGCCGCTTGATAGTTCATCGACCATCGCCATCTGTTATCCGCATCACGCGGAAACGTGGTGGGGGTCGAGTTCAGCGACATCACCGTTTGGTAGCGTGTACCGCTCAAGCTCTCGTTCTCAATACCAACCAGCACCTCGTGAATGCTTTGCACCAGCGCACGACCTGTGGCAAAGGTCTGGTTCCGAACCACTACTTGGAACGTCGCATTCTCAAGGCGTATCACGCCTGTTCCTAGGTCGTGGTCCGGTGCGGGTCCGCTGTACTCCATAATCGCCACGCAGTTCGCCGGGTCGTCCGGCATGTCCCCTTCAAAGCAGTTTGTCGCCCGTGTGAGCGATGCCACTGCTCCGGTAACCTTGACACCAATCTCATCCAGCAGCATGTCTACTCAGCCCCACGTTCTCCCTGTCTCGGCTGTGTCACCAGATAAACACATGGCGCAGTCGCGGCCATGACCACCTTCTGTCCGGTATCGAGCGTCCACTCTGCCGATGTAACTGAGCCAGCCGACATTTGAACGCGAAAGTCAGGTGGCGCAGGAACCGGCACAGCGGCGACAGTCTCGCCACCGTGGAAACAGCGCAAGATCGGAGTGCGTTCCTGTGCGACCGCTGTCGGCCACACGGCATACGCGAGTAGTACTCCACTGATAATCGCCACACGCACCATTGGATCTGCAACTACGTCGTGAATCCACATAAGCTCCTCCGTGACTACCCATACACCGTCGTCTTGCCACGCTTCGATGAAGCTGCGCGAATCATAGTCGCGACCATCTCGTAAACACGAGGAGCCATCTTTGCGACCGGCTCTTCCAGATACTTGGCCTGCGTCGGTGGTTTGTGGTAGTAGAACAGGTTTTCATGCACTTCTTCCGCATACTCCGCTGCCGATCCACCGTAGCTCAACAGAACGAGAATCTCGTCACGCTTGAGCACTGGCGGGTCGACCTGTTGGGACGAGCGCAAAACACCCTCATCCACAGGCACAATGGCAACAGACTTACTCATAATCAATTCACCGGCAACCGACAGCGCGGCAGCGACAGCGTTCAGGATCTCTACGTTCACGTCGTTGACAACCACGGTCGACTGAATGTTGATGTTTGCCATCGGTCTAAAGAGAGATCGTCGTGTGATGGAGTCCGTCTTCGTCTGGCACCATTTGCACAGACATGATTCTCGGTTGCTGTGGTGTCCATGTGTCAGGTAACGTCACCCGGTCATCCGGACCAATTACAGCCGCCGCATATAGATGCACTTGCACCGTGCTTAGTCGTAGCTCACCCTGTGCATCACGCACCTGACGATGCCGACCTGAGACACGCGCCTTGTACTCGACCTTGTCACCGAAGGTGTCTTCGTTGTTGACGTTCTTGCCAGTCTGCGGCTCGACATACACGGTGTCGACATAGAGTTCTTCTAGTTCGGCAGCAAGGCTCACGGGTCACCCCCTGTCCACAGTGTTTGCCGTCGTCGAATCACACCAGTTGTTGATCCGGACTCATCGTGCAAGGTGTTGTGGAACTTGCGCTCTTTCAAATCCTCGTTCTGGTCAATGTTGTCTTGATCTGTAATAAGCCGACCGCCAACAAAGGGGTTCTGGTGACTGAGTCCGTTCTTGCGCCATTCTGCCGACAGTGCCATGTAGTCACTCTTCCCGTAACTGATCGACACATCGCCAACCGACTTGCTCGCTACCGGACCCACGCGCATCGCCAGCACTCCTGCCGTGGTCGACGCTGCCATCCAACTGTTCGCCGAGACAGACACCAACGAATCAATCTCCGCATCACTGATCAGGTCCAGCTTTGGCGAGACGTTGGTCTGCGTCAGGAAACGAATAAAGTCTCGCTTCTGCGCGGCGGTCCCGGTCGGATTCGGATCGTCTCCGTAAGTCTTTGCCATACCTACCTACCCGTCGAACCCGTCGCCACTGGAGAACACGTTGACGATTAGGTTCGCCGTTCCCGCTGCTGTCTTGCCTTCGACTCCGCTGTGTCCACCTAGCGATGTCTTGGTGTCCTGTTCTAAATTCTCGTTCGCTGCGAGTTCGGCGTACGTCGTATACCGTGGCAGTCCAAGCATCCCCAACACCGTCACGGATGAGTCGAGTGCCGCCGAGACCTCGATGCGATACCAGAACAGTGGGTCGTAAGTGAACGGCACACCCGCACCGGGAGCGAGTCCCATGCCACGCATCCGTTCCTTGACGTGTGCTGTCGGCACGGTCCATGTAATAGCCGCATCTTGGGCAAGTGTCGCACCGCTGTCCGCTGTCCCGTCCGTATCGCTGATATCTGCCCACGCTGATCCATTCCAGTACTTGACGGTCATAACTGACGCCGTGCCATTGACCGCCCCAACGTCTACCTGCAATCCGCGAAGTGGCACATGCGATCCGACCAGCACGAAGTCACCATTTGCCAGCGTGTCCATGCTGCTTAGGGTCAGCAGTGTGCCGTCCGCACCATCCTGCATACTGTCGCTGGCGTCTGTCACCGTGCTGAGATTATCGTCGGTGTGCAAGACTGTAATCCACGGCATGGGTGCAACTTGAGCCGCCTTTGCGGTCGAAAGGTTTCGCGCATGGAGCTTGGCTTTAGTCGTGCCAAGTGGAAAGAGCACTCTGGCAGTGGTCGTGCTCAATGCGGTTCCACCGTCTGCGGTTGATGCTGACCGCCATTCGTGGTTGATTGTTGCCATACCTTACCCCTACATAACAACAGCCCGGCCCGGCGCGAGTCGCCAAGCCGGGCTATGTTAGTTCCCTTGGCCTATCGCTACGCTCGCTTGCCCCAAGTGGCGAACCGCCGCACGTCGCATGTCTTGACAGCGCTGGCATTCGATTCGACGTAGAAGCTCGGAGCGACTTCTTCGTCCGCATCAAGTGATGCGCTGATTGACGTAACCTGCGTCTTGTTCACAAAACAGGTCATGACACCGGCAGTGCTAATCTCGACACGCCAGCGCTGGAACGTGCCAGCCGCCGAGATGGTCGTGCTGCAATCCACACCGGTCGCGGTTGTCGCAAGAGACGCCGCTTCGTTGGACTTGTTGTGCGGTGCAAAGACACCGTCTGCGTCCGTCAAGCCGCTGTCCTGAAACAGTCCCGCGACATCATCAAGCACGAGCGTGATGGTAGTGCTTGACCCTGTGCAAACCGGGTCGAGTGCATTCGCCGCCGCACCAATGAATCCGCAGAAGGTCGCCCGTGCCGTGATAGCCGTGTTCTGTGTGAACTCGACATCAATCACAATGGGACCGTGCGTATCAGGTTGAAACGGTAGCGTCGTGTCACCAACACCCAACGCGGCAACGTGCGCCGTCTCGTTGGTGGTCAATAGTGACCCAAGCGACCCGGCTTCAGCTACGCCAGCCACAGTGAACCCAGAATCGGTCTCTGCAATTCCTTGTCCGTGGACGCGCAACCCGCTTTCGGCAAGTATGGCAGTGGCATCCGTGTTCGATGCCGCTTTTTCGGAATGCCCACGGAAGTCCGAGTGCCACGCACGAATCCCAGACTGGTCATAGCTAACCGGTGTCCAGTAGGGAGATGCTTGCGTGTTCTCGTTGACATAGATCACTTTGGTAGCCGTGTCCATATACAGAGAACCGGGACCAAATGAGTGCGCCTTCGCGCCGGTCCCAGATGTGCCGCTAGCAGGAGCACCAGACCCGGCGTTAAAGCCTGATCCGTTGACGGCTAGTGCTCCTACGTTTGCGATGCCTCGCGTTACAGTGTTTGCCATGATTACTGCCCCACACTGAGAGATGGTGTCCGTCGTCGTCGCTGACGCGGTGGATGTTCAGCGACCTTCGACGAACTCGCCTCTGACTGCCGTTTGGCTTTCGGCCAAGTAATGTCCTTGTCGGACCCTACTTCGCGACAGTACCCCTGCTCTTGGCACATGCGGAGGTTTCTCCAACCAGTGGCATCCACCACCGCTCCGGTTGGGATCGTCGTCCGCTCATGTGGTAGTGGCTTCAATATCTCGACCAACATTCATCACCCCCGTGGTTAGTCGTTACCTGCGTAAGCAGTCTATGCCACCGCGCCGTTGAAGAAGTAACCGAGATCGGTTGAAACGACTTTGTCGTCAAACGCAATCTCGCCTTCGACCCGGTCGGCCTTGCGGTATTCCATACGCATCCGGCTAATGCCAATATCTTGGCCTAGTCCGGCTGAGACGCCTTGCCATGTGAAGATATATCCCGCACTCGGCGCAAGCAGCGACGGTGACGGATTCACATAACAGAGCAGCGCATGTTTACCATGCACTAGGGAGAAGGATGCTGTCGCACCTTCAACCGCTGTATTGTTGACCGAAGAAGCCACAATCACCCGGTCGACACCGAAGATACCCGCGAGCATCTGCTCAGTGACCACATTGGCTGACGTGTATTTAAACCGGTCCACGATGTCAGGATGGTGCTTCAACTGTCGAAACGTCTGGTAACCCAAAACCAGCGTGTTCGGCATCATGCCAGTGCTCGTCAAGATGGTTTCCTTGCCAAGCTCGACATCGTTGATAGGATCGGACGTGGTATACGCCGACCACAAATTGCTCGGCGTTACGTCGTTGTCCCAGACGCTGGTCGTGAAGTAGTCACTGGCCCACTGCTTCTCCATCCGAAGAAGCAAACGACCCGTCACAAACTCAGTCGCATCGCGGTCTGGGTTAATCGGTGCATCGGCATTCATGCGAACTTGATCCGGCACATCCTTATGGAGTGCAAAGACGTCGCATGAATAGCTTGCCGTCGATACGTTGTAGCCAGACCCTTCGCTCTCGGTTGCTGGCCCACGCACCTTGGCTTCGTCCCTGAACCAGTCAGCTTTGGTGTAGATGTAGTACTTGTCCGTCTGTTTCTGGACAGGCACAATCGGGAACACCCGGCTGGCTATGAACTGTGATGCTCGTTGCCGATAGGCGACCGAGATGTTGGTCAACACTGCGTCAACATGAACATCGGTCGGGGTTGGCTGAGATGGCATAACTCGATCTCCTCGTCTTGTTCACACGCTTTAACTACGCCGAACGATGAGGCGCAATACAATTTACCGTGCAGGTTACGTACTCGCCTGCACCCGTCACCGTGTCGGTCGCCATTCCGACTACGTACTCGGTCGTATCCGACCCTGCCGTCTTTCCGTCGACCTGCCCATCGGCAGATGTGCCAATCACATCCCCGGCGGTGATCGCGCCATTGGCTTGAATCTTTCCAACGCCAATCAGTCCGATGGTCGCTGCCTTGCCCAATGTGTCAGGCTTGTTCAGCAACACACCATGCGGAATATCGGTCGCCGCCGCTATAGCCGCCACTCGACCGTTTGTGTCGAGCTTTACGAATTTCAGATGATGCGCTGAGATATCAGCAGCGGCTTCTCTCGTGTCTGTCAGCAACCAATTCTCTCGTGCCATAAGAACAACCTCCAGTCGGGTCCAGCGGTAACCTAGTTAATGGTTCGCCCACGCTGCTTCTGCTCGTCCAGATGCCGCTTGTAGAGCACCGGGTCGGCTTCGCATACCTTCGCAACAGCGTCCCCGAACTGCAATGATCCGCTGCTGTCATCGACGAGCTTGTCGGCTCGCTTGTTGATTTCGCCCTGTGCCGATGCAGACGTATCTCCAGACCCGGCACTGCCCTGCTCGGCGAACAGGCTACCCGTCCGAATCGCTTCAGCCGCACCTGTCATCAGGGCATCAATGCGATTCCATTTGTCTGTGTCAAATTCAGAAATCGCCTTGAAGATTTCGATGTCGTCCTCGGCCTTGATACCGGGAACACCTTTCCACTCGTTGGCGATCTTGCCTTCAAACGCTTTGGTGATGCGTCGGTCCTGCTCGGACTTGGCAATGGTCTCTGCTTTCTCTGCGCGGTCAGTCGCTTCCTTCGCTGCGACCTCGGCTTTTTCGAGCTTTACTTGGGTGTCCGCAAGCGCTTTCGACACAGCGTCATCGATGCTTTTCTGTATGTCAGTCGCATCATCGGCTTTTTCTGTCACGGTGTTTTCAATCTGATCATCATCTGGCATTGTAGGCTCCGCTTCTGAGATGAACTCCGTCAACGTCGTCACGAGTTCTCGTAGTCTTCCAAGTCGCTTGGCACTGATCTTGCGCCCGGCCTTAGTGATGGTGTCCACGGCAGTCGTCAGGTCGCCTGCGTCCAAGTCGTCGTCATCGGCTCGTTTGTAAATCATGATGTGCGACCCGTCACCCGTCTCTCGGTCGTAGTTCGCGCCTATGTCAACAAGGTCGACCCGCGTTACCTGTAAATTGACCAGTTCTTTTGCCATCGCCTACACCTCGCGACGGTCGGCTCGACCCTCGATGGAGAACATGGAGAACTCACCACTCCGCACCTTCTCAAACGATTCCTTGGGTAACTTGAACCCTACCCACCACCGTGGCGGCACGGCATCTCGATCAAGTCCCATTGCTTGTAGTTTGTCTGGCGTCACCACAAAACTTTCGACCAGCTTGGCAACCGTTCCCTTGGTACTGCCCCGGTCGTGCATCTCGCCCATATCGCGGAACTTCAGCACATAGTCGTAGGCGGCGTCTTCCAACACATCCGGACTAATACGCTCGTTCTGGAGATCCGTCAACGCCTCACCAGCCTTGCTTACGGCAACATTGGCATAGCCGAACACCAGACGCTTTGGTTCGTCGACTTTCGCAATCGGATACATTACCTGTAATGATGCGAGACCGTTTTCAGCATGTCAACCATGTAGGGAATGTTTGTGTCCATGTTTGTCCACCGATGTCCCCTGTGTACACAACAAACCGCCCGGCACCCCGCTGGGAATGGGAGTACCGGGCGGCTCTCGTCGGGGGACGAGACAACTGCTACATCGTCGTGGGGTGTTCCAAGTCAGCCCAGATGTTCGCTGACGCGGTGATGTAATCTCTCAAAAGTTCCCGAGACCCTTCATACCTTGCTTTGAGTGACGGGCGAGGATACGGACCTCGCGAAGTGTTATCTGCAAGGTCTGCCCATTTTACCAGCACAGCCAGCGGCGACTCAAGCACCCGCGCCAAGTACTCATCGTGGTAGGACTCCCCTTCGCGTCTGGTCAGCGAATCGACAGCCGTGGCAACCGAAGCGCCGAAGTCCCGCTCAATATCAGCGAGCGTAACATCAGAGTCTTCGACGACATCGTGCAACCACGCGACGACCCGTGGAAGCTCATGGCTTGTCCAATCTGCCACCCGAGCCGCCACTCGACCACTGTGCGCGAATGAGGCGAAGTCATCGTCAAACACGGTTCCGGCCAACGCTTTCGCAAGCAGAACCGGGTCATACAGTGTCTTGGTCATGACTTCTCCTTTCACAATGATAGTATCATCATTCATGCTCAAAGTCAACATCAACCTCAAGCGTCCAGCCGCATTCAAGGCATTCTGCTCGCTCGGCAGACAGCACCTCGACTGCTGCCGCATCGCATTCCGGACATTCCGGCGGCGGGTCTGGTGGACTCAGTGGCGGGTCTGGACAAAACATCCAGCTATTTCCGTGCATAGGTCACCCCCCATCCCACAACCGGTCGACTCGCACTCATCGAGAGCATGACGCAATCCGCTGATTCGACGACATTGTCAGTGCCAGATCGCCTAAACGATCCAGAGACATCGTATGGACTGTAGCTCACCGGCACTCCGTACGGACGATCTGGGTCGTCGCCCCTTGCAAAGCCGCGAAAACATGTACGGTCTGGATCAATGTCAACCAGACCGCGCACATAGGCATGGACGTTCTTGCGCCCCTCGGCGATCACTCGGCGTCGACCCGCCTGAGACACCACGAACCGTGCGTCCTCGACAAGCACATCGTCGAGATGCGCGACAACTCGTCCGTAGCGATCACCACGCTCACGAGACCGCACAGACCAGCACCCCCTATGCAAGTTCTTGTAGACATCGGCTTTTCCGCTAAACTGTTCAAGACGCAGTCCGCTCATAGATTCCCCCTCCCCTAGGCAAATTCCATGCCCTCACCATCTTCGACGCGAGCGTTGAACACCGGATGCGCGTCGGCGAAATCGGCCAACCGGTTCATCGCCGAATCAGGCTCTAAAGACGCGAGCGTCAAGATCGTACCCGGCACCCGTTCGCCAACATCCTCGGCAAACATTTCCTTTACGAGCGCAAAGTAGTTGGTGGCGAACGCTTCAAAAGTCATGTCTTACTCCCTTCAATAATGATAGTATCATTACTGGCCTAGAAAGTCAACCCCACACTTACCACACAGGCAATGCTCCCACGCCCCGGCGAACAGTCACAGGGGCGAGCCAGTCGGGTTCTTCGCCAAGCGCACCCGCGACGTACCCGGCGGTCACGGTTTCATCCTTGGTGAGTGCGCCCACGCCACGAGCCGCTTCCGCATCGGTCCCGTAGTGTGGTTCCGGAGTCGCAGTCGTCAGGCCAAGGCACCCTGTCCCGAACCGACCCGGCGGGTGGCGATCATCAACCGCGTGTCGCGCCCCATCCCGCTTCGTCCATTCAATCCGAGTGCCAGCCGGGAACCGATCCCCGCAGCGGCGGCAGCGACCCGCGTATTTCGCATTCAGTAACATCTTGCGTCCCCTTTCATGATTATAGTATCATTACAGGGAGAGAAAGTCAAGACCGATTCATGATTGTCACCTGACCGTCAGCCCCACGATCCGTACATGGTTCGATTGTGATACGACGCTCTGTCACACGCTGGTGGCACTGGCGGCAGAGCATGAGGCAGTTCTCGGTGTTGAAGATGTCTTCTGGGGAACGACCCCGCAGTTGAGCACGAGACCGAAGCTCGTGCATTTCGAGCGTGGCGTGACGGACACCGCACGAGCGACAGCGCTGATCACGAGCCAGCACTACCGCTCTGACCGTCCGGACGACCTCGTGTCGGTGTCGACGCTGACGGCGCTTCTCCGTTTGCCGCGTCTCTGGCTTCGGGAGCAGGGTCACCGCTATACCTCAGAGACAGAGCACCCAGTTGTAATGTAGTCCCTAGTCGGTGTCATACCTGTCGTCAGGCCACGAATCAGTTCGTCCAGATGCTCAGACTCGGATGCCGCGTACCCGCCCTCATCCAGCACCCAATGTCCTGCTGGGACTGGACTGCCAGCCACGAGCCTGTGGTGAGCCGAGTCAAGTGGAGCGTCATCACCATCATCAATACCCCATACTCCCGGTGACACCAGCGGTATGGTATGAACCGCACCGTCAATCGTGAGTTCTAACGTCGCCGCCGCCACTAGCCCCACATACGTCCCATCCTCAGTACTAGCCCCATACCATCCATCTGGGTCAGGCGTGACCTCCAGATGTCGATCCAACACACGGTAGGTGGTTTCCATGTCAGTCCCCTTCCTTTCTCCTATCCGGCAATCTTGTCGCGCTTCGCCGCCTCTCGACCAAGCCGCATCTTTTCCAGCTTGACGAGGAGATTCGGGTCTCG
>Ga0114902_1001452_pt1 | contig 10345 bp, 8 predicted proteins | sample MalvireepMed_s12_FD_87291 | JGI IMG/M metagenome (GOLD analysis project Ga0114902, IMG submission 87291) | Marine viral communities from the Global Malaspina Expedition - Malaspina viral metaG DeepMed_s12 | ecosystem: Environmental > Aquatic > Marine > Oceanic | place: Mediterranean Sea... | reverse complement strand
CCTCCAATTTATGGTAAGGCTGGTGCGGGTGGATACAGTACAATATTAATGATATCCATAGGGATGATGGTTCTTTGTATTCTACTTTTCTTGGCTATGGGGAAATACCCGAAGCAAGAACAATGCCCCTAATATTCAGCTGTAAGTGAATGTTTGCTAAGCTGCATGGCCGAGGATGGCATGCAGCTTTTTTTATTACTTGTCTAACCTATATCTGCGTTAAGCGACTATCTCTTGTCATCTAACTCCTTTATTACGTCCTCGCTACCTTATACCCAAACCAAATTACTTTGCTATACACGCTTTATAATGGCTAATAGATTACTTTACTTCTGCTAATGTGAAGCGAGAGAGCTATTGATGTTGCCGCAAGTGTGAGAGTTATCATTGAAGGATAGCGCACACCCATGCGCGTATATTGCCATGTACTCCCGACAGTTTGAAAATTAAGATATCTGCACTGAAAGGCCAAACTTTTACAGATAGAAAAAATGAATAAGTTTTACATAGCTCTTACCATGGTTTGCTTATGTTTTACGCCGGCTCAAACCAATGCGAAAGACATCAATATTGCCGTTGTTACTGATCATCATTCCGACTGGTCTAACAAAGTCATTGAAGCGTTAAACAATGAACTCTCTGCGTTTTCAGACAGTGAGCTAACGTTCATCTTACGTTCTGAAGACATCCTTGCCAGCGAGTGGAACCGCACTAAAGCAAAGCAGCACCTAGAATCAGCACTAAAAAACAACTCTGTTGATATTGTTGTTGCGTTGGGACTACTTTCAAGTGATGCAGCAGCATTTAGTCATTACTCAAAACCTTTGATTGCTGCAAATGTTTTAGATGCCACCAAACAAGCGTTCCCCTTTAGCGATAATGGAACAAGTGGGAAGCATAACCTTCACTACCTAATCACGAACGCTGATATAGCAACAGAGCTTACACGATTTCAAGAAACCATTGGCGGCAAAAAGATTGGCGTGATGGTCGACCCTATTGTGTTTAACACGCTAGGCTTTTTGAAAGAAGAACTGAAGCGCATTCAGTCTATGACTAACTTTGATGTTCAGCCGCTACCGCTTACAAATCTGAATGTTAAGCAAACCGTCGACAACATAAACATACCTAATGATATTGACGGGCTTTTTGTGATCCCGCAGTTCCAATTAGGCGAAACAAAAAACAAACAATTAATTGATGGGCTAAATGCCCGCCAGATGCCCACTTACAGTATGTTAGGTTTACCTGATGTAGAGTTAGGCTATTTAATGGGGACGGCACTCATTCCATCCAGTCAACAACTGGCGAGACGTCTGGCGATAGACATTCGCGATATTGGGTTGGGTAGAGACGCATCAGATCTCAGTATCGCCTTCGATGTTAAAGACCGTATTTCTGTCAATATGCAGACCGCACGAGACATCAAATTTTCACCGCCTTTCACCGTGCTGTCAGAATCCAATATTATAAATGAGCTAGAAAATGCTGGCCGCACGCTTTCACTTTACACAGCGGTAGATGAGGCATTAAAACGAAACTTTGACTTGGCCTTGTCGGATGAAAGTTACAAACTGGCTAGGCTCAACACTAAAATATCTCGCTCAGCGCTGCTACCTCAACTTTCAGCAAATACTTCGTGGAATCGACAAGACAGAGATCTTGCGTTTACACGTCAAACAGAAACAACAAGTGTAGGCCTTGGCGTAACACAATCTCTGTATTCAGAGAGTAATTGGAGTAATTATACCTCCAGCAAGTTCTTAGAAGAGGCTCAGCGCGCCACGTTTGAATCAACCCGTTTAGACATCATTGAATCAACGGCACAAGCCTACTTAAATGTACTTATTGCTAAAACGCAGTTAAGCATACAGCGTGACAATCTAAAGCTGACCTTGGCTAACCTTGATAGAGCAAGGTTTCGCTATCGCGTAGGGTCTACAAGTCGCGCCGAAGTATTGCGCTTTGAAACCCAGCTTGCTAACGATAAGCAATCGATAGCTAATGCACAAAATAGCTATCAACAAAGCCTTCATCAACTTAATCGTATATTGAATCAGCCTATTGCTGGGCATTTTCAAGTGTCTGAGCCAAATTTGTCGGATCCCAAAATATTCAGCGATCCCCGCCTTGGCACATTTATTCAAAATCCCAAACAATTAGGTGTTTTTAGTAATTTTTTAGTTGAGCAAACCAATGACAACGCGCCTGAGTTAGTGTCTTTGCAAAAAGAAATAAAAGCACAAGAACGCGAGTTGCTTGCTACAAAGCGCAAGCGTTATGTACCAGATGTCAATTTAAACGCAAATGTGGACCGCGTTGTTGATGATAATGCCGACCCTTTTGAAAGTAATTACGATAATGATTGGAGTGTAGGGGTCGAGCTGACTTGGACGCTGTACCAAGGCAATAGAATATCGGCAGAGCGCTCTCAAGCACAAATAACACTGCAGCGATTAAAGTACTCTTTTTATCAGCTACAAAACTCTCTGGAAACCAATACTCGCAATGCGATATCACAGGCGACTACATCAAAAATAAACATCAACTTTGCTAATGCTTCTGCAAAGGCTGCAGAACAGACACTCGAGCTAGTGACAGACTCTTATGTAAGAGGTACTTCAAATTACATCGATTTGATTGACGCGCAAAGCAGCTACATCACCGCCAAACTATCCTCAGCCAATGCGACTTACGAACACCTTAGCGATTTAATCGCGTTACAGCGGGCGATAGGATTTTTCGATTTTTACGTTTCACCAGAGCAAGAAGAGCAATGGTTCGACGCACTTAACCAATATGCAAAACACAATGAGGCATCTAAATGAAAACTCACCAAAAACGAAAAACAATTGGATTCATTAGCTTGCTACTACTTGTTGGAACAATTCAAGGGTGTAAAGAGCAGGTTATTACAGAGAAAAAATTACGCCCGGTAAAATCAATGGAAATCGTATCGGAAAGTATGACCACAAGCCGAGTATTCAGTGGCACTGCTCACGCATCGCAAGAGGCAAACCTTAGTTTTAAAGTAAGCGGCACAGTAAATAAAGTAAATATTAACGTTGGTGACAGGGTTAAACGCGGCGATGTTATCGCTCAACTTGATCCCGACACTTTTCAGGTAGAACTTGAGCAAGCGAAAGCAGATGTTGCTCAAGCTAATGCGCTAAGACGTAGTGCTGAATCAGAGTATCAACGCTTACGACAGTTGTATGCCAATAACAACGCTTCGCGTAACGAACTAGACAATGCACTCGCAGATGCTGAATCAGCAAAAGCATCCTATGAAGCGGCTATGCAAAGCGAAAAGCTGGCCATGCTAAACCTTGGTTACACGCAGCTAAAAGTCGACGGCAGTTGCAATGTTGCCAGTGTAGCAGTAGAAGCCAACGAAAACATTTCTACCGGGCAGACAATTGCAGAAGTTAGTTGCGGTGAACTGTGGGAAATAAAGATAGATGTGCCCGAGAGTCTTATTGCGAACTTTACCGCCGGTATTGAAGGTGTTGCTAAATTTTCTTCAATCCCAAATGAAATCTTTCAAGGCGAAGTGACTGAAGTTGGCGTTGGCACAGGGGATCGAAGCACATTCCCTGTTACTTTATCTCTTAACGCTGCCCCTAGTAACATCCGGTCAAATTTAGCTGCAGAAGTTAACTTTCAATTCGCTAACAACAAAGGAACAGGGTTTTACGTCCCCCTTGGCGCAATAGCAAAAGATGAAAAAAGTAACTTCGTTTATGTAATACAGAGCACCGATGAGCCTGGAACTGCCACTTTGCAAAAACGCAACGTCACTGTAGGTCAACTTAGTGAACGCGGCTTTGAGATTACAGATGGTTTACGTGAAGGAGAGCGCATTATCGTAGCGGGGCTAAATAATGCTTTTGACGGCATGCGTGTTCGCAACTAAAAGGCAGGATTAAGCAAATGACTGAATGGGCAATCAAAAATAGCCGCGTCACGATAATAGCTGTTTTAGCATTATTTATCAGCGGCATATCCGCATACATTAATTTACCCAAAGCGCAGGACCCGGGCTTTACAATTCGCTCTGTTGTGATAATTACGGAGTATCCAGGAGCAAGTGCACGACGCGTTGAGGAATTAGTTTCTGACGCCATTGAAGAAAAGATTCAGGAGATGCCTGAAATTAGCGAAATAAGTAGCGAATCCCGTGCAGGTATTTCAATTATTTCTGTCGAGTTTCATACCTATCTTTTTGACATGCAGCCAATTTACGACCGTCTCCGTCAGAAAGTTGAGGACATCACGCCTGAATTTCCTGAAGGAGTCTCTCCTCCATTCATCAATGATGAATTCGGCGACACCTTTGGCCATGTTTATAGCATTGTTGGAGACGGTTTTTCTCAAAAGGAGCTACGCGATAGCGCACTCGATGTTCGTCAAACTATTTTAAGGGAGCCTGACGTTGCAAAGGTGGATCTATACGGTGACATAGAAGAAGCCATCTACATAGAATATGACAATGCACGATTAACAGAATTGGGGTTATCACCGCAACAACTGGCGAGTAGCTTACAAGCGCTTAATATCATCACGACCAGTGGTGACATCGTCATTGATCGGGAGCGCATAAACTTAGAGCCAACCGGTAATTTTGATACCTTAAATGACCTTCGCGAAGCCATTATAGAGTTGCCTGATAGTAGTTCGCTTATTCGCCTTGGTGATATAGTAGAAATCTACCGAGACTATGAAGACCCTGTGAGCACGATAGTAAGCATTAATGGCCAGCAGGGTATTACGCTTGCTATTTCGCTACGCTCTGGTGGCAACCTTATCACGCTTGGAGAACGTCTTGCTGTACTTACGCAACAACTTGAAGCTGACCTTCCATTGGGCATGTCTATTGAACCCGTCTTTATTCAATCTACGCTAACAAATCAAGCCGTAAACGGTTTTCTGGAAAACTTAGTTCAAGCGGTATTGATTGTTGTTGCAGTAATGATGTTCAGTTTGGGATGGCGAACAGGACTGGTCGTTGCAGCGCTGATACCTACTGTTATGGTATCTACATTTTTTGTTATGGCGCAATTTGACATCGGCATTGATCAAATTTCACTTGCAGCGCTGATCATCTCGTTAGGGCTACTGGTCGATAATGCGATTGTTGTCGTGGAAGCGGTAACCGTAAGACGTGAAAATGGTGAAGCGCCTATAAAGGCAGCTATTAATGCAGCGCGCGAAATGAAAGCTCCCCTTCTCATTTCTTCACTTACCACCGCAGTTGCATTTACACCGATTGCCCTAGCCAAATCAGAGGTGGGCGAGTTTACTGCCTCAATATTTTATGTGGTTACTATAGCGCTACTGATTTCTTGGGTTATGGCAATGACCGTTATTCCTATGCTCACCCCTTTCATCCGAGTTAAACAAAAAGTAAAAGGCGATGATGGGGAGCTGTTTGATAGCGCTTTTCAAAAGAAATACAAAGCGTTGCTGCTAGCCTGTGTTCGAAAGCCCTTGGTATTTGTGGCGTTCATCATTGGCGTCTTTTTCCTGTCGGTCTACGGTCTTAAATTTGTACCACAAATGTTTATCCCCCCTTCTGAAGACCCACACCTTACGGTAGCGCTCACCTTGCCTACTGGTTCTGATATCACTTTTACCGAAGCATCGGTAAAAGGTTTAGAGACTTACCTTGCCCAAACAATGATGGTATCGGAAAATGATGAGAAAGCCATTGGAGTAAAAAGCTGGGTGGCTTATATAGGCTCTGGCGGTCCCCGCTTTATGCTGGCGTTTAGTCCTGTAAATGCAAACGAATCGGAAGCAATGCTACTGGTTAATGTTAATAATACCGCTTCACTTGACCCCGTAAAAGAAGCCATTGAAGACTACTTTTTTGAAAACCAACCTGACATGTTTGTTAAGGTGCAGCGATTGGCTAATGGACCACCGGTTGAATACCCCATCGTTATTAAAGTTTCGGGGCCTGAGTTCGAACAGTTAAACGTTATTGTTAACGACATCAAGGCAAAATTTGCAGCACACCAAAATGTCACTGCAGTAAAAGACCAGTGGGGTCCGAAATTAAAGAAGATTGTGGTCGATATTGATCAGGCAAGAGCTTTTCGCTCAGGCATAACGAGTAATGATATTGCAACGTCGCTAAATGCCAGCTTGTCGGGTTTACAAATGACAAAATTTAGAGAAAACGATGAGCAAATTCCGATCATCATGTGGACCAACTCCGACGATCGCAATGACCTTACGCAACTAGAAAATCTCAGCGTATTCTCTCAAACGTCGGGCAATCTTGTTCCCCTTAGTCAAGTCGCTGATATACGCGTAGAGTGGGACCACGCAAGGATAGAACGACTCAACAGAGTGCGAACCAATGAAGTGCAAGTCATGATAAAAGATGGCGTTACCGCTACTGAGGTCGCTTCGCAAATTCGTCCTTGGCTAGCACAATATGCGGCAACATGGGATGCAGGTTATTCCTATGTTGAAGGAGGTGAAAACGAGGAGTCATCAAAAGCAGGAGCTTCTATTGGTGCTGCGCTACCTTTTGCTATTGTGGCTATCGTTGGTTTACTTGTTTTGCAGTTTAACTCCCTAAGACGCACATTTATTGTGCTAATAACCATTCCGCTTGGTTTAATCGGGATTACCGCAGGGCTACTCATTATGCGATCAATATTTGGCTTTTTTACGCTCTTGGGTTTAATTTCACTTGCAGGTATTGTTATTAACAACGCCATAGTCTTACTAGACCGCGTTAAGCTGGAAATTGACGGGAATGGAAGACGCGCATCTGAAGCCGTAATACTTGCAGCACAACAACGAGCACGTCCCATTCTGCTAACAACAGCCACTACGTGCGGCGGCATGCTTCCTCTTATGTTAAGTGGGGGGCCAATGTTCGAGCCTATGGCTGTTGCCATTCTATTCGGACTATTGTTCGCAACATTTTTGACACTGCTGTTAGTCCCTGTTCTCTACACGCTATTTTTCCGTGTCAAATTCGACTAAAGAAAAGCTGTACTTCTACTGCATATTAAACCGGCCTTTGGGCCGGTTTGCTGTAGTGCCTGTGTCATAGCTAGTATGAGTCATGTCCCTAACAATCGCGCTACTTCACTTCGATAGCCTTCGCTTTTTAGCACCTCAAGGAAAGATTGGATTTTGTCAGAACGGTGTAAATCGCCGTGGGTAATTATCCAATTATTCACGGTCCATACCTGTTCAGGCATCACATTCACCAGCGAAGGGTTTAGTTGAGCTTCATGCTTTGGCATTATTCCAATACCTAATCCAGTTTCAATTGCCGTACATTGACCTAAGCGGCTTGCGCACCTAAATTTTACGTTTGCCGCCGGGACCTGTTGTGATAGCCATTTATGCATCACGGGCTTCTCACTATCCTCTGCATTTAAAATGAAGTAATGGTTGTGAAATGCTTCTACCCCTGATGGAATTCCATGCTTATTTACATAGCTCTCATGGGCAAATAGCCCTATAGAAAAGTCAATAAACGGAATACATACGTAGTCGTCTTCTGTTGCATTTCCGCCTGTTCTTACTGCGACATGAGCTTGCCCATATTCGAGTTTAAATATGTCCTCACTCGTTTGATAATTAACCATAACTTTAGGATGTTTAGATTGAAAAGTGCGTATTGCTGGCATTAATAAAGGGCAGATAAGATCCAACGAAGTAATGACTAAATCACCTTCTAGCTCATTATCGTTGTACTTTATACGGCGAGAAAACTGATCAAACTGATCTTCGGTAATTTTCGCAATCCGAGTAAGCTCTTTGCCTGTTTCGGTAGGCAAATAGCCATTAGCATGCCTAACAAATAACTTTGTTTTCAGTTCGCTTTCAAGCGCATCCACATGCCTAAGTACTGTTGCACGATGCACACCTAGCTCCTTTGCCGCGCCACTAACCGTGCCATGCTTCATTACCACAAGTACTGTTTTTACTTCATTCCAGCCTTTCATACACCCTTCTTGTTATAACGAATATGCCACACGTTTTGATTTTTATTTCAAACCACCTATGTCGCAAAAATGCACACCCATGGCGTAATTTAAATCATCGCTACAATTTTATACCAGCAATATACTGTCGCTAAGATAGTAAACGGTAAAGGTTAATTATGAAAGTGTTAGCATTCGGTGCGACAAGCAGTAAAAACTCAATAAACAAAGCACTCGTGAGTTACGCAGGTAAAGCGTTTAGCGAAACGGTAAATCCTTCAGCAGAAGTGGAAGTTATCGACCTAAACGACTTTGAAATGCCAATTTACAGTATTGATAGAGAAATGGAACTAGGCATACCACCTCAGGCAAGACATTTCTTTGACAAAATTACTGATGCAGACGCGCTGATAATTTCTTATGCAGAGCATAATGGCTTATACACAGCGGCTTTCAAAAATATTTTTGATTGGGCCTCTCGTATCGACATGAAGGTTTATCAAAATAAGCCAATGATTATCATGTCAGCCTCTATCGGCCCTAACGGTGGCGCTAATGTGTTAAAAAACGCGTTGGAAGCAGCACCTTTTTTCGGCGCAGATATCATCGCAAGTATGAGTATAGGCAGGTTTGGAGATAACTTTGATAGCACAACAGGCGAGTTGAGCAATAAAGCTCTGTCACGACAATTAGTGGATTCACTTCACCTGTTAAATGATTCACTTAATACAGGAGAACTACGATGAACAAGGGACTTACACCAAGCTTATTTAAGATTGCCAGTGTGTTGTGGGTAATTTGGGGTTTAGTACACTTTCTTGCTGGTGTGATGACAATAGCACAAGCAACACCACAAGCAGTAATGGGCATTGCTGATGCAGTTAACCCAGAAACCTTAGATGTATTTTACCCAGAGGCAGCAGGCGCCCTTATTAATCAGCACGGGTTTAACCTTTTATGGATAGGCTTGGTCACAGCGATAGGTGGACTTTTCATCTGGAAACAGAATCGAAATGCAGTGCTGGTTACAGCGCTTATCGGCGGACTGACAGATGTAGGCTACTTTATTTTTATGGATATGGGTGGATACGTTAATTTTGCACCTGGAACCGTTATGACCATCATTTCCGCATCAGCCATTATCACCAGCTTTATTGCCATATTCAAAAACAATGAAATCAGGAGTACGCTATGAACCCCTCAATGAAAAAATACAGCTTATTATTTTTAAAAATTATTGTAGCCCTGCCGTTTTTGGGCGCCGGGATAGCAAAAATTTCGGGCGTAGAAACGATGGTTGACACCTTTGAAACAATCGGCTTTGGCCAGTGGTTTCGCTATCTAACAGGGATAATAGAAATCGCCTCAGCCATCCTGTTGTTTGTACCAAATAAACAGCTTTATGGTGCATTACTACTAGTGTGTACCATGATAGGCGCAGTGGGGGCGCATTTGCTTTGGCTTGGGCCAAGTGCAGTGCCAGCATTAATTTTAGGCGCATTGGCAGGTATTATTGGATTTATCTATCGTCCCAATAAGATCGCCTCTTGAATTTGGCAAGCACTCACTTAATTTTATAAAAACTTGCCGTCATGTTGCTAGCAGTGGCGGCCTCGTCAAAGGGGGCTCAGTGAGTCTATGATTTTGCTATTAGTCTACTGCCCTCTGCAGTGGAAAATTCATTGTGCAAAGGTCCGCAAAACGTGCACAAGAGACCGTCAGAATTGACTCATTCACTTAAAGTGTCAGGATAAAGTTGTGACTAATCCAGACAAGGATCCAGGCAAGAAAATACTAGAAGTACTTATAAATTATTGAGGCAAATAAAAAAGGCCAGCGCTAATGACTACGCTGGCCTGTTAGTGGTAAGTCGACTGTCTTGCTAAACAGCCTGTTGGTTAATAGCGGTAACTCATCTTAAGCGTTAGTTCACGAGGAGGGGCCATAGCCGCTAAAATATTCGGGCCAGAAGGGATGCCCCATGCCATTATTTTCTCATCAGTTAAGTTCTTGCCGATAAGCGAGATAGTAATATCTTCGTTTGGAGAGACGACCCGCACAATTAATGGGGTCAGAGTACTTTTTGCGAGCATACGTTCACGGTAATTAACTCTGACCCCATTATTTGTGTTGAATCCTATGAGCGGACTAAAAATAAAAAGTACTGACAGTTCAAGGATTTAAGTAGGTATCTTTTGCGAGTGCGTTTTTCACATAGTGCACAAACTTTTTTACTTTTTCTAAGTTTTGTCGTCCCTCAAGGCTAACCACCTGTATCGGCAACTTAATATCGTTGTACTCTTCTAGCACGTTGACTAACTCACCGCTTTCTATGGCGTCAGCCACTTGATAAGACATTAGGCGTGTGATTCCTAACCCTGCTTTTG
>Ga0114902_1001432_pt1 | contig 10386 bp, 10 predicted proteins | sample MalvireepMed_s12_FD_87291 | JGI IMG/M metagenome (GOLD analysis project Ga0114902, IMG submission 87291) | Marine viral communities from the Global Malaspina Expedition - Malaspina viral metaG DeepMed_s12 | ecosystem: Environmental > Aquatic > Marine > Oceanic | place: Mediterranean Sea... | reverse complement strand
TGAAGTGGACCCCGAAATTTGGACAGGTGCCTAAGCTCTGATTCATCATCTCCACAAGGAGGAGAGTCATGAGCAAGAAACGCAAGCAGTACAGCGCATCATTCAAGTCTAAAGTCGCCCTGGCCGCCCTCAAAGGTGACGAGACCACCTCCGAGATTGCTGCCCGGTTCCAGATCCATCCCACCATGGTCAGCACCTGGAAGCGTGAACTGCTGGAGAACGCTCCTGAGCTCTTCGAGGGCAAGAAGAAGACCGCCAAACAGACCGACGAGCCCAGCGCTGATGAACTCTATCGCGAGATTGGCCGGCTGACGGTGGAACGTGATTTTTTGTCGCGCAAGCTCGATCAGTAAGCCGTCAGCGCCGGTTGGCGATGATCGAGCGAGCGGATCCCCACATCAGCATTTCGCGCCAATGTGAGCTGCTCAAACTGAGCCGCTCATCAGTGTATTACGTCCCTCGTGAGCCACGTCAGGAGGATCTGGAACTAATGTATCTGATTGACCAGCAGCACCTGGAAACGCCGTACTATGGCGCCCGCAAGATGCGGGTTCACTTGCAGCACCAAGGCTACCGGGTCAACCGGAAGCGGGTGCAACGGCTGATGCGCACCATGGGTATCCAGGCCGTGTATTCGCGCCCCAGAACCAGTATTCCCGGCGATGGGCACAAGATTTACCCGTACTTGCTCAAGGGGCTGGCGATCGATCGTCCCAACCAGGCGTGGGCGACTGATATTTCGTATATTCCGCTGGCTCGGGGCTTCATGTACCTGGTCGCCATCATCGACTGGTACAGCCGCAAAGTGCTGTCCTGGCGGGTCTCCAACACCATGGACACGAACTTCTGCATTGATGCCCTGGAGGAGGCTCTACAGCGCCACGGGACGCCGGAGATCTTCAATACCGATCAAGGCGCCCAATTCACTAGCGACGCTTTTACAGCGGTACTGAAGGAGCACAGCATCCGGATCAGCATGGACGGCAAGGGCTGCTACCATGACAACATCTTTGTGGAACGGCTCTGGCGCAGCGTGAAGCACGAGTGCGTCTACCTCACCGCCTTCGAGGACGGACAGCACCTGAAACAGGCGCTCAACCGCTACTTCCGGCATTACAATCAGAACCGATACCACCAAACCCTTGAGTACCAAACACCCGATGAGGTGTACTACGGACACCCCCTATCCTTGGCAGCCTGAGCCAAGGGAAACAACCGGATCAGAGCTTAAGGACACGATCAGGTTGTCCAACGGAATGGGTCCACCTCATGAAACCCCCATCATATGGACTGAAAACTTTCGGAGAGAAAAATAAAGTCGGTAACAAAAATAAAAATAATAATAAAATCAGATAAATACTATATTAAAAAAGTTGGTAACAAATTAAAATTTATAAAATATCGTGTATGCAGTCTTCTCACCCCGCCGGATCGGCTGGTGCCAGCAGCACCGGCTGGCCATCTTCCCTCCTACGTAGCGTGCCCGTTAGACTGAGACCGTGCCGAGAGGGGTAAGCAACCTCATGTACCACTGGCAAATTGATCATGCCGACAGCGCGACTAATGACTTCGGTTTCCACGCTACCGAGTAGAATCGGCATCTGCCCGCCGGTGTCGGAAAGCGTCGTGTCTGATTCCCATAGGCGCAGAACGTCGCGGCTATTACCGTTCTGTGCGGGCCGGATCATGGTCAATACAGGCAATTGGCCATCCTGTAGCCGCGGGATCACTGGTAGCGCGTCAACTGAGACTGTCGAGTCGAGATAGCGTGGCAGGGTCTGCAAGGTGAGGCCGTCGGCGCGAACCCAGCCGGCATTTCTCGCCGCTGTCTCTAAGGCAGCCGACGTTCCCGCCCATTGAAGCGCGAAGGGTTCTTCCGTTTCGCCCACCAGGTCGGTTCTACGCACCGCGAGGGATTGCCAGCCCGAGGTAAGCCAGGCATCGCGGGAAATGACCTGCACGGGTGCCGGGGGCGGCGTGTACATGGTTACGGCCTGCGGCAGGGCCTGCCATGAATGCCAGGCCCCGAACCCGAGGAAGGCGGTCAAGGCCAGCGTGATCGTTATGCCCGGCCTGGCCTTACGCAGGTCGGTGCGACGAAAGGCAAGTGCAAAGCATAGCGTAAGCCCGGTTCCTAGCAGCAGGCCGCCAACGACATCCGATGGCCAGTGGGCAGAGAGATACAAGCGCGAGGACGCGATGATACCCACGATGACAGAGAGCGACATAGCTATCACCTTGCGCCAGGGGGGCGGCAAGCCGGTCCAGGCAAACCAGATGAGAAGCCCCATCAGCGTCGCGGCACCGGTGGCGTGGCCACTCGGGAAACCGAAGACCTGGGCACCCTCGTAAAGCGCAAGCGGGCGCGGTATCGACATTGCGGCCTTGAGCAGCGTGGCGATGCCGGAGGCAATGGCGATGCTCAGCACAAACCCAAGGGCGAGGTGCCATTGCCTACGCAGCAGCAGCCAGACAGCAACCACGGCAGTGGATACGATAATGACGTTGGTGTCACCAAAGCCGGTGAGGAAGGTGACGACTTGATCCCCCGGTTCGGTACGCAGGTGGCTAAGCGCCTGGCTGATCGACCGATCAGCTGCCGCCAGCCCACTGCGTTCGGCCACCTCTTGGGCCAGCATCGCCAGAGCGGCGGCGACGAAGGCCAGCGGCATACCGACCAGGATGAGCGGTCGCAGATCGTCCGAGGGCGCGAGAAGCGATATTGCCAGAGCTCTAGCTCGGCCCGCGCCGCTTTTCCGCAACCGCCTAATGAGCCGCAAACGCAGGACATCAAGCGCTGGCCCGACCCTAGTCAGCATCAGGCGAATCAGCAACACGATAGCGAGGCCAGCTGCGAAGATGATGCCGACAAGCACCAGCAGTCGCATGCTCGCGTGCCCCACCAGGCCGAGCCCGAGGCCAGCCGCTGCGCCGGGGAGGATGTGCGCGGGAGCCCAGACGATTGCGGAAGTAACGTTTGCCGCCAGAAAACGGGCGGGGGCCATGCCCGACACTCCTGCCATGACCGGTATCACGGCGCGCACTCCCGGTGTGAAACGGGCGATCAGGATACTCTTGCCGCCATGGCGGGCGAAGAAGGCATTGCTGGTATGGATAAGGTTTGGACGTCCCTTAAGCGGCCATGCGGTAGTGATGCCATCGCGCCATTGATGACCGACCCAGAAAGACAGACCGTCTCCGGCGATTGCCCCAAGGGTTGTGGCAATCAGGATCGGCCATAGCGCCAGATGTCCAAGGCCAATGGCGGCACCTAGGGCAACCAGCACGGCGGTCCCGGGCACGAGGGCCCCGATGACGATGATTGATTCTCCGGCCGCAAGCACGAAGGCCGCCACCACCGCAATCCACTGGTGTTGTTCGAGAAACATTGTCAGCGATGCCATCAGCTCACCAAGCGTCATGTCTTTTCCTTCATCTAGAATTGCCCCCCCACCTGATGCTTACATTTAGCCCACTGGGTTCGCGGTTTGTAAGGGTCAGCACGGCATGTTGGCGTTGGGCCAATTCCGCAACAATCGAAAGGCCAAGCCCACTGCCGGTCGTTTCTTGCCCCGAGGCGCGCCGAAAGCGCTCGGTCACTTTATCCAACAGCTCTGCAGGGAGGCCAGGGCCGGTATCGCGCACGATCAGTTGCGGCAGGCCTTGCCAATGCGTCAACTCAACTTCCACACGGCCACCTTCCGGCGTGTAGCGCAAGGCGTTATCCAGCAGGTTACGTACGAGAATACCCAGTTCGACGCCGTCGGCATCTACCTCCAGGCGAGTTAAGCCAGTGAGTACCAAGTGCTGATTGCGCTGTTCAGCGATTGGCCAGAGCTCTGCCATCAGCTCGGCGACAATCGGGTAAAGGTCCACCGCCTTTGCGGACGTCGCAGCAACTTGGTCGAGGCGCGCCAGTACGAGCAATTGCTCCACCACCCGCTGCAGCCGCTCGACCCCGATATAGGCCTTTTGTAACGATTGCTCGCCACCCGCCTTGGCGTTATCCAGGTGAATCTTCAGCGCTGCCAGCGGTGTGCGTAATTCATGAGCCGCGTCAGCGGTAAAGCGCCGCTCGCGTTTCAGCGTTTCTTCCAGCCGGGCAATAAAGTCGTTGAGCGAGCTGCGCAATCCCCCCAGCTCTTGAGGCACAGGCTGTTCGATACGGCTCAAATCATGGGCACTTCGCCCTTGTACCTGATTGGAAAGCACCTGGACTGGCTCTATGCCACGCCGAATAATTCGGTTCATCAGCCATAACAGCAGCGGCAACAGCAGCAGCATCGGCCAGAGGTTGTTCCAGGTCATCCGCTCTACCACTTCCTGATGAAAACTGCTCCGCAATCCCATGCTGATCCACGTATCGCTGGCCACGTCGAACATGCTGAAAACTCGCCAGCGATGTCCATCGTAATTTTCCCAGCGGAAGCCTTCTTCATGCGGCGTGGGAAATGGCCCGGCATCATTCCACCTGCCTCCCAGTAGTTTGGGTGCCCCTTGTGCGTCCCAAAAGCCCAGCACTAATTTAAGTTCTTCTTCGTGATAGAGCGTGGGGGCAATATTGTCGGCAGTGATTATCGCCTCGCCTTCGCTATATTGCCGGGCAGGATGTTCTGGAAGACTCATCCGTGTGGCGAGGCGAGCATAGTCGTTCTGGGTGGCATCGGGGTCGAGTTGGCTGGCCACAATACGGCTATGCAAACTGAGCTGAGTATCCAGGATTTCTTCCAATTCGTGATCTGTGATCAGATAGGCCGCGATGGCAGATAGCCCAACGGCGATGACAATGACCAGCGCTAACGTCCGAACTAAATATCGCCGAATCGAGATCATACCGTCTCACTGTCTAGACGGTAGCCAATGCCGCGAACGTTGATAATCAGCCCCTTATTGAATTTTTTACGCAGATGATGAATGTGGACTTCCACTGCATTAGATTCCACTTCCTCCCCCCAGCCATAAAGCAGGTTCTCCAACCGAGGGCGAGAGAGGACTTTATTGGGGTGCCTCGCCAACTCCAGCAGCAAAGCATATTCTCGTCTTCCTAGCTTCACTTCTTTCCCCCGCCATAAAACGCAGTGCTGCGCTTCGTCAATACTGAGCGCACCAAGGGTAATCAACTGGGAGGCGCGACCCTCGGCACGGCGTGTCAGCACACGTAGGCGCGCCAGCAGCTCCTGGAGGTCGAATGGTTTAAGCACATAGTCGTCAGCACCAGCATCCAGCCCGCGGATCCGCTCTTCGATGGCATCGCGGGCAGTCAGAATCAAAAGCGGCAACGCTGAGTCCTTTCTTAATTGATGCAGCACCTGCATTCCATCCATATCCGGCAACCCAAGGTCAAGAATCATGGCAGTGAAGGCTTCACTGCTAACCGCACTGAGTGCCTCGCGGCCTTTGGTAAACCAGTCCACCGTATAGCCCTCGCGCTCCAGAGCCGTTTTAATCCCATCGCCGAGTAGTGGGTCATCTTCGATTAGTAGCAGCCGCATAGCCCCCTCCCGATTAAAAGCATCATCATCGCGATGATCCCTTAAGGCTTACTTAACAACATTTCATTGAAGGCTATTTTCTGGCTTACCAGGTTTTTCACCCTTTTTTATTGACCAATACGCGAGCGTTTAAGTCGATCTTAAGTTTCCCCGCCCCAAGCTGCCCATAGAAATTAGCTAAGCCGTCGAAACAATCATCAAAACGTTCAGGCCTTATCGGAGTGCTCGCGCATGCTATTGCTCTCGCGTATTAGAACCAACCCTCAGTTGAAGACCCTCGCACGCAGGTTAGAAAAGCGCCTAAAACGGGTTCTGGTGGCTGCTCTTCAGCGGATGCTGCCACCACCTTCGCCAGAAACCATCGATAGCCTTGAAGGCGTAACACGTATTTTGATTATTCGCCCCAATTTCCGTCTTGGCAACGCGCTGATCAGCACCCCAGTGATTGATGCCCTGCGCCAGCGCTTTCCCGCAGCACGCATTGACTACCTAACCACCGATAAAACGCTGCCCCTCCTCGCCCAACAGCCCGTGGATTATTTTCATGTGCTATCACGCACGGCGATTTTACGCCCTTGGCAGTGCCTCTCGTTGCTACGCCAGCTGCGTGCTGCGCGTTACGACCTGGCGGTACAAGTCAGTTCTGGCTCGACCACCGGCTTGATGGTTACGCGTTTGATTAATGCTCGCTACAGCATGGGCCGTCGCCGTGGCGCATTGCGCAGCTATCACGTTGAAGTGGAAGGGCGCGCATCTCACGCCTACGAGGATATCGTATTGCTGACACGCCCGCTGGGCATTGCCTGCCGCCCACGCCCAACGCTGCTTCTCACCCTAGCTGAGCGCCAGCAGGCACTGAGCCAGCTCCAACAACTCGCAGTGCCTATGCAAGCCAATGGCAACGGTGCCCCCTTTATAGCCGTGTTTGTGGGTGGCCATCAGAACAAGCGTTGGCCGCTGAGTTTCTGGCTACGGCTCATCACCGACCTGGAAACACGCTCGCTCGCGCACGTGGTATTTGTGGGGCCAGAAGAGGCAAGGCTTGCGCCCACGCTTGCGCAACACATGGCTACCGCCACCTTTGGCTCGCTCTGCTACCCCAGGCCGCTGCGCGAATTTGCCGCCATGCTGGACAACGCCCAACTGCTAATAACACCGGACTCCGGCCCGATGCACTTAGCCGCGGCGCTGGATGTACCCAGCATCGCGCTGTTACGGGAGAAAAAGTCGCTCAGGTTTGCCCCGCAAGGCCCGTTTGACACCCCGCTCTGGCAACCAAGTCACCTCGACGTTCTGAACGCCATTCAGGCAACGCTTGCCCAGGAAACACAAGCTGAACCTGTCTACTTCAATGCGCTGGCTAGCTGATCAGTCAGCAAAGCCATGCCTGTTTAATACCCAACTCTTTTACGAGCGCCTTATTTTGCAAAAAAGCACTATTAACCCAAAGCCTAATGGAAGGGGAGTTAAACGAATCCTCCTTGCATCTGTAAATGCAATATCCGGTTTAAAAGCTTGCTGGATAAATGAGTCTGCCTTTAGACAAGAGGTGACTCTCTGTCTAATCCTCTACCCTTTTTTATTTCTTGTTAATTTTAATTTAGTTGAAAAGGCGTTGCTGTTTTCTTCGCTCACTCTCGTATTGATAGTGGAGCTCATCAACTCCGCCATCGAAAGTACCATTGACCGTATCGGACTAGAACATAACGAACTTAGCGGGCGCGCTAAAGATATGGGGGCTGCCGCCGTCATGATGACCATTTTTTTGATGATGGGTGTATGGTTATGCGTTTTTCTCAACCAAGTTTTCTAAAACCCTTGGCATCCGCTTGGCTTTTATTTCTGGTTGCCATGTCAGCTTTCAGTTTTTTAAATATAGATTTTACGCTAACCGACTATGTATATCGTCTTCAGGGTAATACCTGGGCATGGAAAGACGCCTTGATCACCCAAGATGTTGTTCACAAAGGTGGTAAATGGCTAAGCCTGACCATGGGTTTAGTCACACTCCTATTGTTGATACTAAGCACTTCGATTAATCGCCTTAAAGATTATCGCACACCGCTTTTATATCTTTTTTCCGCAGCGCTTCTTTCGACGCTACTTGTTGCGATGATTAAACACCTGGTGAGCATGGAATGCCCTTGGGATTTAGTTCGATATGGTGGGGCACGAGACTTTATTGGCTTGCTCACCATGCGCCCTGCTTCAATGCCAGCGTCTGCTTGTTTTCCAGCCGGGCATGCCAGCGCAGGGTATACATGGATGGCCCTTTACTTCTTTTTTGCCTCCGTCAGGCCCCATTGGCGGTGGGCAGGTCTTGCGCTGGGATTGGGGCTTGGCCTGACGTTTGGCATCACTCAACAGGTACGCGGGGCGCACTTTCTGTCTCACGACCTCTGGACCATCATGATTTGCTGGAGCGTAAGCTTTGTCCTTTCAAGAATATTATTAACTCCCCGAGTCCATTAATCTTTTCATAAAGTGAGCTTCTCGATGCCTTCTTTGCTGTCCTTGCCTTCAAAAATTATTGACACCATTTGGCACTATCGCCCCACATTAAGCACAGAGCAGCTTGTCTTGTGGGCCGTTGTTATATTCAGTGTTTTTTACAATATACCTTTTTGGCAACAAGCCCTCGCGGGCTATGACCTTCTTGCCACCCAGACATGGCTGACCTTTGCCAGTATGTTCTTGATAATGACCTGCCTTCACTATTTGGTCTTCATTATCCTCGCTTTTCGACCGCTGGTGAAACCCTTATTAACCTTACTGTTTCTAATAGCCGCCTTCGTCAGTTACTTTACCAGTGAGTACGGCACCTATTTTGACACCGCCATGTTAGACAATGTGCTTCAAACGGACACCAAAGAAGCACGGGAACTCCTTACCGCTGGTTTACTGGTTCACCTGGCCATCTTTTTTGGCTTGCCTACCTTTATTATTTGGCGAGTTAACATCACGCCTTCATCCTGGATGAAGGCTATTTTGCGACGTTTAGCTTATTGCTTCGCCAGTACAGCGATATTGCTGATAGCGATCGTTTTGTCCTATCAAGAAGTCTCATCACTCATGCGCAACCATAAAGAGGTTCGTTACTTGGTGACCCCAGGTAATTATATTGTTTCGATGGTCCAGGCGCTTTCCAGCCAACATGCTACCGCGAATACAGTGCGATCCCCAGTGGGTGAGGATGCCCATATCAGTTCACAAGCCGATGAAAAACCTACACTGCTCGTTATCGTGGTCGGCGAAACGGTGCGCGCAGCGAACTGGGGATTAAATGGTTATGAGCGCCAAACCACGCCCAAACTTGCCCAGCAGCCTGGCGTTATTAATTTTTCAGACGTTTCCTCATGCGGCACAAGCACGGCTGTCTCATTACCCTGCATGTTTTCGTTACCGGGGCGTGCCGATTACGCTAAATCCTATGCTCAGCAGCATGAGTCCTTGCTGAATGTATTGGCTCACGCCGGGTTAGAGGTCACTTGGCTCGATAACCAGTCAGGCTGTAAAGGCGTCTGCGAAGGAGTGACGACAAAAACGCTCTCGCCGGAGGACTATGCGCCTTTATGCCAAGATGGCCGATGCTTGGACGAGGCACTGGTTCAAGCCTTGAGCACGCAAATTAGTGATACCGCTGCTGATCAAGTAGTCGTGCTGCATCAGCTAGGCAACCATGGGCCCAGCTATTATCAGCGCTACCCAGCTGACTACGAACGTTTTGTTCCTGCTTGCACCACTGCTGATTTAGCCAACTGCTCAAGAGATGCCATTACCAATAGCTACGACAATGCCATTTTATATACCGACACCGTATTGGATCAGGTAATTGAGACGTTAAAACGTCAGGATGACTACGCAACTGCGATGGTCTATCTCTCGGATCATGGTGAATCACTGGGCGAAAAAGGCCTATATTTGCACGGCATTCCCTACGCCATTGCCCCCGATGAACAGACCCATGTGCCTATGGTTTGGTGGCTTTCCAGCGCGTTTTCGCAGCAGCAAGGGCTCGACATGAATTGCATACGCCAGAACTCCCACCAAGCGACCTCGCACGATAATTTGTTCCACAGCGTATTGGGCCTGCTCGGTGTAACCACTGAGGTTTATCAACAAGAAAAGGACATAAGCCAACCGTGTCGCTCATTCAGCCGCAACGCTTAAGTAATCGTTAAGTCTTCGGTGGCATGGTGTCTATATTCTGACAACCACAAAGGTGTGATCACATGGTCTTATTACGCTTATCAAACTCTTCTCGGGGTTTTAATAGTTTGAAAACCAACAATATTAGCAATACCTATTTTGGAAAGTGGCTTGCCTTAAATGTCAGCCTTATTTTAACCATCTTCTTAGCGGTGTTACTAGAATTGATCGACATCAGCTTGATCACGATAATTATTGCCGCATTAAGCATAGCAGCAAGCGTTATTGCGCGGTTACTTAGGTTTTTTTATCCGTACGGCGCGCCAGAGCCCACCGCCAATGATCTGATCGAAACATTGGAAGCTCTGGGAGCCGCAGGCATTGGGTCACTGGTTGTTTTACGTTTACTCGCGTAGTCAAATTATCAACTCGACTGAGCAATTCTTTAACTAACATAATTAGTAAAGTGATAAAGACTCAGGAAAGTTATAGCGAGCTCAGAAACCTTGTTAGCCAAAGCTATACCTTTCATACTAGACGAACTTTATTTTTAATGCTTCGCCTTGTTTACCTATTGCAAAGTGTTAATATCAGAAGTCTTTTAATACCTGAGTAAAAAACTGGTTCTTCGTCACTTCATGTGGATTTGGCCTGATCGAATAGGCGGCCCGCCGGGCTGCCAATCAGGTAGATCATGGCGATGAAGTTAGCCTCGTTCCGATAGCCACGTGCGCGTGACCGAGCC
>Ga0114902_1001429_pt1 | contig 10399 bp, 13 predicted proteins | sample MalvireepMed_s12_FD_87291 | JGI IMG/M metagenome (GOLD analysis project Ga0114902, IMG submission 87291) | Marine viral communities from the Global Malaspina Expedition - Malaspina viral metaG DeepMed_s12 | ecosystem: Environmental > Aquatic > Marine > Oceanic | place: Mediterranean Sea... | reverse complement strand
GCCATGACGTCATACCTCAATAATTATATTAACCAGGTGCAGGGCCGGGCCACCCAGGCGGGGTCACTCGCACTCGCCCTGAGTGGTGGAGGAATGCAGCGTCCATGATATACTCCAGAAGCTCATGATTGACTCCTCGTGGAGGGGCCAGGAAGTTATCCCTCGCCTGACCCCTCCTCCTCCACATGATGTTTCCATACCAGAAACGCCCACGCCGCAATCTTAATTAGGTCCTCTGGATTCCGCCGCCGTTGGTAGCGCAGGACCTTGTAGATAATCTCCCCGAGTCCATGGGCATGGGTGCCCATGGATACTTCTTCCTGCACGAAGTGGTAGACGGTGTTGTGTCCGTCTACCCCCGTGCTGTTATACCCCTTCGATGCTGCGGTCCCCCCACAGAACTCGTGCATTTGGCTGATAAATTCATCAAAGGTCATACCAACTCCATTTCCCAAAGTGATTTGTGACAAAGGGGGGACTACAGGTTGACCCTAACTACGCGGGACTTCTTTCCACTCCGCGAGCAGTTCTTCCATCAGGCTCAATTCCTCGATTAGGCGTGCGTGATTCGCATTGGCCCCCGCCACCTGTGCGCGTGCCCGGGTAATCCGAGCTTCCAGGTCTTCCAACAACCCCACCACGGTGCGTCGTTGTCGTGCATCTGTATCCACCATTGTTTCCTCCTCTACTAGTCCGGTGCCGTGACACGCAGGACATTGTGCAGGCGGCACCACCCCAGACCCATTACATACGTCGCATTCAATCTGCATTACATTGCACTCCAGCTTGTGCCCACTTTGGCTTCCACGCCCACGGCCAAGTGTGTCCCCATCTTCCACTCTGCGGGAAGGGGGAGCCACGGCACGGGGCGAGCCATAATAGCACTGACCCGGTCGACAATAGCGTCGGCCTGTCCTGCCGCACACTCACCGACCAACGAGTCATGGATGAACAACCGCAGTGATTCCTTGGCAACGGCATCTTCCTGCGCGATGGCCCGGATGGCTCGCCGCCCAATCGCCGCCGCGCTATGTTGGGGGTTGAACGCAATCAGGGACTTGGCAGCCGTGCCATGCGTCCACGTCCAGCTCCCATCTGCAATACGCTGCCAGCGTAAGACCTGAAAATACCGATGCACCATGCCGGATGGATTCCGCACCCACCCGGCTCCGGCCTGAATCCCCAACCCAGGGTCTGCCTCGGCATCTGTGCCATCCACACGCAAACACAACCCCCGCTGCCACGTCCCGATTTCGGGGAAGAGTTCGTCGTAGAATCGGAAGAAGGCTTTGATGTCCTTGATGGGCACCACGCGCCCGAGTTCTTTCAGCAACACTTCCTGCGCCTTGAACGGTCCCATGAGGTAGTGATGGCCATGCACCAGCCGCTTCCGCACAAAACGCTCTTTGGGGAAGCGTTTTTTGAACGACGTGAGGCAGGCTTGCAGGGTCGCGTCATCCCAGTCGAGCTGGGGGAGATCACTGGCCGGAATTTTCTTGTCCAAGGTATGCAGTGCGTAGGCATTCACATAGTCATGCACCCCCATCCGGGCCAGTCGAATCAACTGGGGACTGCGTGCAAAATACCCCACGAGTAACGCTTCAATCCCGGCATAGTCAATCTCCCACAACACCGATCCGGCTGGCGCGATAAACATCTCCTTGACCAGTCCCTGTAACCCTCCCCCGTGGGGGATTTGCTGGAGGTTGGGGTTGATCATGGAGGTGCGGAGGGTGTCGGGGTTGTTGGTGATGGTCGGGTGGCACCGTCCATCGGCATGGACCGGTAAGCCGCCCACGACCTCCCCGTCGACCATCTTGCCGATATACGTCCCCGCCAGTTTCTGCACCTCACGGATATCAAGGATGAGGGGATAGAACGGGTCCGTCGGATACTTGAGCATCGTGCTGCGGATGGCGGTTTCGTCGGTCGTGCGTTTGCCTTGCCGCTTGACGGGTTTATGGGCGTGGAAATCTTGATAGGCTTGAATCCCCTGCCAGCTCACGACAAATGGGAGCGAGACGTGCCATTCCTGTGTGGGGACTTGGATATCCTCCAACGGCACCTGACACGGATGCTTGGCATTGAGCTTGCCCTGCTTCTCGCACTGGGGACAGCGTTTGATGGTGGTCAGCACATCCACAGCCTGCCCATCCGGGGACTTTACTCTGGCTTTGGCAGCCTGTATATATATCTTGACGGGTTTAATCAGCGACGGCACCAAGCCTTGCACTTGGGCGGTTAAGTCGGTGAGTTTGGTGTGCAGCGTCTGGGCATGGGTGCGGCGCACATCGGCATCCACCCGCATTCCGGCCTTGTGCATGTGTTGATAGACCGGCTCCACATCCACAATCTGTTCCTGATACACCTGCCACATCCCGACACTCTTGAGCAGCGCCCAGACCTCTTCAGTAATACGCAACGCCACATCACTATCGGCTGCGTTATAAAACGCTGGGGACTGGCGGTTGAGGTGTTTCCACCGGGGCTGGTCGGGCAGGAGCATACTCGCCACAAATCCCAGACTCTTGGGCAGGTCCGAGTGCAGCACATGCCACGCAATCATCCCGTCATATACCTGTCCCTTGACCTCAAACCCCTTGGCTTCCAGTCGTGGCACATCAAAACTCATGTTCCAGGCAATCTTGGGATTGGCTGACCCCAAGGCGTGCCGGATGACATGGTGATAGGGCTTGGTGGCCGGGATACTCAGGGCCGCATGAGCATTCAACGCAAAACTAATCCGTGTAATGGGAGCACTACTCCGCAAGTCCAACTCATCCTCGTCGCGGCGTTTGTCTGCGGTTTCGATATCAAAACTCACCGGACGGCCTGTGGGCAGGAAGCGGTCCAGCCATGCCAGCGCCACCTCGGGTGTGGGATCGAGGACGTATTGGGTCTGGGCCGGATGCCATCCCGACTGCGCCAGTGCCACACCACGTTGCAGGTCGTGAATCAACACGGATTCGTAGTTGGCGTTGCCACGCAGGATGTAACTGGGATGGACGGAGGGGAGGAGCGTGGTCTGCCGCCAAGGCTGGGGGAACCCTCGCATGGCGAGCACGTCTCCATCCCCCCACGTAAATTGATGCAGCGCGGTATTACCCAACGGCATAATAACCCGAGGGCGTAATCGCTGAATAGTAGGGAGCAGGTGCTGGTCCCAGCATTGCTGCAAGGCGTCTGGCGTATACGCACCCTTAATAGCATTCTCGGGAGGACGGCACCAGATAGCGTTGGCCACCCAGAAGTCATCCCGCCGGAGGCCAGCGCGGGTCAGGCAATCAGACAACACCTTTCCGGCTGGCCCCACAAACGGACGTCCCATGTCGGCTTCACGTTCACCCAGTGCTTCGCCCACCAGCAACACCCCCGTGCTGCCAGTGCCGTCGGGCACCATGAAGCCAGTGGCGAGGGTGTCTAACGGACACCCCCGACAGGTTGTAGGACGCTGTAACATTATTTTCGCGGTGTCACGTAATACCGGATACGGGCACGCGCTGGCACCTTCCGGCCACTGGTGGGTTCGATGCCATAGGGCAACTTCACACCGGGATTCTCGGGATCATCCGGGAAGTCCTGATAGGTGTTGACGAGCTGCTCCTTGGTTTCACTGTCGTAGCAATCCCAATCCAGCATGGCTTCAAAATGCGCCCCAGCCGTCTGTTCAATGGCCGTCACCCAGTCTTGGACGCTCTTGGACCGCACTGGTTCCACACCACAGGCACGCAGATAGTCCGTCAAACGTGAACTCCCCGCCAGTCTCCCCATTGTGCGCGGCTTGGAGCTACAACGTTCAAACCGAATCCGCCCATCCGTGCCCTCGGGGGCGTCGATAATCTCCAGCGGGTCCACGACCACACGCAGCATCCCCTCGTGGTCTTCATAGGTGAACTTGTCTGGAGCCTTGAACAGATACCGCTGCGACGGCGGCGGGGGGAGCGCGGGACGGTCATACGCATCCCATTGCTCTGGGTCTGGGGCTTGGAGGGTGGTTGGATCAATGCTCATAACTACTCCTTCTCCTTCTGTGCGAGTTGCCGAACGAGTTCTGCGTCTGCTGCATCCTCCCGTTTCTGAATCACCGTCAACGCCTTGACGAGATTCGCCGGTTCGATTGAGGGGGGTACCACCACCGACGCCCCAGCCTTGGGGAGGCGGGGATTGGACAGGACCACGGTGCGCGGTCCCAGTTGCTGGTCAGTGTGCGGTGCCAAGTGGAGGTGATACTTGCCATTACTCATGGCACAGCGAAAGGTGTAGTCCACCCAGCGTGGGAGCTGGGATGTCAACGCTTCGCCAATCACCAGTGGTCCGAGGATGGGCGTGTTCTGGGCACTCTCCCCCCGACGCACACCTGCCGTGTAGATGTGGGGCAGCCGCGGTTTCTCAGCCAGCACCCCTTCACGAATCTGCAACTGCACCACGCCGTAATGGGCGCGGTTCGACGTGCCGAGCTTGAGAATATCGGTGCCTTCCTTGATGGTGACATTCCAGGCCCCACCCCCACCTACATCCTGTCCCTGTGCCGACATCTGGGCCAGTTCAGACATCAGGATTTCAGCGTAGGCTGTCAGTCCCTCGTGGACAATCAGTCCAATCTTGTCTGACGCCACACTGGTATACGTGGCCTTGGTATCATCCGTGCGAATCTGCCCCTGCAACGCATGGTTAACCCACAACCACGCATTGCCCTTGGGCGTGTAGACATCCACCACGCCATGCTTCTGGAGCGCCCGATAGGGCTTGGCCGAGCCTTTATCCGCGAGAAAGACGGCAGTTTTCTTGCCGGTGGTGACCTTGAGGTGGGTAGCCAGTTCAGCAATCAGGGTTGACTTGCCGTGGCCGGTGTCTCCATATAGGAGGACGCTCAAATCCGAAGGTAATACTAATGGTTGTATGCTCACAAATCCTCTCCAGGAATCAGCCGAGTATAGACGCCCCGACCATATAAAGCAAGCTCCCAATAAAATAGGCCGCAGAAAACAGGTAGACCGCGAACGCGAACCACCCCGCCGGTTCATGATTATCCACGCTGCACCTCCTGAATCTGCCGTTCGGCTTCGTGGTGGGGAATCCGCTGCACATACAGGCCCGAGGCCAGTGGGTCATTCCCGGTGCCCCGTTCCCAGCAACACTCCAGATAGGGACAGGTGCCATACTGCGGCTCACACGCCGAGAAGTTCTGCGGAAAGGGCGTCAGGTCCGTCGCTGACGCAATCTCCCGTTCGCGCAGGGACCGCTGGGCCAGAAAATCTGTCATCATCTTGCGGTTGAGGAAGATGGGTTGGGTCAGGGGAAAGCAGTCCTGCACCACTTGCGGATCGGTGTGGAGCAGATGGGTAATCCAGGCAGCAATCCCTGTCTCCCCCGATGTGGTGTTGGTATATTCCACGGTGCAAAAACGCTCAAAGCCATTTTTCCGTTTCGGGTGATATTGCGTGGGATACAGACCCGGTGACCCCAGCTTCCGATAGGCATACACCAAGGGGTGATACAACTGCCCCGCTCGGGTGGACCCCTTCTTCAGTCCCTGCACCCACGCCCCGGCCACCGCCTCCCCCACGGCCTTTTCAATCGCCAGCACCGTGAGCTGTTGCTGTAAGGCGTGCATCCACTTCCGGTTCTGCCACCCTCCTCCGAACGTCTTGAAGTCGGGATACCACAGGTCGCGTGTCTTCCGGTTCCGCAGCAACACATCGGGGCGCACCATATATAACACCCCGCCATGCACCATCTCCAGTTCCTGCTCAATCCCCACCCGCTCATACTCCGACACCCATTTGGGCCAGACCGACAGCGCAAACCCCACCAGCAACGCCTCGGCCAGCAACTGCTCGTTCAGCGTCGACGCGTGCCACTCTTCCATCTGCTGCATATGGGCCAGTGCCGCTGCGCGGTCATCCGTGCGCGTCAACACCTCCAGCCCCTCATGCACCAGAATCCCAAACCGCAGGGCCGGAGCCTGTATGCTGGGCACCACCCCGGTGCCCTGATACTCCGTCAACCAATACCTCCGGCGCGGACAGGTCCAGTCGGCCTCAATCCGCGTCCGGTCCACCACAATTAAATTTCCCATCCTTGTCTCCCTCTTGTCTCATGGTAAGATATCCCTCATGCATTTCAGCCAGTTCCTCCCCACAAAGGAAGTGAGCGTCTTGGCCGGGGCCTCCGGGTCCGGCAAATCCACGCTCCTGTTGCAGTTACTCCACGCATGGTCGGCGGGGCAGTCGTTCCTCGATGTCCCCCCTCCCCCCGATGGGGTGTCCTATCTGGCTGGTGACCGCTCGATTAACTCGCTGTATCACCGGGCGGCTGATGTGGGAATCGACATGGCGACCATATCACACGCCTCGCTCATCGACAACCAAGACGTCGATATCAAGATGTTTCAATACGACGCGCTGAGTTTGCTGTTTCGCCTGTTGGATAAACTCGGAGGACCGCTGTTCATCATTGACCCGTTGATTATTTTCTTGGGGGTGGACCTCAATCGTTACCATCTGGTAGCGCCCCAACTCATCCGCCTCAATCGTCATTGCCAAGACCGTGGCTATACGATTCTTGGCACCCACCACACCACCAAAGCCCGCTCGGACTTTCAATTCCTCCGCCCCCAAGACCGTATTTCTGGCAGCTCGGCGTTGAGTGCGTTTACGTCAACCCAACTCGCCCTGACGTCCCCTGATGAAGTCGCCCAGACAGGTAACCTGGCCCCCTCTGCCCGATTAGATATCGTGAGTCATATCGCCGCACCAGAAACCCACTGGCTGAGTCGGGACCCCAAGGGGTTGTTCACGCCCATGGGACCAGACGCCGACCGCGCCCTGCAAGCGGGAGGGGTGGTGGGGTTAGCGATTTACCAGACCGTCCCGGATGGCGCGTCTGTCACCACCCCCACGCTCCTTACCGCCTTGGATGGGGTGGCGAGTCGTGCGACGGTGTATCGGCATCTGGAAAAATTGGTCGAGGCAGGCTTGCTGGCGAAGGAGAGCCGTGGCAGCTACACCCGGCCCTCCTCCACGATGCACTAATCGTCTCGCACACCAACGGGTTGAGACGTGAAAAATCTCAGGATGAGATTAACCACTCCCAACACCTGCGCGATAGTTTCGGGGTTCTGCTCGTTCAGCGCACTCGACACCCCAATCGTGGCCAGATTCAGCCAGAACGTCTTCGATTTCCACCATGCTTTCATCCTACCTCCTAGGTTCGCGGCAGTCCCGCTGCCTCCCACATATGTTCAAACACTTCCTGCACCATCATTCCACGCTCGTTTGGGTCATCCTGTCGATTCACCATCCCTATGACGATCGTCACCGACGCTATCATCAGTTGGAACTCTGTCATGCCTGACTGTGACGCCAGATCCCGCATACGCTCGGACAGCTCCACCGTCTCTTCACACTCGGCTTCACTCAGGGAGGTATATTCCAGCAACTCGCTCGTTTTGTTTAGGGTCATTGGCGTATATCCCACTCCACATGAATATGCTGCGTCCCTCGCCGGCTCGTTTCTAGCACCACATCATATCCTAACCCTAACGTCTCGCTGAGGTAGGCACGCAAGGGGTCATGGCTCTGCGTCTTGGGCATGAGCTGCAAGTCCACGGCCAAGTTCTCGTAGTGCAGCGAGTTCTCGGAGTGTCGATGGTCGTTGCCGCTCGTCACGGCAATGTCGACCTTGTGCTTGGCCGACCAGACAGCTGCGCGTTGAAAGACGGTGACCAGGGGTTCTTCCAGATAGCCGAACTTGACTGGCCCCCGCACTCCAGTGAACACTAACATGGCTCACTCCACGTATAGCCGCCGACAGGAAACTTCCGCGCTCGGAGCCAGCCCTTGAACGACGTCCCTGGATCTTTGGTGCCAGCGAGACACCGCTCGCAGCCCTGACACTCCCCGTTTTTGGTATGCTCCCGGTCCCAGCCATAGGTCCATGCGCGGGCACGCATGGCCACGAAGGGATTAGCGATGCGGGCCGTGCCCGCCTGCATAGCCTGCGAGCCGCGTTGGATGCAATCTCCCAGTCCGCCGGGGAGTTCCAGACTGCGTGGCTGGATTTTTGCGTCTCGGGTCTTACTGGATACATATTTGCGTCGTTTTGTCATATCGTGCTCGGCCTGTTCCTGATGTGTCCGTTCCCAGTGGCGTTTGTAGGTGCGTAGCGTGCCCATATTATTCTAGCTCCGAGTTCGCCTCGATACCGGCGAGGTAGTCCGGGACACTTCGATATCCTGCCTCCCGAGACCTCTGAATAACTCGCTCTTGGTCGTGCTGCGATGGCGAGGTGAATGCTGCGTCCACGCCCGACTCCGTGAGCAGGACTTCCTGGGGACTCTCGTCCTCGACGGCAAGGATCTCGTCGAGGTGTGTGGTCAGTGACTGAATGCGGTCAGCCAGCGCATCTTTCCCCTCGGCAATCCCGTTGATGCCCAGCTTGACCAGCGCGTGCCGCACCACGTCACTGACGCCAAGATGAAACCCGTCCTGCTCAAACCGCTGTTGGATGTAGTAGCTAATCTGCTCGTATTGCGTCGTTGGCACTTTGACGCTCAGCAGTTTGGTATCCCCGTAGCCAGATAGCAACGGGTCTTTGGGTGGTCGACCTCGGCCTTGCTTCTCGTCGCTCATATTGTCCTCGTTTCTATGGTCAGTGTGTCTGGTTAATATATGTGTTTATGAGACTATCTCCTAATAGTAAATATATATGCCTGTGTACGTGAGACTTACGTAAATCTCACCCCCCTCGAAAACCCCTGTTTTTCCTGTCTCATTGAGACGCTCGGTCGCGCTCGGCTCGGATGTCTCACGGGGTTGAGACTTACCTAACGCTCGTGTCCAGTACGACTTAGGTCTGGTTTTGGAGCGTAATCTCACGGATCGGACCATGTTCAGGAGTCAAGGTGTAGAGAGGCTGGCCCGGAGGCCAGCCGTCGAGGTTACCGCCATGGCAAGTGATCGAGCACATCGAGCACGCCGATATCGACTCGATCCTTGATGCGTCCCGGCTTCCACTTCGCCGCTTCCCATGCTGCGATCTGCTTGGCCTGTCCAACGGACCAGCCACGCGCTACCCAAAAGAGATACTGTGGAATGGTGGGGATAATGGCGCGGCAGCAATCACATAGGCCGGAGAGTCTTGAGGTCCCTGCCGTGACCCCGTAGGCGTCAAGGCCCTGTCGAGCGGAGTGACCGTAATCATTCTCGCGGAAGGTAGGTCGGCGCAGTCCAGCATGCCAGCCTATGTGGCACGGATCGATCTCTGGTCTGTTTGGCCATGCTTTGGCGAACGCGACACTACGACCGCCTTCAGTGCGTACGCGTGCCACCAGCTGGCCGCCGTCTGGTGCTACTTCCCATGCCAGACTGCCGTCGGCGTGCCATAGTTTCAGGTCCGCTTTTTCTTTTCCGGTGTAGAACCACGCAATGGCGAATCGGCAGCGACAACAGGGATAGGTTGAGGTGTATTGTGGCGTTGTTGCATAGTTCCCGTAGCAGTCCCGTGGAACATGCGCGGAGTCGGGTGACGTGTATCCGGCCCATGTATCCGCGTTTGCGTCATACCGAGGATTGACAATGCGTCCCGCGAATTCTTCAGCGGTAAATCCGGTGCCATGCCGCTGGCAGAGATGTTTGCACCGGGTTGCCCGTGTGGGTCCTCGACGTTGTTCTGGATGATCCCAGCTGGCCGCCGACGATTGACTGGGCCACTTGAGCCGATACCATGCTGGCGCCGTGCTTGATTCGATCCTAGGCATATGTCGGTTCCTCCCTGTGGAGTTTTTTGTAGAGCGTATGTGGATTGTGAATCGTAATACCGGGATATCCTACGTAGGCCCAAATATCAGAATGTCGCGGTTCGGGCAACATGCCATCCCAGTCCTGTGCGTCCGAGAAAAAGACTCTTACTGCATTCGGATCAACGTCGTTTTCCACTGCTTTCCAGCTGGCGTAGATACGTGTGCCACCACCGGCTCGACGCACGCCGTGTTCAATCGACTTGATATCCCATGCTGGCCACGGTCCATACACCTGTGTGTCATGCACGTAGACGGTGGACTCCCCCCAGCCACCGTCTAGCAATCCCGCTAACATCTCACTCAGCGCCTTCGTGTTAATACTGCCGCTGGCGTCGATCATGATGACCGCATTGACGCCCCGCGTGCGCGTGCGGCCCGGCAGCATATCTAGCTCTCGATGTTCGCGCCGATAGCTACTACCTCGCTCAGTTTTTGCTCCGCTGACTTCAAGCCGTGCGATCAGTTCATCTACCCACGCCGGACGCGCTTCCTGTGTCGCGGTTTCAGAACGCCCGACGCCCGTGCCATCCCGCCCCGCCGATTCACTCTGTTCGTACTCCATCACGCCATCAGGAACCCACCCTTCACCGTCCCGCT
>Ga0114902_1001409_pt1 | contig 10504 bp, 9 predicted proteins | sample MalvireepMed_s12_FD_87291 | JGI IMG/M metagenome (GOLD analysis project Ga0114902, IMG submission 87291) | Marine viral communities from the Global Malaspina Expedition - Malaspina viral metaG DeepMed_s12 | ecosystem: Environmental > Aquatic > Marine > Oceanic | place: Mediterranean Sea... | reverse complement strand
TCTGGAGCATAGCCAGCTTCGGTCAGGGTTTCAAAGCCCATTTTGACCAGCTCTACTGCGCCGCCGCAAAGTACCGCTTGCTCGCCAAATAGATCCGTTTCCGTCTCATCTTTGAAAGTTGTCTCGATAATACCTGAACGACCACCGCCCACACCTGCTGCATAAGATAAAGCTAATTGCTTGGCTTGACCAGAGGCATCTTGATAAACAGCGATGAGATCAGGGATACCGCCGCCTTTAGTGAACTCGTTACGCACGGTATGACCAGGCGCTTTTGGCGCGACCATGATGACATCAAGATCTTTACGCGGCTCGACTTGATTATAATGAATCGCAAAACCATGAGCGAACGCTAGCGTTGCGCCTTCTTTGATATTTGGCTCGATCTCATTTTTATACAGCTCTTTTTGGAACTCATCAGGCGTCAGAATCATGACCACGTCAGCGGCTTTTACCGCTTCAGCGACGTCTGCGACTTTTAAGCCAGCGTTTTCAGCTTTTTTGCGAGAGCTTGAGTTAGCACGTAGACCAACTGTGACGTCTACGCCAGAGTCTTGCAGGTTTAGCGCATGGGCATGGCCTTGTGAGCCATAACCGATAATAGCGACTTTTTTGCCTTGGATGATAGATAAATCACAGTCTTTATCATAAAAAACGTTCATACAGAGTCCTTTTCCTTAATCATGGAGAGCCATGGCTAGTAACACTTATAGTATCGCCAATGTATTCATTGATTGTACGCTATAAGCTTGTTGTTAATTTTAAGTTATCAGTTTTAAAGTCCTGATAACTGACAGTGTTAATTTCGATATCAAACTTAAAATGAGTTTTATATACTTAGCGTTTTTTCACCGCGGGCAATACCTATCACCCCAGAGCGGACGACTTCAAGTACGCGCTCACGGCCTATAGTCTCAATGAAACCATCGAGCTTGGCTTTATCACCGACGATTTGGATGGTGTATAAGCTGGCATTGACATCGACGATCTGCGCGCGAAAGATATCTGCGCTACGTTTAATCTCTTCACGGACATTACCAGTCGCGCGCACTTTAATCAGCATCAGCTCACGCTCAACATGAACTGTTTCGGATAAGTTAAGCACTTTAACGACTTCAATAAGCTTATGCAACTGCTTAGTGATTTGCTCTATTTTCTCTGGAGACGTGATCGTCGTTAGCGTCAAACGCGAGATTGTAGGATCATCAGTTGGGGCGACGTTCAAAGTCTCGATATTGTAGCCGCGCTGCGAGAATAAGCCGACCAATCGCGACAACGACCCTGCTTCGTTTTCCATTAATACCGAGATCAGATGTGGTTGTTGCATTAAGTACGCTCCCCTTTGGTTAGCCACATATCACGCATCGTCTGTCCAGCCACTTGCATCGGATAAACATGTTCATTGCGATCTACATAGACGTCGATAAATACTAGCTTGTCAGTCATCGCCATAGCTTCTGCTAACTGTGCTTCCATGGTTTCAGGATCGGTAATCTTGATCCCAACATGCCCGTAGCTCTCAGCGAGCTTGATAAAGTCAGGTAAAGAGTTCATGTAGGACTGAGCATGACGACCTTCATATAGCATGTCTTGCCACTGCTTAACCATACCAAGCTGCGCGTTATTGATGTTCAAGATTTTGACAGGCAGATTGTACTGTAAGCATGTGGATAGCTCTTGGATATTCATCTGAATAGAGCCCTCACCGGTGATACATACCACGTCGCGATCTGGACAAGCTAATTTGGCTGCCATAGCATAAGGCAAGCCCACACCCATAGTGCCAAGGCCGCCTGAGTTTAACCATTGGCGCGGCTCTCTATAGGTATAATACAGCGCGGCAAACATCTGATGCTGACCGACATCGCTTGTGATAATAGCATTACTATTGGTCACTTTGTCTAAAGCTTGTACGACGCTTTGCGGCTTAATACCATTTTCGGTGCTAGTGTCATAACGTAGGCCATGACGCTTACGCCACTCATTGATTTGTGACCACCAATCAGTTAATGCTGGCTGATCAAGCTCTTTATCATGTCCAATGCTATCAAGCATATCAGTCAAGACAGATTTGACATCGCCAACGATAGGAATATGAGCGAAGATAGTCTTTGAGATAGAAGCCGGATCGATATCAATATGAATAATCGTCGCATTCGGGCAGAATTTTTTGACATTATTGGTGACGCGATCATCAAAACGCGCTCCTACCGCTAGGATGACGTCAGCATGATGCATACTCATATTGGCTTCATAAGTACCATGCATACCAAGCATCCCGAGGAACTGCTCGTCGGTACCATCAAAAGCCCCTAAACCCATTAGCGTATTGGTCACAGGCAGATTCAAACGGTGCGCAAGATCGCGAAGCTCTTCATAAGCATTGCTCCAAATCACGCCGCCACCTGAGTAGACCACTGGGCGCTTCGCCGCTAATAAAGTCTCGACCGCGCGTTTAATCTGACCGCCATGGCCTTTTTGTGATGGCTGGTAAGAGCGCATGGATACCGATTCTGGGTACTCATAAACGTATTTTTCGCTCGGCGCTGTCATGTCTTTTGGCACATCGATAACGACTGGGCCTGGACGACCTGAGCTTGCGATATGAAAGGCTTTTTTGACGATGGTAGGGATTTCGCTGGCATGGCGCACTTGAAAGCTATGCTTGACGATTGGGCGCGAGACCCCAACCATATCAGTCTCTTGGAACGCATCTTCACCAATTAGGCTACTAGGGACCTGTCCTGAGATGACTACCATTGGCACTGAATCCATAAAGGCCGTGGCAATAGCCGTTACCGTATTGGTCGCGCCTGGGCCAGAGGTGGCGAGCACAACACCCGTATTGCCTGTCACTCGCGAATAGGCATCGGCCATATGGCCTGCCGCTTGCTCATGACGCACTAGAATATGCTCAATGACTTCTTGCTGAAATAGCGCATCATAGATATGTAGAACCGCGCCGCCGGGATAACCGAAGATATACTTAACGCCTTCGTCAGTCAGCGCTTGTATTAGCATCTCAGCGCCAGAGAGCATGACAGGCTCATTCTCAGCTAGCTGCTGTTGCTTTTCTTCAAAATGTTTGGCGGCGTTAGCCGTTTGCGTGTGTCCGGTCATATTCGGACTTTGCGTAGTTTGCGTCACTATCATCACCTTTATTTACAGCGCAGATGCAGCTTTTATGAGTATAGATCAGAGCACAAAGACTTATTGTGCCGACATCTACTACCCAAAGTTGTGCTTATCTTTGTCCATAGAAGAGTATCTACTCACTATGCAAAAACAGCTTGGCTTTATAAAAAGCATAAAGCAGCTTGCTACTTGAACACAGCCATTTTAAGGTCAGCTTAAAGAGGTATATCGGTATATGATGACTAGATGCGAGTGCATCTATAAAAGAGGCTTATTATTTAGATACCAACCAAATACCAATAGTGCGTTACTACCAATAAAGGCTAATGAGTCACTGAACCGCTAAAGATAAAAGAGCTCAAACTTACTAATAACAATTATGATAATTGCCTCTTAGTGTCTTTGCGTAAGCGATTCACCTTTTAAGCTTATGGCATCAAAACTAGTTTGTAGCATTGATACGCCATTACTCATGGCAACAAACCGACTTGGCGGTAAAGGGTTAAAAATAATAAGTTTATCTTAGTCATTGTAGACCGATAAGTCCGGAGACAAATAGCACAACCAACAATAGGCCAATGAATGACCGCTATCCCTGCTCTGCTATTGTCACAAAGAAAATAAAGCTATCAAGCCACCGATAAGCAGCCTAAGAGACTTTGTTTTCAAGTGCTACGGCAAAATTATAAATGCCGCTCACTGACCAACTGTTATTATAGTCACTGTTTTGGCTATTATTGTCAAGAGAAACTTATGAAGCCTAAGCCCAACTATAAGTTTTACAACTCCCTTTGAAACAAAATAATTGGTATTTAGTTTTAAAGATTTTTACTAAAATGAAGTTAGGCTTTTTAATTGAGCTAAGCTTTTTTAATTATGTATAATGTGGCTAGGCTTTAATGCTTACCTATAGATATCGATAGATAAACACCTCCTGTTTTCTCATTGGCAAAAAGGATTCTGAAAATGGCTTACGCCCCCTTGACAACTATCGCCTCTAAGCTTGTTTTTGGCTTATCGACTTGTAGTATTTTGTTATTGTCTATGAATGCCAGTCATGCGATTCAGGTTTACAAGTCTATTGGAGCGCATGGGGAGATTAAATATAGCCAACACGCCCCGCGTAATGGCGAAAACGTTGAGATGATTGAGTTTCGCAGTGATGGTCGTCAAACTGATGCCGGCCAAATGGCTAATAGAACTAGCGATAGTCCAGATACTGCTCCTAAAGACGCTGAAGCTCAGCGAGTCGCTCAGCTCGAGGCTCGTATCAAAGAACAAGAAGCCAACGCCAATGCCCAGCGCTGCCAATCACTACGTAATAACTTAACCAACCTCAATGTGGGTGGGCGCATTTATGAGATGGACGCAAGTGGTAATCGCGAATATCTAGACAGCCGTGAGATTGAGCTCAAGCGTGAACGAGTACAACAAGCGATTAGCCAGTATTGTAGCTAACAAAACTAAGCTCGCTCAATATATTAAGCGAGCTTATAAACGGTTTGAAAAAACCTATATTATCAATGAGGTACTATTAAGGCCTCCATCACAGAGCGAACAGCCGCTGGCATATCTTGCGCCTGCATGCCGCGCTGCCCTACTCTCAGCGATAAGCCACTAGCAACGCCAGCCTTATCACTTGTTAATTGATTCAGTAAGGCATCACCTGCTAAGCCGTGAACAAGCACAGCCTGTCTGAGACTGCGCGCCTCATCAGCCAAGTCTAGCTGCGCTAACAGCCCTGCGCATACTCCTGATAACACATCGCCCATGCCCGCCGTTGCCATTCCTGCATTGCCAGTAGCACAGACATACACCTTCGGTTTATTATTATTTTTATCATGTAGATTCTGCTCTAATATAAGCGTCCCTGCTCCTTTTAGCACCCAATTGCCACCATACTGATCCGCAGCTTGCTTGATGGCGGTTAAGCGATCTTCTTCTATTTCGCTAATTTCTTTATTTAATAGCATAGCCGCCTCGCCACTATGCGGCGTCAGATACACTTTATGCTGAGTACTATGTGCTTTTAGTGCTTTAACTAACTTATGCTCATCACTTTGTAAGGTCGCTAAATGGTACAAACCATCCGCATCAATCACTATAGCTTTATCCGCTTCGATGGCCGCGTTTAGGTAAGCGATAAATAAATTTTTAGCCTTATCATCTCGGCCAAGTCCCATGCCTATAGCGATAACGCTAGCATCTTTAATCAAGGTTTTGACACCTTTAACATCGTGCAGATCGATAGTCATTGCATCTGGTAATGAGGTCAGTAGTGCTCCATGAAAAGCGTCGTGACAAGCTACCGTAATTTTGCCGGCTCCAGTTGCCATAGCACTTGATGCTGATAAAATTGCTGCGCCGCCCATACCTTGTGAGCCATCTACACGATTGCCAGCTATCATTAACACGTGACCATAACTACCTTTATAGCTATTTTGTTGACGCGGCGCTAAAGCATAAGCGGTCTGTAATAAAGTAGCCGCAGGCGATTTAGAGGTGATAGGTTTAGAAGTGATAGGTATGAGCGGAATGTCCAAAACTTCACCAGCATAGTCTTTACCATCTTTGGTATGTAAACCAAGCTTACGCGCGACAAGGCATAAAGTAATATCAGCACGTACTGCCAAATGCTCAAACACCTGCCCTGTTGAGGCCACAAGACCACTAGGAACATCTACCGCTACTGCCAAAGCACAGTCACGCTCAGTCAGCCGGTTAAAAGTGGTAATCGCTTGCTGATAAATACCTGTTGGTGGGCGATCTAGGCCGATACCAAAGAGCGCATCGATATAGACATCTGCTCTAGGGAAGTCACTCTCATCAAACTCCTTATCTTTAAAACCCTGATCTTCAAAACGTAGATAAGAGCAACCAGCGGTCAGTGCTAAGCGCTGGGCTTTAAAGGCATCACTGACCTGCTCTGTCTCATCGCTATTGTTTGAGTCATTATTCTCTTCTTTGTCGATAGCGGCCATGCCAACGGTCATAACTTTGACCTGCCAGCCTGCTCGCTGTAAATATAAAGCAATCAGCCAGCCATCACCGCCATTGTTACCTCGCCCCGCCCAAATAACGGCGCGCTTGTCTCTGTTGTATTGCTGAGCTGTGAGGTGGGTATTCTCATGACTCAGCCTGCGACTTTTTTGACTTTGCACGATATCATCAACGTCTATAATGCGCTGCGCCATCTGCCAAGCGGCCTGCTGCATCAAGGCAAAACTGCTATAGCCATCAGCAAACCAATCTTGCTCTATAGCATAGACTTGCGAGCTAGTATACAAAGCGATGGGCAGCGTTGCAGGACTTGAAAGTGACTTTTTAATAGTAGACATAGATAATCCTTATAAAGCTTAGAGTACAAATAGATGAGAATAAGGGTAGCAAATGTCGAGGGCGACTTCTGTATGGATATCATCGGTATTATGCTATCTTTTTGGGTCAGAGCGGCTTGTCATGGCATAATAGCTGTCGTTCACTTAATCATCATAGCTGTCGTTCACTTAATCATCCGTTCACTTAATCATCCGTTGGCTCAATTATCCGTTTACTCAATCATATAGGCCGCTTATCTTATCCTATGAAATCATCTTCTAGCCTTATCCCTAGTACTGACAAACCCAGCTTTTCTTCGCCTGAAGAGATAAAGCAGTGGATTAAGGCGCAAGCGCAAGATTTAGGATTTGCCGATTGCGGATTTATATCCGTGCAGCATCCTTTATTTGCGCAGCAGCTTGAGCAGTTGCAGCTTTGGTTAGCGAAAGGTTATGAAGGACAGTTACAGTTTATGCATGGCAATCACCACCTGCGTGCTCATCCTGAGCAGTTGGTAGAAGGCGCTAAGACTATCATTAGCGTGCGTATGGACTATTTGACTGAAACGCCTAAACCGCGCACCGTTGAAGATGACGATCGCCCAAACCACGGTATCATTGCGCGCTATGCTCGCGGGCGCGACTATCACAAGACCATGCGCAGTCGCCTCAAACAACTGGCTTTGAGGATAGAAGCGATGCTGCCAGAATGGCAGCAACTAGCTATTGGAGACGATATTGGTGCAAATAGTAATTTTGTCTTTCGGCCTTTTAGCGACTCTGCGCCTATTTTTGAGCGGCCTATCGCTGATGCTGCTGGCCTTGGCTGGACCGGCAAGCACACCTTGTTGCTCAATAAACAAGCCGGTTCTTTTTTTGTATTGGGCGAGTTATTTATCAGTCTAGAGCTACCTGATGATCAGCCGGTTGCCGCGCATTGCGGTAGCTGCCGCGCTTGTATCGATATCTGTCCTACTCAGGCAATCGTGGGTCCGCATGAGCTCAACGCAGCCGCTTGCATCTCATATTTGACCATCGAGCATGACGGCGTTATTGATGTTAAATATCGCCGCGCTATTGGCAACCGTGTGTTTGGCTGCGACGACTGTCAGCTGATATGCCCTTGGAATCGTTATGCCAAGCTCACAACGGTTGAGGACTTTGCCCCAAGACATAAACTCGATAGCAGTAGTCTGCTTGAGCTTTGGCAATGGAGCGAGGCGGATTTTTTACAATACACCCAAGGCAGCCCGCTACGCCGTACCGGCTATGTGAACTTTCTGCGTAATATCGCTATCGGTCTAGGCAATGCCACTGCTGATGATATTAATATTGAGCAATTAAAATCTAGACTTGGTCAACACAATGATATTTTGGATGAGCATATTCACTGGGCTATAGAAGAGCAAACTAGCAAATTAACCGCTAACAAGACCTCCCCTTCAAGTTAAACCAATAAAAAAACGCCTCTTATTAAATAAGAAGCGTTCATCAAAATATTACTTTTTACCCAGTTGATGGGTTAAAAATAAGTTGGCAGCATTATGGCTTAGGAATACGCAGTACTTGACCGGGATAAATCTTATCTGGATCTGACAGCATAGGTTTGTTAGCTTCAAATATTTTCATATAATCGCCTGAAGAGCCATAAACGTCTTGAGCGATTTTTGAGAGACTGTCACCTGATTTTACTGTGTACATGGTAGATTCTGGCGCATCTTCTTCGATATCGATATTGTCGATAACCTTTGCTACGTTTTGGACGTTACCAATAGCAATAATCGCTTTTTCGCGGTCCGCTTGAGTCTTGGCATTACCGCTGATTTCAGCAGTATCAGTAGAACCATTATATTTGACTTTTAAATTACTGATCTGCAGATTCTGCTGCTGAATACGGCGCAGCAAAATATTCGCCACCGACTGCGCCGATGGTTCGTTATCTTTTACTGGGGTATTAGCGTCTGCTTGAGTTTCTTTTTTTGCATCGTGCTTGTCATCATCACGATTAAAAATCTTATCACCAATGTCTTTTGCAAAACTGAACATTCCCATCTAATTACTCCTTTTGATGTTGTTATCTATTATTTACTTTATGAGTATAACAAAGGCTAGAGGTTTGCATAGTAGCGGTATGTTGAGTAATGTTAAACTTATGAAAACTTATGTCACCTTATGGAATAGGTTTAGCTTAATATCAATGCTATTCATAAATGCGAGCCAAAAAAAAACCGCTTATCTATTAAGATAAACGGCGCAGCAGCTTACTGATAATAGGGTAAACTGACACCATATTACAGCTGGGCTTGTACGTAATCGATAGCTTTTTGTACTGTAGTCAATTCTGCTGAGTCTTCATCAGGGATAGTGATGCCGAAATCACTTTCAAATGACATAACTAGCTCAACTAAGTCCAAAGAATCAGCGCCTAAGTCTTCCATGAATGAAGCTTCGTTTTTGATATCTTCAACGTTCATGCCTAACTGCTCTGCTACGGCAGATTTTATTCTTAGCTCAATATCGTTATTGCTCATATAAAGTACTCCTTGGTGTCTATCAATTTGGGAATTATAGCAATTATCTGAAGCGTTAAGGGCTTAGTTAAACTGTGATAGTGCTGACTGGTTACAGATAGCTCGATATCATTATCAGTTTTTGACCCGAATAACCAATTGCTATAATACAGGGGTTTGGCCTAAAAGTGTCCGTTATTATAACAGCATTTATTAGAGTTTACACTCGTTCACACAGTTTTTTATTGTGCTAATGTAACTTTTTAATATTTAACTTTTTGTGCTTAGTGTAGCGCACTACATATAAGCACAGTATATCATTGCAGCGCACTACATATACATGCCGCCGTTGACTGGAATAACCGCTCCTGTGATATAACTGGCTTCGTCACCTGCTAAAAATAACACCGCAGCAGCGATATCTTCTGGCTGACCCAAACGCCCGATAGGCACTGCATCTAACATAGAGTTGAGCAGACGCTCGTCAAGCTCGTCCGTCATATCCGTTTCGATCAGACCGGGTGCCACGCAATTGATAGTCACCTGCCGTGAGCCGATCTCGCGCGCAAGCGTTCGGCTAAAACCTTCAAGACCTGCTTTAGTCGCGGCGTAGTTCGACTGTCCAGCATTACCCATCTTAGCGACTACTGAGCTGATATTGATAATACGGCCACGGCGCGCTTTCATCATACCGCGAACTGCACGTTTGCTCATCCGGTACACTGAGGTCAGGTTAGTGTCGATGACACTTTCCCAATCTTCATCTTTCATACGCATAAGCAGGCCGTCTTTAGTGATGCCAGCATTGTTAACGAGTACTTGTACCGCACCGTAGACACTCTCAATCTCTTCAAACAGCTTATCGATTTGTTCAGGGTCTCGAACGTCTAATACTCGGCCTATACCACCTGAATCATGCAGATAATCGTCGATGAGGGCTGCGCCTTTCTCAGTCGTTGCGGTACCAATGACAAAATGACCTTCTTTAGCAAAGCGCTTGGCAACCGCCTTGCCTATGCCTCGGCTAGCACCAGAAACTAAGGTAATTGTACGACTCATGATAGTGCCTCCATTAATTTATCAAGACGAGCAGGCTTGTCCGTTGGATAGCTGGTAATCGGTTGAGCTTGACGCTTGGCCAAATTGCTCAGTACATTACCACTGCCGCATTCGATTAGAATATTGATTTGTTTGTCTGCGAGCTCTTGCATAGTTTTTGACCATAGCACCGCTTCACTGAGCTGCTCGGTCAACGCTTGCTTGATACTGGGCGAACTGGTCTCGACCCGTGCATGGCGATTTTGGATCACCGGAATCGCCGCTTGATCGAAATTAATAGCTGCCAAAGCTTCGGCTAATGCTTGGCTAGCAGGTTCCATCAAAGCGCAATGAGAAGGCACACTGACCTTGAGAGGTATCGCTTTTTTGCCCGTGTTCTGTACTTTGTCGATGACGGCAGCAACGCCTAGCGCATTGCCAGATATCACCACTTGCCCAGGGCTATTGAAGTTTGCAGCGTTAACAATAGCATCATCTACATGC
>Ga0114902_1001401_pt1 | contig 10584 bp, 7 predicted proteins | sample MalvireepMed_s12_FD_87291 | JGI IMG/M metagenome (GOLD analysis project Ga0114902, IMG submission 87291) | Marine viral communities from the Global Malaspina Expedition - Malaspina viral metaG DeepMed_s12 | ecosystem: Environmental > Aquatic > Marine > Oceanic | place: Mediterranean Sea... | reverse complement strand
TCCTTGCATAGAACCGTGAGGATTGGCTTTAACAATCATATCAATTTCTGGCTGGGTAACGTAAGCTAATTGTGAATCAAGTCCATCAGGACTTGTTCTTAAATTTCTAGGTAAAGTCAGCAGTTCACTGTCGGTAAAATTTCCTGGATAGCGTCGCATTATCTTCTTCCGGCTCTTGGCTCCATGTAATGAAGTCCTCTTGGCAGGGCGTGAAGTCTTTCCCACGCGCCTTCAAACTCTTCGTACGTGATCCTGTCGCCGGTTCTTTGTATGTAATCAATGAATTCTTTTTCCAGCGGTCTTCCTGTTTCAGCCCATTGCGGTCCGTGCCCGTAAAGTGTCGCTATGCCTGCTTCACGGTTTGAATCGTCAAATCGTGGAATGGGCGGTGGACCTTCAATTAATTCATCATGGTACTGTCCTGGAAGGTATTCGCCCTCCGTCAGTTCTTCGGGCATTGGAAGGGTAGGATCCAGAAGCCAAGGAGCAACTGTTATGTCCTCGCCTCCATGAATCTTTCCGCCACCTCCTATGGTGGAAGGATCAAAATCCCCTATTGATTCCCAAAGTTCATCGGAAATAAGGTTTCCGTCTTTTTTTGTTGTTTCTTCTATTACTTCTGTATCTTCATATGGCCAGGGTTCATCCTCATGGATGTTAGGGCTTTCAAACGGAGGAACTGCGATGGGTGTTCCAGGATACTGCGACATAATCGCAGCCTCTCTTCTTGAATCGTCAAACGGATGCAAGCTTGTAAAAGCTCCGTAATCGTCATCCATGGGGGGAATGACCACATCCTTTCTGTCATCAGTCCAGCTCTCCGTGTCAATGAATTCATCCTCATGGATGTTAGGGGAACCAAACGTGTCTGTTACATATTTTATCTGCTCTTCCTGGGTATCGTCTACCATGGTGGGAATTCCTCTGTCTTTTCCCATCTTTCCTATTTCAGAAAGAATGGCGCCCAGTATTCCGCCCTTCTCCCCTATGTTCATGATTCCCGCGGTAAGTGGATACATCTTTCCGTAAGCCGGCTTGTTTAGCTGACGAAAATCTTCCGTTGTGTCGCTGTAATATTTCATTGCGTCCTGCGGGGTTGAAGCCCCTGCAAGAGCCATTCCGGCGTCAGTGTATTTCCTGTTTCTGTTCCAGTCCCTTCTGAGACCCTTCAGCCTGTCAATATCAGATCCGCTCAGGTTAGGTTGGCGCTGCAAGTCCATCATATTGCGATGGACTATGCCTGCGCCGCTTGTATTCAAAGCCTGTGCACTACGTGCTGGATGCGTCCTCTTTTTACGAGGGCCCTGAGAAGCTATATACTGTTCTCTAGCATCTACCACTATACACCTGGCACAATAATTACTTTAAGCACAATCAGAACAATAACTACTAAAATTCCGGCCTTTATCCAGTCCTTCATTTTCCAGTCATTCCATTCCTTTATATGTGTCCAAAGATCTTTCAATAAATTCATATCTACCTCCTTGTTAACATTTTTGGTTTTTGGGCTTTTTCTGGCCACCCATTACACGGCCACCGTGGTGATATTTCTTCTTCACTGCACCACCTTTCTTCTTATTAATTCTTAATTTTGCCCATCCACCACCTATAGGATTAGGATTTTTATATCCAGAATAAGTTCTACTTCTTCCTCCAGATTGCGGTGTAGGTTTTCCAACATATGCGTCAGATCTTACTCCTGCACGTTGCGCCGCTCTTGTACCTGCTTTTTGAACAGAGCTCTTTTGCCCTGGCCTGTTTTTTTTGGGACTATCTTTATACCAGGCGTCAGAGTGTGCAAGTTTTTTCTCCGCTGTAGAAGAAAGTCTGTGCGTTCCTATTCCCTTTGGATGTTTATATCCACTCTCCCCTGCATATGAAGATCCTCTTCTTGCGGTTCTTCCTCCGGATTGTGGTGTGGGTCTTCCAATGTTTGTCTTAACTGTTTTCGTTGACGGTCTTGGGCTTCCACCCCTTTTGTATCCACTCATGTCAACCTTCTGTCCTGTCGCCTTAGCGTGCTTCTGCGCCTTCTGGACTCCACCTGAAGTGTATGGAAATTTTTGTTTACCTACTTTCGGCATTATGCTCCTCCTTTTTTAACCGTAATCCCACCAGTGGGATATCCGTATTCATTTACCCAAGGGGCCGTATCATATCCCTTTGCGTGAAATATTCCACCTCTTTTTTTCTTGACAGGTTTGCTGCCGTGTTCCTTTGTCCATTTCTCTGCCATTGCGGGCTTGTTGGCCCACATCCATTTCCGTTGTTTTTCAGACCTAAATGGCATCAGTGTATCGTTGGAACGTCTTCATCATAGTAAAGTTCATTTATCAACTCCTCCTGTATCATGAAAGTGTTGGCAACTTCCTGGAACATCCTGCATGCTCCCACCGGCCCTAACGCTTCCACGTACATGTTTCTCGTAACAGCCAGTAAAGCGCCGCATACCTGCAGGTAGTCCTCCTTGCTGTTGATTTCACTGGTGGCTACCTCCTCAATCTTTTTCATTGCGATAGCTATTTTTTCTATTTTATTTTTTAGTTGATCCATTTGCTTTATTTTTAGCATTTTCCCTCGCAATCCTTTCCGCCGATCTCTGCTTCATTGCATCCCTCGAATTGATCATGTTCTCCTTGAACAGTGTCATGGCTTCATCGGAATCTTCCTTACTAACATCTGCCGCGGCTTTCATCAAGTTAATACTTGTGTCCGCCTCCAGCTTGTCACGTTCTATGTCAAGTTTTTCAGAGTCAACCAGCATGTCTTTCTGAAGCTTGGCCTGTGTCTCCATGGCCTTAAGGTCAATCTCCTGCTGTTTAAGCTTGATTAGTGGATCTTCCGCTTCACGCTTCATTCGAGCTTCCTCGTCCTGCGCCAGTTGCGCTGTCATCTTGGCCTCTATTTGAGCCTGCTTTGCCGCTTGCGCGTTAATTAGCTGTTGCATTTGCTGTTCCACCTGTTGTGCCATTTGCGGATTCTGCTGTGACTGTTGCTGTGCCTGCTGCATTTGATCCATTTGGGGCTTGAATTCCTTCTGGACTTGGTCCGCGGCCATCATGGTAATGTGCTCACAAATGTGCGCCTGGAGCATTGAATATACCTGTGGATTAATCTGCACCATTCGCGTAAACATGAATTCAGCATGCGCCTGTATGTGCGCTGTATGGTCCTGCATTGGAAATGCCTTGGGGGCCTTTCCGTTCATGGCACCCGCATTCTCAGTTGAGGGGCTCATAGGTTCCGGCAATTCCGGATCAGGTTTTAAAATGGCGTCTACGTTATCCACTCCCATCGCGTCATACATTCTTCTGTACGCTTCGCGCATGTTGTGCAATCCTGGATTGGCCGTAGCCAACTGCAGTTGCTGCTGTGCCAACGTGACACGCTGCGCCATGGAAAATATGTTGGGATCTGAAACTGGGATGATGTCAACACGGTCATCAAAGTCCGCTTGCTTAATCATTTGGTTTCCACCTACTACTTGATATGGATATTCCGGCGGCAAGTACAGTTGAAATACTTTTGCCAACAGCTTAAATTCAATTTTTTGCGCATAGTGCAATCTTTTGTGGATTGCGCTCATTACCTTAGTTCCCCTTTCCAAAAGAGCTAAAGTTGTTCCAACTGGATTCTGCTCGTTGCCTTCGCCCATTTTCATGTCGGCGATTGCCGCAAAGGATTTTCCGGCGTCAACCGCAAACCCTAAAAGGGCAAACAGAACCTGTGACGGTTCCTTGTATGGAAGGGGCAACAGTGATTCCTTTATGGAAACTCCGGTAACGTCAACGTCCCTGAATTCCCCCGGTTGCAACGGTTCGTCATGGTCGCGTATTCTCATTCCCCGTGCCTTGAAACCTGCCGGAAGGTTAGCGAGTGTGCCAGCATCAATTAATTGCCGCAAAACACTTGTTGCTGTTCGCGATAACCCTCCAAGCATGTGTATAAGACCGAAGCCGTAAAAGCCCAGTCCTGGGAGGAACTTGTAGTGTACAAAATAATCATTCTTAGCGAAATTAGGGTCATTCTCTTTCCAGTTTCTTCTGATGGATAAAACTTCCTGTGAATATTCATCAATGGAAATAACGTAAGGAAGCTTGACTCCCGTTTCATCCTCAAATCCCGGAACGTCAGCGTTGACGTGCATTTCCAGAATTGTATGTTCTTCATCTTTTTCGCTGTATTCCCTTTGAACGCCTTCCAGCGTATTTACCTTCTCTTCAACTTCACTTGTTTCAACTGTTCCGCTTTTCAGTTCAATGTCGCGGTAGAATCCCTGCAACTGCTGTTTTCTTATGTCGTTTGAGCTTGTCTTTATTATGTGCGTAACCCTGTCCGCATTCTCAAGATCGGTTGCCATGTAATTTATAACGAGATCCTCGCCTGCAATGAATTTTGCGACAGCACGCTTCAGCAGGCTGTCATAATAAACTTTCTTGAAAGCTGATCCCGCAAGGGGAAGGTAGAATAGAAGCTGGTCCATGTCCGGATCGTACTCTTTCATGACATCAGTAATCTGATAGTTCATGAACTGCTGCACGCGCTTCGCCTGGTCCTGAATTTCAGGAGTGGAAAGGCCTACAACTTGAGTTCGTACGGGGCCGCTTGGGGGGAGAAGTTCCTTATACGCTTGGGCCTGAAACTGCGTTACAGATTCAGCGAGTAAGGGGTGTACGACCCCGGACGCTCCTTCGAACGGCTGGGTTCGGTTTTCATATTTGAATCCGAGCATGTCAAGGCCTTTGATATAGGTGTCTTCCCAATCCTTCCTTGAGTCCTTATCCGTTTCGAAACTTTCTACTAGATCTATTGAAAATCTACGTAATTCTGTGTCATCAATGTAGTCCGCCAGATTGGCGTCATGGGGAATGTTGGCTGTGTCGACAGGCGCGTTTGGGTCAAAATTGACATCGGCGCCTCCAGCTTCCGTTTCCGTTATTTCAACATTGGGATCAGAAATCTTTTGGTCAGGTTCGAGTTGTATTTCCTCTCCTGTTGGCTCTATTTCCAATGCGTCATTTAAAGAACCCAAGGCTCTTTCAATATTGTTGTTTGGATTTCTTGGTGGCATTATTTTTTAACTATTCCCCCTTTTTTATAGATAGGAAGGCCCTTGTCAATAATGGCTTGCGCAGCCTTATTTTCCTTGAATAATATCATTGGAACTTCCCACACCTTTTTATCGCCGTCCATTATATATGTTTTCATGAACTTTGCACCACTTTTTTTCGCCGCCTTCTCCATGGCGCCTTTGGCCATTGGGCCGTAGGCTACAAGGTTTCCTCTATAGTCCTTGTTTGTAACGTTAAGTCCCTTATTCTTGACGGCCGCTGTATTCATTGTTATGCCGTCATATCCGCCTTCACGCGCGACGCGAAGAAGGTATTTCATTATGAATTCATTGTAGTCTTCCGTCTTGCTTAGGGGTCCCTGCGGAATTCCGCTGTGGTCTCCCTCAGCCATTTTCGCCTGCTCTTCCTTGATCATCTTCCTTACCTTTGTTCGTTCCCTTTTAAGCTTGGTCAATCTAGCCGCGATTTGCTTGGTTTGTGGCTGGGCCAGTAAGTCCTCAACCTTTGACACAATCAACGCCAAGTGCTGCTCGTTGGCCGTTCCTATCTCCTCCTTCAGGTCCCCACGCGGCGCGTATTTGCTGGATGCGACAAGCTTATCATAATCTCTTTTTCTTTCGGTAGTCAGCCTTGAATATCCTTTTTCCGGAGTCAATCCATCTTTTTCCCAAATAGCATGTTTTTTCTTTAATGCTCTTTGAGCGGCGTTTACCTTCTGGTGCATGTCGGACTGGATCTCCTCTATGTGAAGGAGCCTTCTTCCGAACTGGTCCCCTCTGTCGGATGTCCTTGTGTGAACGACGCCTCCAGCTCTGTCCGCGTCACTTAAATTAAAGTCATGCGCGTATTTGTATCCGGGCTCATTCGATCGCAAGCTTCCAGGCGTGTAGCGGAAAAGAAATTCACGGTAATTGTCGCCTCCCTCCATCATCTGCGTTCCCTCGTGCTGGGTGGATCTCCTGTATTTCTTGAATCCCGCCGTCCTTTTCCCGAAGGCGGTGGAGAGTGACTGGAGTATTTCCTTTATCTCAAACGGGAACCTTTGCGGAACGCCTTCCGTCAATGCGTCCTGAACTCCGAAATTATTGTAAACCATGTCATCAATGGCCTTTATTATCGCCTTCGATTCAGTGGAAGTTGTGGACTCTTTCAGCTGCGGCATAACGGCCTTGAGGTAGTCATAAAATCCCTTTATTGCCGGATTTCGTATTGCCTGCGTGTCAATCTCCTTTATCCTGTTAGACACCTTCCTGATAAGATTGGCGCCGGTTGCGTCGCCCAACGCGACAACATCCATCGTCGGAGCCATGTCATCAAACTGCCTCACAAGGTCAGACTTTGAAACTGTCTTGTTTCCCATCCTTGAAAGCCACGGCGCCAGTGAAGTGTCGTTCAGCTCCATGTCCTTTATGATGGGGAATCCTCTTGGATTGAGTATTCCGTGCTTGCCGAGCTTCATGTACTGAAGCCACTGCGTTCCGGTCATGGCCTCTGACGGCGCTCCTATGATCTTTTCACGCGATCCCCAGAACATCGCTCCTGGTGCTTCAGGTTTTACATTCTCCAGTATGGCAGCCTTTTTTTCCGTCTGCGTCAGTCCAATCATATTCTTTTTCTTTGCCTTCTGTATGTCCTTTAGGACCTCCGACATCGTCAGCTTCGGTTTGTAGTTTGTAATTTTTCCCAATACCTTGGGGGCGTTCTTTCTTACAAACCCTCCCTTGTTGAACTTCTGTATGAACTGCGCTCCCATGAACTCCGAAGGGTTGTTCCTTATCTGCGAAACTGAATCATTGATTAAGGTTCCGTATGGGTCCGGTCCCGATGTTGGCGGGACTGCGTTTGGCCTTCGCGCTATTCCGCCTCTGTCATATGCATGAATTCCTTTTCCACCCCTGAACTGCTCTTCCCAATCCATCATGTTTTTTTCCTCTAAGTTTCTCGCCTGTTCATCATTCCATTTTTTCTGTTGTCTTAATTGGTCCTTCTTCTTAATCTTTTTAACCATTCTATTTACAGTTCCGAACACATTACCAGAAGGCGAAAAGGAGTCAACGTATGATTCGAACATTCCTGAATACTCATTGTCCATGTCCCTAACAGAATAGCCGTCCACTGTCATATCGTCTATTTGGTCTAGCGGCTTCTTCAACGCAACCTTAATTTCATTTTTATTTGGGGTTATGGCCCACTCAATCCAGTCATCCTTCGCGATATCCTCTCCGCCGGCCTCCATGTGCCAGTTGTCATCAACGAACCTTGTTTCCTTGTTTACCTTGTCAATGACTACGTGCTGGTCGTTTCCGTCATACGCCTTGTTCTTCCAAGTTATGGTAGTTTCACCCGGTTCCTCTCTCAACTCAACATCGTCCCAGTAGCCCTCAGGCTTCTCTCCTTTTGATGCAGCAATATCATCTGCCACTTTCTCATCACGTGTCTTAATCTTAAAGTAGGTTATCTTTGCTTCCTGATCCTTAAAAACTTTTATATTCTTTGTTCCCATGTTTATTATTTTGGCATCATTTCCTGTAGAGGTTCCTCCCATTAGAGCAAAATCAGGTCCAAGGGTAGCTCGTCTAGCGGAGAAGGGGTCTATTTTTTTAGCCATCTTTAATGATGAAAGCATTCCGTTAACCCATGGTGGAGCGAAATTAAGTGCCCCTTTCTTGATCACCGCCGGTGCAATTTTAAGGGCCGATTTTGGCATCGCCGCGTGCGCGGCCGTGGCACCCATTCCCTTGAGGAACTTTCTTCTTGACATCATGCCAATTGTATCGTCCAGAAGCTTCTTGATTGATCCTCCTTTGGAGTAGCCGTTGACTATTCCGCCTTCGGCCATTTTTCCTTTTATTGGAGGAGCGCCATAAAATATCTGCTCTCCAAATTCATCTACCATGGAAGATCTTATTCCTTTTTGAACCATTTTTCTATAAGCTTCTTCCGCGGTTTTCATATCCCCTCTTTTAATAGCTGCTTGAAATTGATTATCCAAGTGTAAATGCGCTAAATTAATATCTCCTTTTTGTGGGGACATTGTTGCGTCTTCCAAACCTGACAGCCACCAAGTATCACCGGCTCGACGGCGAGTATGGCCCATAGTATATGTTTCACCACTTAACGCCGATCGTAATTGATTTATAGCCCTTTCAGTCATATACTTTTCCATCTCAGGGTGTTGACCACTTCTAAATAACGGCATATCCGTTTTCTCAATAAATCTAATAACAGTATCCAAATCTTCATCCGTATACCTTTCATTATAAAGCCGTTTACTAAAATTAGCACTGTGCTCTGGAGCATATAGTAATATTCTTGCCTGCTCATTGTAAGCCGCTATCTCCTCCTTTATCATATCAGGATATTTTTCCTTCAGCTTATTTTTAATCCTTCTTTGTGCATTTTCCAAAGGAGACTCTTTATATCCTGGTTCAACAGGCCTGTTTAATTTTCCCCTTAATCTGCTTTCCTTTATAACTGCATCACTAAGATCTTTGAATCTAGGGTCAGCTTTTATCTCTGAAACAACTATAGTATTAAATCTAGGCTTTCCTGTTTTAGGATTAATCTCTCTTAAAAAACTATGAAATTCTTTTTCTCTATCACTTCCCTTAAAAATATCAGCTCTTTGTTTTCCTTGCACCTTAAATAAATGAACATTAAGTGCTCGTGGCGTATTGTAGGGCTTATAACCAGCTTTTACCAATGCTTTATTAACAATAGGTAAAATATCTGCGGTATTCTTTATAGTTCCTTTTAATCCGAATTCTCCAGGATTGGCAATAATCCTTTTTAACAAAGGTATGGTAACCTTTTCTGCTTTTATTTTTCTCTCATCGCCCTCGTGACGTCTGTATACTGTTTTTCCTGTTTTTGGATCTTTTACAGGTCTTAAATCCTTCCTTTTCATAGGCTTAAAAACTTGTTTTCCGCCTTCCCAAAAATGAACCATAATTAAATCCTCAGGACCCTGAGATCTTAACCTATACTTCGTATCTTTTTTCCCTTTATGTTTTCCAGAAGCTTGAACACTAGGAATTTTATGTATGAAGGGTAGATCCTTATCATAATAAAGACCGCTTTTGACGGCTCCTATTTTTACCTGATTGGGATTAATTTTTTTTTTCGTTCCAAAAGAACGAATTTGTTTTAAGGTCAAAGATCCAAGTCCTGTCTCTAATAATTCTTTTGCTGCTTCAACTTTTCTTCCCATTTAATTTCTGTCCCAGTTGGCTCCGGTCTCTCCTAGGGCGATTGCCCCCAGCATCTGTCCACCCTTGGGTCGTATAAAGTCAATTGTTTTTGCCGGTACGTTCAATGCGGTATAATACCAGTTTCTTCCGCCACCTGCCGTCTTTGTGGCAAATTTACGAAGTCCAAAATTCGCCCTTGTCCCGTGCTGGAAAAGTCCAGGCATCGTTTCCCTTAGAACCCTTCCTATCTTGGATGTCTGCAGCCAGTTTTGAATCGGTCCCCGAAGGGCCAAAGGTGCGCGCATATAAAAAAGCGCCGCAAGTTCCGCGCCCATGGCCTGGTTGCTTTCAAAAACTTTTTCCGCCTCCTTGGTGCCGTACTCAAACCACTTCTTGTGTTCCTCCGGAATTCCAACTCCCGGCGACTTGTCGTAGGCTCCGTAGTCCCATTCCAGGGGCTCCCCTATTTCCGAGTGCGTCTTTCCTTCCTTAATTTCTTTAATGTAGTCCTTGTTGGCGAGACTGAATTCCGCCGGAGCGCTTGCAAAGGGGGAAATGTTATCCGACAGCATTTCCAGCTGCGTCCTTGTTTCCCCACCTTCAAAATTAGCTCCGCCTTCCCAGACAGGGTACATTCCGTATTTACCGACCATCTCATTCCGGTAGTTCGTTGACATCCAGTCCGCGAATTTCTGTCCCGTCTTCTGGAACTCATATTCATTCCTTAAACCATCTTTTGCCGCCTCCTTAACATTGTGGAAATACTGCTTGAAATAATATTCCACCGCGTCCGGTGAAGCGACCAATTCAGCGCCCGTAATGCCATCCTGGCCCACCTCCTTGTCCATGTTTTCCCTGGCGAACGTGTAGAATGACTGCAATGCCTCCCCCGGAGGAATTGGCTTGTTCTTCATTGTCGCGTCAACGCGCTTGTCTATCATTCTGTCATCGGCGGAATCCCATCCGCTTCCGGATTTATACTGCTGGTACTGCGGCCAGTTGCTGAGGTCCGTATCGAAATATCCCTCGTCCGTTATAGGGGGATAAGCGCCCTCCCAAAACTTATTGTAGTCATCCTGCATGTTGGTTGGAACCACTGATCCGAAGCTTAGGGCTTTGGCTATTGGGTTGGTGCCAATCATATCCTGCATCTGGGTCCACCACGCCCCCGTTCCCTGAGGAGTCTGTGTTTTATCCAGAGCGGCATGCGCTTCCTGTGCCCCTGTCATTGTTAGGTGCGGTATGTCCGGAAGAAATTCCAGTCCTGACTGGATGGCGTTATACGGCCACGCGGCAGTGTCAGCCACTATGTTCATCGCCCT
>Ga0114902_1001397_pt1 | contig 10592 bp, 16 predicted proteins | sample MalvireepMed_s12_FD_87291 | JGI IMG/M metagenome (GOLD analysis project Ga0114902, IMG submission 87291) | Marine viral communities from the Global Malaspina Expedition - Malaspina viral metaG DeepMed_s12 | ecosystem: Environmental > Aquatic > Marine > Oceanic | place: Mediterranean Sea... | reverse complement strand
GGTGGGCTCAGCGAGCATTCCCGTGGCCCCCGATCCCGATGCGCCGAGGCTGGCGCGTGGCGGCGAGGGCCTTGCGGCCTGCCTGGCGGTCGTGCTGCTGCTGCCGCTGCACCCGTATGGGATCGGGCCCGCGCATCGGCACGTCGGCGCACTGATGCCGGGCCAGGGTCAGCGGGCACAAGATCGAGAGGGTGCGGGCGTGGACGTACGTCAGCGCCCGGCACCGGCAGGTCCGGATGGTGTAGCCGTCCGGCATCGGGAGGATCGGGTCGTCCTTGTGCTGTTTCCGCTCATACATGAGTTGCTGCGGAATCGCTGCGCGCACCTCGGCGAGCGCTTCGTCTTCGTCCCGGTAGGGTGGGTTGGCGCTGAGCCGGGCCACCACGCGTTCCAAGATCCATTCGCGCGCAGTTGGTGAGAGTCGGTGATACTGCGCCATGTCGTCGTCGGGCATGGGTGAGAAGTTCCTCGTGCTGGGCGTGTTACTCGAACGGCATCTCGTCGGGGGCCGTGCTGGGCGGGGGCGGCTCGTCATCGCTGTATGCGGGCTCGACGTCTTGATCGATGACGATGCTGGTATTGGGCACGCCACTAACGAGGTTGCCGAAGTGCTCGACGTACTGCCGCATGTCGGCGGCTTCGTCGGCGTCGAGTTCGCGCACGAGCCGGAAGTTGGCGCGGCTGTACCCGCCCCCGTCTTCCAGGCCGATGCCGATCACGACCCGGTCCCGGCGCAACATTTCGCCCGATAGCTGCTGCATGAAGTCGTCAAGCGCCCCCAGCGAGCCGGGGGAGATTCGGATCACGACGGGGAGGGCCTTGAGGCTGCCCAGCAAATACAGATTTTGATACTCGCTGCAACCTTTGCCCTTCCCGCTGATCGCGGAGCCCCACTCATTCATCATGCACACAGCGCAGCTTGTTACCCCGTCGATCCCGGGGTAGCCGGTAACGCCGTCATTGGAGGAGCATTCGGGCGGTGCGCCTCCCCCGGAGTACGCCTCGGCGTAAAAGGTGCGTGAGGCCTGCTGGTGGACGATGACGCCGACGAGTTCGTCATGGCGCTCGTCGCCGCGCAGGCCGCGCACGATCCACTGGCGGCCTTCGCCGCCGGGGATGGTGACGCGGGTGAGCTTCTCGATTTTCAACGGCTGGCCGCCGAGATTGATCTCCACGACCGCGAGCGGGGAATCTGGGCCGCTGGTGGTGATCAACTGAAAGGGCTGCTCGTCGCTGGTGGTCAGGCTGGTCGTTGTGTCGGGCATGATGGGCGTGCTTTCGGTGCTAGAGGTGACTGGTGACTGCGAGGGTGGTTTTGGCGACGGCGTCGACGCCGGGAATGGCGAGGTCTTGTTTCTCCCTTCGTGCGGCTTGGCCCAATTCTTTCTTGTCGGCGGTCAGGTAGCGCAGTGGGACGCGTTCACTGGCGACCGCTTCGACCAGCGTGCGGAGGTCGGTGACCTCGGCGTGCCACACGGTGCGCGTGCTGGTCCCGGGGGCGCGTTCCACCGGGACATCGTTTGCCGTGGCAACGTCTTGGTAGGCGGCCATTTTGCTCTTCAGATCAGCCTCGGCCAGGAGGAGCGGTTCCATCCAGGCCCGGTGCCGGGACTTGGCTTCTTCGAGCTTGATGAGCAGTGGGCTCAATTCGGCATCGCGCTCGGCGGTCCGCAGCCGCAGCTGTCGCTTGACATCGGTCAGGGCGGACCCCGCCAGTGTGTAGCTGTCTTGGTCTTTGACCTGGTGCTGGATCGCGTGCTCACTCAGCACTTCGTCGGTCATCGAGAGGGGGAGGTCAGGCATGGAATCCATCCTTATGGGTCGGTGGGAGCGTGGCCGCGTCGTCAGCAATGCATTCCCCGCACAAGTCGAAGGTGGGGGGTTCAGCCTCGGCCAAGCGGCAGCGGCAGCACGGGCGTTCGAGCGGTTCGGCGAGGTATGCGTCGATGTGGCCGAGCGTCGTCCCGTGCGGCAGGTTAGTGGGCATCGTGCGGTTCGCAATCTATGGCGGGGGTGGCTGCCGCCCTGCTACCGGTCGAAACGGTAACCGGTGGCGTGAAGGTCGGCTGGGCGACAGCCAGTCCCCATGTTGTGTGGGGAGGGAGGTGGCGTGAATGGCCCATCCAAGCGCCACCCCCCTCCCGAGCGGAGCCCGCCAGCCCTCGTGGATACGGGATTGCGACGACCGTACGAGACACAGCGATGGCGGGTTGCACGAAAAGAAGGGAAGTCAGGGTGTTCGGTCATCGCCTGCATAAGATAGCACAGGCGTGACGGCTCAGTGCGAGTCGGGAGCACCCCAGTGCGGGCTGCGATCACCCCCGGCCTATCACCTATCACCCGCGCAATACGGGATCACGAGGCCCAACCGGCGGCAGCCCAGGGGTCGCCGCCCGGCGGGCCGGGGGCGAGGGCGCGGGTGAAGACCGGCGAATGCGGTCCGCAGAAGCAGTCGAGAATATCGTGAACCAGGTGCTCTCCGGCTTCCTCCTCCCCCCATTCCAGGGTCAGGATGGCGAGCACGCGATCCATGTCGTAGTTCGCGAGGGGGCCGTTGGTGCCGCGCCAGGCCAGGCCGACCAGCGCGGCGTCGAAGACGGGCCGGGGCTCAAGCAGGATCGCTTCGGCGTCGGCGAGCAGGTCCATCAGGTCGTGGGTGTTCATGGGTTCCTTCCGGTGCCGGGGGAGTGTAGCGCAGGGCGGCGGTGCGGTCGGCGGGTGCAGGGTCGAGCGGGCGAATGAAGATCGGCGTGGCCGGGCCGACCCAGCTGCCGACCACGTTGTACTCGAACCATTCCTCGGCCCCGTCTTCGCCCATGTCCTGGGCGAGGATCGCCAGCACGCGATCCATGTCGTAGACCGCCACCGGCCCGTCGGCGAAGCGCCAGCCGACCGCGACGATCGCGGCGTCGAACTGGCTGCGGGGCTCCATGAGTAGGGCATCGCCCTCGGCCAGAAGTTCGTGCAGGTGCGTTGTGTTCATGGTGCCCCCTGGTGCCGGGGGAGTGTAGCGCGGCGTGGGCCGATCCGACTCCACAGTGTCGGGCCTGGTGGGGCGATCAGACTTGAGAGCTAGTGGGGAATGGTGGTCGTTGTGCCTCGGCCTCGCGCGCTTCCATCCATTGCTCAAGGGTGCTGCGTCGAATGATGCGGCGGCGTCCGACGCGGTAACTCGCAATGTCGCCCGACACCAAGAGGCGCTTGAACATCGTCTCTCCCAGGCCGACGTACGCGGCACCCTCCGCAGCGTTCAGGCCTGCCCGCTCAAGCTCTTTCATTGATTCTCTCCAGGATGACGTCGCCGGGTACAAGGCGGCACCCGTTCGTGCTGGAAGTCTTGCGACGGCGCATGCTCTCGTCGAGGCGTTAGGTCGTCTTTATCGCGCGGGAATGTTATGGGCGCAAATGGGCACAAAAAAAGAGCGGGGCGAGGGGTGGGCCGTCCCATCCCTCGCCCCGCTGTAGGGTGCGTTCCTTAGGTCTCCTCCGTGAACGGCGTGGTCGCCGCTTCCTGCGCGTGGCACCGCTTGACGGCTTCACGCACGACTTCCGAGCGGTTGGCCTGCGTGGCCGTCGACCCCCAGCGGTGCTGGAGGGCCACGATCATCTCGATGACCTCGTCGCTCAAATAAAAATGCTGGTCGCGCCCCATCGAGGCCATTGGTATAGAGCCTTTCTTAGCGGGGCCGCTGCTGCCAGATCAGAATCAGGACAGCAACGGTCAGCCCGCACAGTGCGATTGTTGAGAACGCCATCTAACTGGCCGCGCCGGTCATCTCCTGGCTCTCCTCGTGCCAGTAGGAGATGTATAGGGTCCAGCGCCGCAGGGCGTCTTCCATGCGAGCGCCGATAGGGTCTTCGGTGCGTTCGACCACCTTGATGGTGGGCGCAAGTAGTCCCCGCTTTTGGGCGGACTGGATCGCTGCCCGCGAGGTATCCTTCGCTTTGCGGCTGAGGTGCGACATGTGGGTTGCGTAGCCTGGTTGCAGGCTGGCCGCTTCAGCGATGGCTCGCTCGGCGATCTTGCTCCGCCGCCCGCGCCACTGGGATTCCAGGACGTGGACGGGAAGTTCAGAGATGGGGTAAGGCATCAGATTCTTTCCATTGTGCTTGTCGTGGGTGGAGCAGTAGGGTGAATAGGCATGGTCCTTCCGCCGTGTGTGCAGGAGCCCCCGAGGCCTGGTGAGGGTCCCGGGGGCTTCCTGCGTCTGGGTGGGTGGGCGCTAGCGACGAATCTCGACCAGCTGCGGCGCGCGTTCGAGTAGTTCACCGCCGACGCGCTCCAGCGCGATGGCGGCGTCCGGCGACTCAAAGTCGCGGGCGGTCGCGGTGACCGCTTGAATCAAACCAAAGACGGTGTCGTCGCCTTCACTGATCAGCTCATTGAAGATGCGTTGCTTGACGTCGTCCGCCAGGTCGTAGGTGTCGACCACCTTCTCGACGGCGGCGGTGGGGTTCGCCAGCTTCAGCGAGTCGGCGGTGCCGAACTGCTGCACCAGCGCCTTGAACTGGTCGCGGTCGAAGGTCGTCTTGATCACGTCGCGGATGGAGCCCCACAAGGCCTGGTTCTCCGCGTCCACCGTCTCGCGTGAGAGAATGCCGTGCAGAGCATGCTTGGGACCCAGGTGGGCCTTCGCGATGCGCTCACCGAAGACGGCGGTGTTGCGGCAGTACACCCGAAACACGGTCGATTCAACCAGCACGCGTCCGTGGCCCGTCTCCGAATTGCTGACCACGATACCTGGCGTGATCAGATCGTCCTGGTAGCCAAGCTCTCGCATTTCCTTGTTGACGGACCAGCTGTTTTCACGGACGTGGGCGTCGACGGGGGAGTACTTGATCCCGCCCCTGTCGTCGCCGCCGTCGAACATGCTGCCACCGACACCGCGCACCGCGACTTGCTGTTTTTCGATCCGTTCTTGCCAGTCCGGGACAATGCCACGTAGCCGAAATGCGTCCTCAGTTAGGTCGAGCCCGATGACCGACCCGTTGACCTTGTGAATTTCGTCCATCGTCGAGTAGCAGAGCAGCGCTGAATCAACGATGCGGTACTGATCAGAGAGCAGGGCACGGAGGGTGCCGTCGAGCGTCCGCACGAGGAAGCGGCGCTTGTCTCGGCTGCACCAGTAGTTCAGGTTGTGGGCCAGCAGGTCCGCAGCCGGGTGCAGCCGCATCCGGCGGGCATACTTCTGCCCCAGATTGAACTTCGTCGCAAGGCCCTGGTGGGCCGTTTGGCTAATCTCAAAGCGCACCGGGGGGACAAAGGTCCCATCCGAGAGCTTGACATCGGCGACCACACGGTCGTCCACAACGCTGAACTGAATGTTGCTGGCGGGCACGACGTAGTCCTCAGACACGGCCCGGATGCGGTCGAGTTCCTTCACCACTGAAGCAATTTCCTCCGGGCTCTTGGCCCGGATGTTGATCTCCGTCTCTTCCATAACTGCGGGAGCCATTGGCTCAGTTTCCTTCCGTCTGTGGGCAGTGTGCCCGGGGATCATCGAGGCAGGAGGGGGCAGGGGCAGTTCCTTTCGTTGGCTGTGGGGTCATGCGGCCCCGGTTGGGGCACCCTTCTGATGAAGGATGCCCGGACCGGCGTCGGATGCTAGGCACGGTTGATGCGAAACGCGATCGGGCTCAGGCGCACCGGAAGATGATCCGGCCCTTTGATGTACTCCTTGACCCAGATCCGTTTTCGCAGGCTGCGCTTGGGGCCGTGTGCCTGGTTGCGCCAGTGGCCCCGCACGTTGAACCGGTGGTCCGGTGCGGCGCGTTGCGTTGTAGCGACAGCGCTGTCGCTACTTGGTTCGCGGCGGCGCAGGTCGACGATCCGCACGCCGGTCGTCGGGGCGCGGATGCCCTCCTGGGCGGCCTGGCGCTGCTGCGCGCGTGTCACCCGGCGGGGGCGGCGTGGGGCAGCCCACTGGGACATCCACTCAGCGGCGCAGTGGACGAAGTCGACGCCGACCAGCTTTAGTTGCGCCGAGAGGCCCTCGGGTGACCCGACTGGTGAGGCAGTAGTGCCTAACTCGGACTCAGCAAACCTGAGCCCGTTCTCCGGATGGAGCGCAAGCGAGAGTTCAGGTTGCTGCCAGGGCATCGCCTCGGGAGGCAGCGTCCGTGGCTCCAGCGCCCAGCTGATACCTATGTCTGTTTGGTGCTGCCGGGTGGCTTCGTTTACCACATACGGGATTGTCCGATATTCCGCCTTGAACTCTTGTGAAGACGGTATTGCCAGCCACGCCTGCACACCACTGATCGTGCCGGACTCAACCGCGAACGTCATGGCGTCTAGCCTGAATGTTATCGAGAAGTTGTCGAGTTCTTCTTTCTGTTCGGTGCTCATATCCTCACCTAAGACGCTGGCGATCTGATCCTCGTCGGCTAGCGCATGGACGTGAATCGCGGGGTCCTCGATCGCGTTAGAGAAGATCAGGCCGCGCTTGGACTCGAACACCGACCACGGGACGACGGATGCGAAGTGCCCCCTCGGCTCGTCGTAGAGACGATCGCAGATGAGGTTCATGATGGAAGCATCGATGAAGTAGGGGGGCAGCGCCGCGAGGGCGACGCCCAATGCGTTGAAGTCTTCGGCGAACGTCTCGGCAGGCTCCTGGTCGTCGTGTCCGGCAGTGTTGTTCATGATCGCTTCGTAGGCGTTGGCCCAAACGGGGAACCACCCTTCGGTGCCGTAGGTTGCTTCCGCTTTCGCCAGCGGATTGTGGTGGGCCGTGGTGCGCTGGGGGCGCACGGGTGACACCGGCGGCGCGGCCCGTTGGAGGTGGCGTTTTTGCTTCTTCCGAGATCGACCCCGTCGTTTCACCATGGTGGCTTCCTTTCGTGTGCTGAAGGCCGCGCCTACCGGTGCCCCGGCAGACGCGGCCTGTGCCGCGTTTCGCCTGCTAGTCGTCGTACTCCTCTCTGATGTAGGGCTCGCCTGTCTCGCTTGGGATCGGGACGGGGCATTGGCAGTGGTCGCTCCAGATGGGGTCGATGACCGTCATCCCCTGGGCTCCCACCCAGCGATGTTGGTCGTCACTCCAGCGTCCACACTGGAGGCACCAGTCGTCACCACCGGCACCCTCCCGCATGGCTCCCCAGGCCCCCAGCGCCACGATCAAGGCGCACTGCTGGGAGCAGAAGCCCTCTTCCTCGTAGGGGGCGCGCGCCTTCCGCTTACCGCAGAAGCGGCACCATGGGCGTTTGTGGCGGGCCATCACGCTTCCTCCTCTCGTAGTTGTTTGATCTGTTCGCGCAGGTCGGCTGCTTCCGCCTCCAGCGCACTGATGCGTTGACGGGCGGAGTTCGCTTCGGCAACGAGAGCCGTCGCAACGTGGCGGAAGGCCTGGTCGTTGAGGGCGCTTCCGTAGAGGGAGTCTGACTCCGCCTGCTTGACGACCCCAGCAAGATCCTCGGCGGTGGGGTAGGTCATTACGCCTCCTCCTCGCGCTGGACCGCCGCTCGTGCCGCTAGTTCCTCGGACAGCGCCGCTTTGAGCGCGGCAGCCCCGTACGTCTTGGTGTAGTTGCAAAGCTGATTCGTGTGAATCCGCTCCCAGACGACGTTCGCCGTGCCGTCGTAGGAGTCGGACCCGCAACCGTCGTGGTTGGGGCCTTCCCGCCAGACGATCGGGCCGTGGCCGTCGCGAATGGTGGCTCCGTCCCCGTACACCGTGACCAGGTTCGCGGCATCTTCCGCATGCTTGCAGGCCGCCTGGTACTTCCCGTCTGAGTCGTAGACCTTGAATCGTGGTGCTGCCATTGGTTCGATCCTTCCATGTCTGTTTTAGGGTGGTCGGCCCCGCCTGCTGAACTGGAGATGCAGACGAGGCCGACCTGATGCACGGCAAACGCGTTGCGTGCCCTACGCTGAAGCGCCTGGGTTAGACAACGCCGCTGCCGCCGCAGCGGGGGCAGTCACGCCCGCCACCGCTACTGCTACTCGACCCCGCGTCAGGCGTGGGGTCGCCGTAGACCACCTTGGACGTGGGGAGTCGCTCGCTACGCCCGAGGGCGACGCGGAAGCTCGGCCCCAACGTCCGGCCCGACACGAGTGCGTGCCCGGCCAGTTCGGCCCGGGCGTTCGCGACCGGGTCGGACGACCGCCGCACAGCGCCTTCGCCGTGGATCGAGTCGACAGCCTTGTCGACGGCTTCCGGGGCCTGGACGTGCTCAAGGGCAGCCTTCACGTAACTGCGCCCGACATCCTCGGTCGAGAGGATGGAGTGTCCGTCGAGCAGGGCCGCTTCAATCACGCGCCCAATGCACTTGTCCAGCCAGGACTGCGCGACGGTGTCGCGCGACTGGGGCAGTGGCACCTTTTGCCCGACGTCGAGCCCATACTGAAACTCGCCGCCGATCTTCGTGACCGGCACACCCAGTTCAAAGAGCCAGGGTTCCGTCTCGTCGGGGCAGGTGAGCACGGTGACGTTGGTCTTCCGAACCGTCGGCCGCATCTGACCCTCGCTCAGGAGAACGGTGGGCAGACTCACGCGGACCACGGCGTGCGCCTCGGCGACGCTCGGCAGCGTCTCGCCGTTGAGCGTCACCGTCAGCCCCTGTGGCGGGCGGCAACGCTTGATGGCTTCGACCACGGCCTCTGCCTCTGCGACGGTCCAACGCATCACACAGTCGACGCTCGTCCCGGTGTGGGGCGTGCGGTGCTTCTGCACAGTGCGCCGGTCGTTTTCAAAGGTGGTCGTCGTCGAGCCGGTCCGCACGACGGCGGTCTTACTGACCGCGATCAGCTGCTTCTCGCCAGCGTTGAAGCGCCCGGCCACCGCCACGGTTGACCGCTTCGCGGTCGGGGCGAAGAGGGTGTAGACGTCGCGGGAGTCGCGAAAGCCTGCGCCGTCGTCGCTGACCATGTAGCGGTGTGCTCGGCTCCCGGTGATGGGCTCAATCACGATGTCACATCGTGTGGGCCGTGCCCGGTCGTCGTCGCCGTAGCCGCGAGCCTCGTCGAAGACGTTGCTCACCAGTTCGAGGGGAGCCCGCCAAACAGCGCGCCCCTCCTCCAGTTCACGCAGCCCTTGCGGGTCCACCGTGAACATCTCTGTGGTTGCAGGTGCAACCTTGGACATTAGTCCATCCTTCCATAGGTGCTTCAATGCCATTCGGCATCGAGTCGGAGCGCGCCTCAGATGAGACGCACCCCGGCTCGGTGTCGGAGAGCTAGCGGGTCAGTTGCTCGAGGTGCTTCATCTCTGAAGTCCAGTCGAGCTGAGCCCAGGTCCGGTAGTCGCCGTACACGGCGTATGGCACCACGCTGGGGTCCATCGCCGCCAGCGTCGCGATCCACTGCCGCTTCGCGAGATTCCGAGAATCCTCCCAGCTCAGGCCCTCGCTCGTCAGCCCCATCTTTCGCAATTCAGCGCCGACCCGTTGATACGTGACGGGGTAGCGAGCAGCGATATCTCGAAGAGGAAACTTCAGCGCGGAATCGTGCCAGTAGGTCATTGTGGGTTCCTTCCCTGTTCGGTCCTGTCGGCTCTAGCTCCAGGGCGGGTAGTAGGCGATAAGGTCGCCGGAGTCGTAGTCGTAGACGCCAATCTTGAAGCCGCCCGCGTCGAGGGCGACGACCGCGTAGTGCGCGCGGTACTCGTTGTTCCCGTGGTCCGCCGCGTCTTTCGCCTCGAACTCGTTCATCTCGGAAGCGATGGCCTGCGCCTCGGCCAGGTCGGCTTCGGCGTAGATGGCTCCGCCGGTCTTCATGCGGTCGGTGATGATCTTGATGGGGTCGAAGACCATGGGGCCGTTGTACTGGGGGGTTGCGGTCATGTCTGATCCTTCCAGGTGTGCTTTCAATGCCGTTCGGCATCGACGGTCGGCCCAGTCTCCAAAAGACGGGGCCGACGATCGAGGTCGCAGGGCTAGCTGCTCAGCACGTCCGCCGTGGCGATGACGGGCGTGGGTGGGGGCTTCGGGGCCGTGCCGTTCTGACTGTGCGGGAAGCCCAGCCGCTCGGCGCAGACGGGCCCGTAGCCAGCTGCCAGGGACCCGGCCTCGACCAGTCCCTTGCCGCAGAAGCAGCAGCGTCCCAGGCGCTTGCCCTCGCGGGCGGTGTACCCGACCGGGTCACGGTCCAGTTCCACCAGTTCGTCGAGCAGGCGGGGGTCGGCCCGGCGCAGGCGCACGTCGGCGTTGCCGTCGACGTCCACCTTGCCGAGGTAGTCCCCGTCGGCCATCACGAAGATGGCTCCGGGCGTTTTGCTGCGTGTCCCGGCGTACTTCAGGCGCAGGGACGCCGTCCGCAGGGTGGGCTGCACCAGTTCCTCCGCGAGCTTGTCGAACAGCGCGCGGATCTGCGGGAAGACGGCGGCAATCTCGCTGCCGTCTGCGGTGAACCCGATCGGCGGGGGCGGCTCGTCCCGCAGGGCCTGGGCCCGGAGGCAGTTGAGCACGCCGCGCGCCTGGCCCGTGGTGAGCGAGCCCCACTGCGTCAGCGCCATGCCCATGTCCCGCAGGAAGACGAAGTCGTGGTCCTGGCGGGCGTAGTGCTCAGCGGCGGCGCAGAGGGTTGCCGTGATAGGCGTGTCCGGCGACAGGTCGGCGTCGCACAATTTGCGATCGCGAAACTCCTCAACGAGGAGG
>Ga0114902_1001390_pt1 | contig 10606 bp, 13 predicted proteins | sample MalvireepMed_s12_FD_87291 | JGI IMG/M metagenome (GOLD analysis project Ga0114902, IMG submission 87291) | Marine viral communities from the Global Malaspina Expedition - Malaspina viral metaG DeepMed_s12 | ecosystem: Environmental > Aquatic > Marine > Oceanic | place: Mediterranean Sea... | reverse complement strand
CCTCTACCATGTGTCGTTTTCACTCCCAGATCACCGAGGGACATATCAAAAGGATCTGTTTCCATCAGTATTTCTCCGGTTCTGGTGGGTCTAAAGTATTTGGAATATCCTGTCTTCCAGAAACCCCATACGGAACTTCTTCTAACTGAACTTTAGAAAACTCCGTTACTTTCAGCTCACCATTATCTAAATATACCACAGGTGGATTATCAAGTCTGTGGTATCCATATAATTTTTCTTTCTCTGGAATATTTGTGTCCAGCATGGGTGAAGTTGCCGCTACTGAAACATCAATTCCTTGCGCCATACACTTAGCTAACCAGAACTCACAACAGCCTCTTCCAAGCTCACCAAAATGAACATTAGTTGTATAACTAAAGTCTGCACCATAAAGACTGATTTGTGCTACTTCCTTGTATAAAGCAAATGCAATAGCATAGGCAATTGTATTATTAAAATAACCACAATTAGTTGCCTTTATTACTTTTTCAAGGGGATACAATTTAAGACTTGGAACCCTTTTGTCGAGTTCACAAGAATAAATAGGACATTTTAACTTTGGCAAGGTTTTGCACAAAACCTTGGTCTGTGGTCCAGCGCCATTGGTTTCAAAGAATCTGGACACAGGATCCATTAAAAATACTCTGTCTGGTTTAACAACCGCACACATGGAATTGATAGCCCAAACTTCGTCGTATTCTTTACTATGGCTAATGGACATATGATAGTCGAGCTGACTTTTGCCCATGGCAACAATGGCAACTTTCTTGCCTTTTAATTTTTGTTTAAGCACCTTTATTGTGGAATCGGTGTTATTGGAACCCTCGTTCTATCATATCTGTTTTCATCGTGAGTGGCGCGTCCTTCCATTAAAGTTTTTAGACGTACAAGATTTTCTTGAAACCTTGTTTCAAACATAGTTGTTTCGTTTAGTTCCTGTTTCATAAATGTACTGGCTTCGACTAAGGAGCCATACAACAATAAATCCGGGGCATTTGTACCAAGCCAACTTGTTCCAGCAGAAGCTACAGTTATTGATTCGGGCTGATAAAGATAATGTAATTCAAAAGTTAAATTGGCATTAGGCGTAGGAGCTAAAATAAAGGTATTGTTGTCAAACTGACCGTAATATTTTGGGACGCCTGTGGTTGCAGCTGTGTCAATGTAGTTGCGCATAAAACTAACGTGTTTTAACAACAAATAAGTATATTCACTGTCGCTACTCAACACTGCTAAACTCATGGGAGAAATAAAATCGGAAGGCGCTCCCAAATATTGGTTTCCGGAAGAAGCGGTTCCAGTAACATTTTTTCTAAATACATTGAGTTCAACTGTATTAAAAACACGATTTTCCGCTTGTACAATGAAATTAGTTAGATTTGAAGTAAACGTGCTTTCATCATTATCCATGTATTCCTGAACGGCTGTTTTCAATGTTGTAAAAGTAAAGCTCATTAAACTGGTCCTGCTGTTGCCACGCTACCACCACCAGTTATATCACCAGTAGTTGCAGTTCCCGTGGAAGTAAATTTATATTCGTTTGTGTCCACTACTGTTATTGTATACCCACTTGCGCTTTCAAGCACGGTTGTTGTTATTCCATCAAAAGCCTCTGTTTTTCTAAAACGAACAGTATCTCCCGTAGTTCTGTTGTGTTTGAACTCTGTTACTTTAATTACAGCATTGGCTCCAGAGGCTTCAGTTCTAAAAGGATTTAAAGACAAAAGAGTTTGCGCTGGTCCCACTGAAACAAAAACTCCACCGCCTCTTGTTCCGCTTGTTCCTGTTCCAGCTACAGCTGTAAATGTATAGGTGTCATCATCTACTTTGGTAATTGTATAAGCATCTGGGTCAACTAGAGTTGCCACTGTAAAACCATCAAACGACTCTGCTCCTCTAAAACGTACTTTGTCCCCGGTACTTCGTCCATGGTCGCTTTCAAAAACTTTAATTACCGCACTAGCAGAAGTAGATAAAAAAGGATCATTGGTCAAAAGAGCTTCTGCTACTGGTTCCGTTCTGTCGGGTCTTGGATTGCGTAAAGCTTCTGAATCTGGTCTAACGTGTGGAGGATCCAATTGTGGTTGTTTTATATCAAATTGATCAGGGCCAACTAATAAACCGTTCCACTGTAGTCGCATGTCCCTTAACCTATAACGCTGTCCCGAAATGTCGCAAATTCCCCATGCGTGTTTGTCAGATGCAAACGCCATGATTAAATTATTAGTCTAGGAGGAAGAAACCTTGAACTTACAGTATCAATATCTTCAAATGCTGCTCTGTCGAACTCTTCATCATAGACTTGTTTTAAAATTTGTAGTCGCTCTGGCGCACGTTTCATAGCAATATAATAAGCCAGTCCCGCAGTCATACAAGGAAGAAACCTAAAAACTGTTTCCATATTATTGGTGTAGTCTCCTGCATCTTGCATTCTAGTCAAAGCATAATAATAAATAACATCAGTAGAATTCTCAGGCGTAGGATAGTAAAACAAACGAGGAGTGATATGTCTTTCCAAAAAGAATTGAGTGGGCCTAGCTTTAGTAGATTTTTTTGGAATGTAAAAAAAATCAGAGCGACTGATTCTTTCCAATTGATAGTCTGTACTGTCTCGCTGTATGACAGCTGATGTTATATCAATAACATCTGTGCCTAAGTCCACGTAGTTTGTGCCTTCTGTAACAGTAAAGTTGTTTTTTGTAATGAGCCACTGATTCAAACCTCTGTTCGCCCATTCAGCAATCATTAAGTTTAAAGAACGACGGGCAGTTTGCAGATCATAACCAGTTCTAAGTTCAATACCACAGCGCTCGTAAGCTTCTTCTATAAGCTCATCGACACTCAAATCGAATGCAGTAGTACCAGAAGTGGCCATTGTTAACTTTTAGTGCCAGAGGGAAGCTTTGTATAAGGACCATAACCGTGTCCTTTTATAGCAGGTCCTTTTTTCTTAGCTTTTTTGACCTTTCCACCTGTTTTATAACCTTTAATCCAATCTTTGCCTTCTCGTATAGCGTTTCTTCTATTTGTTAATCCGGGCATTATTTACTCCTAATTATTGGGTGCTTCGTAATATTTCAAGAACTCGCACCATACTGTGTATTCATTTCCTGCATCAGCAGTCGATGGAATAACAAACAAGACATCGCCTGTATAACCAGACGCTTCCGTGTTTACTAAACCACCAATAGTGCTGAAATCAAACATGTTGTCATAAGCTAGTGTCAAAAAGGTAACATTAGTAGTTGCATCCCAGTCAAGAGACGCAGGAGCGTCAGGCGCTCCGCTTACGGTGTACCATATTTTGTTTAAAGCTACATGGGTACATGTTTCTTTATTAGCAGACTGATTCAAAGCTGAAACGTCCACCAAAGTGGTACTGCTTCCACTTCCGTCTGAATAAACAGAACAATAAACAATAAGTTTCTTATCGTAATCGTATTGAGTAGTAGGCCCTGTAACTGCATCAGCCATAACTTACCCCTTATTCAAATGGAGTGGCTAAAGTACCATCACCATGTAAAAAGGCTTCGCAATGCCATACTGCTGCTGTTGTTGCTACCAGACGAATAACTCCGCCTACCAACCAGCCTTGTGCTGCTGATCCCAAATCAATTGTATCGTCATCACTTGCATCAGGGATAAAAGTGTTGTTATCGGTTGCAGTTGCTGGATCAAAGATCGTAGCAAAACCAGAAAATAAATCACTGGCGTTGTCTGTATTGATTTGCCCTGCACCTGTGAAGGTTGTACCAACGATAAAGGTGTAGTTTATTCCAGCTGCGGCGGTAGGCAGTGTTACCACTATGCCTGCTGCTCTGTTTAGGGTATAAACAGTTCCTGAATCGGTTGATTCTACTGATTTGGTAGCAGATGTAATGCTGCTGACATTGGCATAGGAAGAAACATACCCAGTCGTGGTTATGTTTCCGCTGGAGTCAATGTCCAAATTTGTTGTTACAGCCCCTGTACCAGACGTAACGCTGATTTGTTCAAAACCGTTTTCCGATCTGACTGGGCCATTAAAAGTCGTGTTTGCCATAATTTTTTCTCCCGAAAAAAGCCTATCGTCTTGGCTTGTCTGCTAGGTCAGTCGATAGGTAAAGTTATCCTAGTTAGTAAGCTAGTGTTCAATATTACTTCTAAATGGGATAAAGATAAAGAAAAATTTAGGTTGATGGGGGTTGAGTAAGAAACCCCCCCATCACAGGTTCCATTTAGCTTATGCTCCGGGACTACCGAATACTGTTCGGGGGTCAGACCACCCAAACGAGTATCTTTCTCTAGCCTTATAACGCACATTACCAGTATCAAAATCAGCTTCCATCGAGGTTCTGATTGGTGAACGGTTAAACATTTTAAAACCATTCGGACAATCAGTCTTGATGAACCATGCATCAGTGTCGGTAAGATAATGATTAACAGTATAGCCTTCTGGAATCATTCCCATGTTTCTAACTGCGTTAATATCATTATCAGCTGTACCAACTCTACCGGGCGTTTCAGTCAGCCTGTCGGCTGTGAACTGTAACTCTTTAGGAATAATAAGTTTCATTCCTTGAAGAGCTACCTTCAAACCACGCTCGTCAGTAAACGCTGCTATGTCAATCAGTGCTTGTTCCAATGAAGTTTCATTCAGGTCAGCTGCTGTCGAAAGCTCGTTACGCAAATTAGCTCCACCCACAGTTGGATGGTCTGTTGCGCAAAGTTCTTTCGTGTCGCCGCCCGGATAACTTGAATTGAAAGCACGATTTAACACAGAAGCCGCTTTGACTTGCTTGGTATTTGCCATACTACGAGCCAGCGCGCGAGTATATCTTGCAGACAGTCTGTCATACAAGTTATCTTCTACGGCTTCCTCAGTAATACTGAACGCCAATGCAATCGTTTCGTGAGTGTACCTTGATGTAAACGCTTCTTGCGCTTGATCAAAGGCAACTCCTGCCCCTTCTGATTTAACAGGTGCGGTATCAAAGCCCGTAAGCATTACTTCTTCCTCAAAAGCACGATCGCTAGATTCTATGTCGAAAATTTCTTCATGTTCTCTATCGTATCTATCGTACTCAAGTCCGAATAATGCATTCAAGCCCGGAAGCAATTCTTTGACTAATTGTGCTCTACTAATTGCCATTTAAATTACTCCGTTTATGTACCGGCGACTCCACCACGCATGTAATGCTCATTAATCAGAACGACTAAATTTGCATTATCTGCTGTGAGGTCTCCGTTAGAATCGTCTTGGACAACACCAACGATTTTTAGCTGAAGTGCTAACGTTGTGTTTATTGTACTAGAGTCTAGTTCCCGTGTCGCAACACCAGTTGTTGTACTACCACCTATGCCGTCAGTATCAGCATTTCTGCCTATACATGTTTGCGCTGAAGCACCGTCCGCCTGAACAACAAACAATTGGTTAGGGTCGTCATAGATATATACTTCTATTGCTCCACTTCCAAGTGCCGTTGTGCTGGCAGGATAGTAATTCTTAAAGGTGGGAGTGCCGTCAGAAGCAACATAGTAACAGTGTGAAAACACACCGACTAGATTGGCAGAACTAGCTGCCGCAGATTCAATATAACCACCGTTAAATATACACAAATCACCTTGATAAATGCTTGTGCTATATCCTGAAGTATTAATATTGTACTTATTTGCTTGCTGAACAGGCCATCCGGCGCCCTTGTAGGGTCTAAGCCCAAAGGCTTTATCTACATTTGCCATTTAAACTTTCCTCTGTTCCAAGAATTAATATTCAAAACCCTCGGTTCTACGAACCGCGAGTTCCACCAATTGTTACGCGAGATTGTCTTTCAGGTCTACTGATTGACATGCTAGGATGACTTCCGTCTTTCATCAAATCGTTATCTACAGCATCCATCTGAGTTCTTGTCTTAGCGGCAAAATACTCTGATCTTTCCTCTAGGGTCTCGACTGGGAGACGACATAAAATCAATCCTCCTACTCCAATTACTCCCTCGAATTTTCCTTCCTCCACCACTGGAGTATCAAAATTAGGATGTTCATCTGCACGAACAGGTTCCCATCCTTCACGAAGTTTAGCCATAACGTTCTTACGATCGTCAAAGCCTCTAGCTTCCATTCTAATCCAACGGTGAACATATCCTTCGGGAGGATTTGGTGCGTCCAATGCGGACGGAGGAGCCCAAGGTTTTCTCGCTTCTTTTTTCTCGCGAGTTTGGGCTTCGCGTGGTTCTCGACTTGCGTCTATTTTTTCATTTTTTTCAGCCATGTTGTTTACTCCACGTTATTCAACATATTTCGCGTACTCTTCTAAAGGCACACCCAATTTATTTGCTATTGCAACCTGTGAGGGTGTGAGTCTCACAGTTTTGCGTCCGGCTTTGGCGCTACGTTTCGCAGAAGCCACTGCCTGAACGGGTTTATTTGCTCGTGTGGTTGCTTCATCAAATTTATGAGGAAACTCATCACGAATTCTTTTATCAACCTCATCATAATACTCATCGCTGGTTGCGTCAAACCCTTCGTTAAGTAAATCTTGGTGAATTACAAAAGAAGTCATAGTCATGGCTCGATCGTTTCCGAACCAAGAATTGTCTTCTGCCCATGATTCGGCTTTAGGATCTGGGTCTGGATACCGAGCTTGAGGGTGTTGTTGAGCTTCTTGTGTGTATTGTTGAGGTGCTGTGATTTGTCCACTTTGAGCATTTCGTGCTTGATTCAAGGCCTGTACACGTTGGGCCTCTACAGCGAGAGAAGCTAGTTTTTGTTGTGCTTCTGCTTGCTTGTCTACATTTGATTCTTCGTTTGCTTTTTTTAATATGTTTTTTGTTGCTTCTGTTTCGGCTGTAATTCTGTTTGCTTCGGCAATAATATAGTTTCCATCTATGTTTTGTTTTTGTTGACTAAGGCGTTTATTTTCTTCAAAAACATTTTTAGCGTATACAGTTGCTGCTTGTTCACGACGCTCTGATTCCCGCAGTCTTCCTGTTAGTTTATCAATACGTTTCTTTACATTTTTGCTGTATTCTTCGTGTTCGTCTTTTTGTTGTTTTTCTTCTTTTGGCGCAGCGGTTTCCAACACCGGCTTTGTAGGCTGTATTGGATCTATAGGAAGAGCTGCTTCTTCCTCTATATTAACATCTACTTCGGGACCTGAATCATCAATAGGTACAAGTTCTTCGGCAGGGTTTAAGTTTAGTTTATGCTTTGGCATGGTCCTTCTCCATGGTTAAAATTTATGCAGAATTGCTTCTGGGTCGGGTACTCTAGCGATAATTTCATCATCGTTGAGTATTTTTATTTCGCCACCCTCAATTTGAAAACGAGAGCCTGCATATCGTCCAAACAATACCCAGTCTCCTACTTCACACCAAGGTCCGGCAAAAAATCTTTCTCCGCTATAGGCTAATTTTCCAACTTTTAAGACATACCCTAAAACGGTTCCTACTTGTTGTCTCTCAAGTGTTTCATCTGTTAGTTTAATTCCTCCACTGGTCTGCTTTCTTCCTCTGTAAGGAAGAACCATAATCCGCCAACCTGTGGGATCTGGAAGTTGTTCCAATAATTCATTGTCTAGTTTCTTGTGCGTTAAACCAGTTCCTTCATCATGGGCTTTTTCCAAAGCAGACTTATTGTCTTCTTCGTCTTGCCATTTTTTCTGTAGTTCAGGATTAACCATAGTCCATATCTTGGCTTTTTAGAATTGTTCTGATTTCTTCGCGAATGAAGTTGAGCGCTTCGATATGACCAACAAGATTGCGATAATGATTCCAATCTCTTACTTCACTATTGGTCATCATCTCTTGAATCTGCTGTTCTTTTTTACCTATTGCGCGCGTTACAGCCGTCGCGAATTCTAAAATATCTATACCTTCCTCCTCGGATTGTAGTTTGCGTACCCAATTCCTGTCAAAGACTGCGGTACGGGTATGGTCGTTATTCCACCCATATCTGGAACCCCTCCGGGACCATATGGATCTGCTTGATATTGACCACTTAAATAGGGATTATAGCCTATCCTTTCATCAGAAATCATGTAGTTTTTCGACATTTCTGCTTCTTTTGCCAGCCTTTCTGCCTCTCGTGCTTGCATTTCTTCAATCATTTTCTGCATTTCTTCCATAGTCATGCCTTGCACAGGTGTTGTTTCCGGTGTTGGAGTTGTTCCCACGGGTGCTGTTCCCACGGGTGCTGTTCCCACGGGTGCTGTTCCCACGGGTGCTGTTCCCACGGGTGCTGTTCCCACGGGTGCTGTTCCCACGGGTGCTGTTCCCACTGGGTCGTCTGTGTGAAACATATCAGGGTTTTTTTGATAGGCTTCCCAAAAGGTATTAAAATCCATTGCGTCTGAATAGTTTGTTTTCCACAGTAATTTTGCCACACCCATTGGGTCGTCTGGTGCAGGAGGTGTATCAGGAGTAGGTGGCTGTGGTAATGGCTCTCCGGGATGCTGTATCTTCCACCAGTTACTAAAAAATTCATACTCAGAATCTCCCGGCTGCGGTGGGTTAGCCAGCCATCGCTGTTCCCTTTCTTGCTGTTGCCTCATTTGTTCTTCCATTTCTTCCTTAGTTAGTGGCACAGGAAGTTTATTATGCGACAACGCAGGTACTGGATTTTCTTCAGTTCCGCCTCGTAGCATATATGTTTCTGCTTTATCTACAGAAATATGAATTACAGGACCATCAGAGAAAGGTTGTACCTCTTTAACAACCAAATCACCAATTGCATCGCCTTTTTCCAAATCTTCTACATCTACAAAGCCTTTGTCTTTTACAAAATAAGGATGGCTAGGTGAAGTTACAATACTGTCTCCTTCTTTAAATAAAACCTCTCGTCTCGGACTGTTTTCAATTGTTTTTGCAAAAGTTACTTTCTGAGGATCCTCTGAAGTCATAACTTCATCGCCTACTTTAAGCTCTCCAGCCAGTATCCAGTCGTTGTTTGCTAACTGTATGTGCTCTTTCGGGCTAGGACAACTGTGCATGGGCTCATCAGGTGGCCATGGTTTATCTACTGGCCAATCGGGAGGTCGTGGTGGTGGCCATGGTCTGTCTGGTTTAGTCCAATCTGCATCTATAATAGGAGGCTTCCAAGGAGCGGGAATCTCCGGATCCGATACAATGGGTGGAGGCGTTGGTGTAGTAACAACAGTAGGTGGCATGTCTCCGTTTCCTACTGGTGGAGGTGGCACCGTTGGTGGTGCTGTAATCACTGGTGGTTCCGTTCCTACTGGTGGAGGCGGCATCACTGGTGGTCTTCCACCAGCTCCGTTTCTTCCTCCGCCTCTTCCTCCGCCGGCTTCTGTATCAATAGTCGGTGCTGGTCTATTTTCCCACCAATTCGGAGATATCCAATATGGTTCCGCCATAAAGCGTATTGGGTTTGTACTCCATTCCTCTTGGTCTATTTGCAATTGTGCTAATTGTTCTGGAGTGGGTCCTCCGCCTCCCTGTTGAGGTGTTATTTCTTGATTTATAGGAGTTAAAACTGGAGGCGGTGCCGCCGTTGGTTGTGCCGGCGGCACTGATATTGGGCCTACAGGTTCTGGAATCTGAACAGGAGGTACTCCGGGAAATTTTGGTTCTCGTCCGGGAAACGATCTGCCTCCCGGTGGCATAGTATCTACAGCAGCTTGTACTGGGTCGGGCATCATTGGAGGGGGTCCCGGTGGCATCATACCATTTAGTCCTTCGGGTGCCATCATTGGTCCTGAAGGTCCTCCTGCGCCCATGGGCGAGCCCACAGGTATAGGTGGCATCATTGGTTCTCCGGGTGGCATCATTGGTCCTTCGGGTGGCATCATTGGAGGTGGTGGTGGAGGTGCTGGCTGAGTAATAGTTTCTAAAGTATTAGGATCTCTAAGTCCGCTTTCCATTTGTTGAATCCACAAAGCGTCTCCCGGTGTAATATCGCCGGATTGATTCAAATCGGCAATAGCCAATTGCTCTGGAGTCAGTTCTTTGATTCCAACCACATGCTGCAAAATATCCTGCGCAGTAAGACCTCTGTAAGAATATGGCATTTGCTGAACTGCTTGTTCTACTGGACCTGTTATTGGTGGCTCCATCGTATCCATCATATCCACCATAGGAGGAGCAACCATTGGTCTTCTGCCTCGTCGTCTAGCCATTATTTACCTCTGTTTTTCTCTCTGTCAGTAATCGCTTTTAAAGCTGCAATATCTTCCTGAGATTTAGTTCTCTCTTCTTCTGCCCTAGACTTTAAAACCGCAATGTCTTCCTGAGATTTTATTTTTTCCTCATCAACTGCCACTTTCATCTTGGCAATGTCTTTCTGAGATTTTATTTTCTTGGTATCCGTTTTGTCTTTTTGCGCCAATTTTGCCGCATCCAGTTTAAGCTTTTGCTCAGCAATTTGTTTATCGTCTTCGTTTTCTTGCTCACGGATCACCAACTCTTGTTGTTTCAATTGTACCACTCCATCATCTGGTGGCGATAATATTTCTTCCAGTCTAGGCATAATTTGCTCTAGGAGCTGTAATTCTATTTGTGCCTTTAGCCCTTCTTTCTGTGGATTTGGTGGAGGAGGTCCGCCCGGAGGCATCATTCCGCCTTCTTGCATTTGAGGCATCATGCCGTTTCCTCCTTGTGGCATTTGTTGT
>Ga0114902_1001385_pt1 | contig 10639 bp, 5 predicted proteins | sample MalvireepMed_s12_FD_87291 | JGI IMG/M metagenome (GOLD analysis project Ga0114902, IMG submission 87291) | Marine viral communities from the Global Malaspina Expedition - Malaspina viral metaG DeepMed_s12 | ecosystem: Environmental > Aquatic > Marine > Oceanic | place: Mediterranean Sea... | reverse complement strand
TACGACAGCTTAAGGTGGTTATAGCGACGGGGCTCACCTCTTACCATTCCGAACAGAGTAGTTAAGCCCGTTAGCGCCGATGGTACTACATCTCGTGGGAGAGTAGGTCGCCGCCTTGTTTTAAAAGTCTGCATCAATATATGATGCAGACTTTTTTTTTACACATAATTCAAATGTATTACCACCCTAACTTCCAGTTCAAATAATAGAACTAGATGAGGCTGAAGCTTGAGACTCTTCGACTGCATACCAAAAACTGTAAATCTACTTGTTACATTCTTTCCTTTACTATTTCTATTTATACAGTTCTAATTCTTTTTGCTTACACCTAAGAGTTCTAACTCCCTCTTCTTATAGTTCTATACAGAAATAACTATAAGTTACTTAAGATAGTTGCTATCAGACTACTGAGAACTTATAAGATTATTCTTTAGTTGAGGATGAATAGCGTGCTACCATGTTAAAACTTGTATGTGGGGGTTGATTGTAGGCGGCATTCTGCCATACAATGCTCAGCCGATATATAGCATCTTGCATCAAGGTAGGCATACGGTAAGCCGTAGGGTATGTGGTAGTGTAAATACGCAGTTCGTTGCTATCGGCAGTTCGCCAAATCACTTCTTCCCTCCAGTCACCAAAAAGATCAGCAGACAGGCAAGGAGTAGCCTTGGTGCCGTTATTGGCGACGCTTCCGTTTGCGATGAGCAAGTTTTCGGTGGTTTGGGTCTGCCAGTTCCATTTATCGATGCGGTTTTGATCTAATAATTCGCGCGTGAGGTCACCATCCCACCAAACCAGAAAATTGGTAGAGGATGGAGTGTTACGGCTTATTGTGACGCCGTGAATATCACGTAATCCGCCTGGACCGCCCCAATTTTCAAAACCCGGATGCGTAGGGTCAATATCTGCCGCGACACCACGACCTACATCTATACTTCTTCCTTTTTCAAAAAGTATGTTTCCGGTGGCAGCGTCAAAAAGAGCGACTCCCGGAGTTCCTAGTTTTAACGTACGCCCTTCATTCTCGTGTATACCAAATACTTCCAAACCGGGACGATCCGGATCCATATCGCTAATATGTAAGGCATCACCGTGGCGCAAGCCTGTGGTGTACAATCCGGAACCGTCATCGTCGATGACCATCGCGCCAACACAGATCTCATCCTTTCCGTCAGTGTCCAGATCCCCAATGCTCAACTGATGATTGGCCTGACCCGAAAACGGATTGTTAGCTTCTTTAGAATCAAATATCCAACGCGTTTGCAATTTACCATCGCTAAAATCCCACGCGGCGGCTACAGTACGCCCATACCATCCACGTACGAAGACTGCACTGGGTTTCTCTCCGTCCAGGTAGGCAACACCGGCTGTAAAGCGATCAGCCCGACCTCCGGTGGCATCATTATTACCGTTTCCGCCAATGCCGCCCCAGCCATCCAAAGGGTAACGGTCTGGAATATAGTTCTGGGTGTCGAGTACTTTTCCTGTAGCGCCCTCAAACACACTAAGGTATTCTGGACCTTCCACAATTTTACCATAAAGCGGAGATTTGGGATCCAGGTTTCTCCAGTCTTTAGTTGCGTCACCAATGACATTTCCTGTGCCATCTATGCTTCCGTCTGCAGTTTTACACACCACTTCGGCTTTGCCGTCCCCATCAAGATCATAGACCAAAAACTGGGTGTACGCAGCACCCGCTCTGATATTTTTTCCCAAATTGATACGCCACAACAAGGTACCGTCTAATGTATAGGCATCTATAAGCTGCAGTCCGGTAAGTCCGGGACGCGGTGGGTTTTGCACTTTTGAAGGCTGCCATTTTAGAATGATCTCGTAGGTTCCATCGCCATCCAGATCTCCAACGCTGGCATCATTGGCCGAATAGGTATAGCTTAAGTCCTCACTACGGACTGCTTCCGGTTTTTGCAAAGGAACCGAAAGATAGGGTGTATTTGCCTGTGAAGTGCGTAGTTTACTGCTATTGCTAGAGTCGCGTTTAGGTGTTTCACCGGTATAGGTGACATAATAGGCTTGGGCTGGTTCTGGTAGCGTATCGGTAAAAAAGGTGGATTGTGACAACGGCGCTGCATTCAGTTTTAGTAAGGTAGCCTCGCCCGTTTCTTTATATACATCAAAAGCACAGGACTGCGGATCCTGCTCAAGCAAGCGCCAGCTGATGTGGGTTTGGTTGTTTAGGTTTATGGCGACCACACCGCGATCTAAACATTCCGCAGGCTGACGTTGTGCGCTGCTCGGAGTATAGGTCATTAACCACAGACAAAAAACGAGTAGCCTGTTGGTATATTTTAATACTGTATTAAACGGTTTCACAGGCGCTTGATACTTAAATTTCTATACTGAATCTTACTTTTTACGGTACGTAAACCAAAATACCCACGGGTATAAGGTGTTTTGTCCTCCAAGTCAAATAAAAGCTTACCATTCACATAAAAGCGAACACGGTCTTCATTCATTTCTATTTGAATATCATACCAGACATCGGCTTTCAGCAGATTATCGGCATCGGTATATTCTTTGAGAATAGGGGGGCGTTCTCCTGAATTGGCAAAGGTTTCGTAGGCACCATTATATTTTCTGAAGCGGGTGGTTGTATTAGTATTGCCTCCATATCCGGCATAATATAAGTTGAGTGCATAATAATGCGGAAATACACCACCTCTCCAAGACGAACGTTTAAAAAAATCATCAGGATATTCGGGATCTTGAGCCATCCAGAAAAAATTGAGATCAGAGACCCGCAGTACCGGGTCTTCGGTAGCAAGCACTTTGGCCTGAAGCTGAATCGATGCCGGAGCTTCGAAAGGCTCGTGGTACCAAAGTGTGATTCCGCCTTTAGCACTGATTTCGATATGTTCTTTCTCGAACGATACCTGAGTCTTTGGCGTTGTTTTTTCAATAATCCAGTATTCCGGTTTAAAGAGGTCTTGAGAGGTAGGAGGAGCTTGCGCCAAAGCTTGTTCAAGCCAAAACAGCATCGTAAAGCATAATAAAAAGCGCATAGGATGTACCAATTGTTTCATGCTATAAATTAAGTAGCAACGCGCGAAATGATATCCTGTACTGTCCTGTGTAAACAGTGCTTAGTCTATTTTAGTCTATGGGGAGTCTCAAGAAAACCTTAGTTCCCAAACCTTCTTTTGAAGTAATAGTAAAGGTTCCTCCTTGGCGTTCACCTAATTCTTTTACAAAACGCAGCCCCAGACCGTATCCGGTTTCGCCTGCAGTTCCTGTTTGCGCACGAGCTGTTCCTGAAGTTAAGGCTTCAATGGTTTGTGGAGCAATCCCAACCCCGTTGTCTTCCACTTGAATTTCTAAGCGCGTTGGGTCTTGATCCTTCAGTATATGAAGTGCGACGCTTACTTTTCCGCCGGAAGGCGTAAACTTAATGGCATTGGCGATAAGATTTCCTGCGAGCGGCAAGAGGTTTTTTCGGGGAATCTTAACCGAGGTAGCATCGCAGTCTATTTGTAGCTCGATGTTTTTGGGAGTGGCTTGCGGGGTGTAAAGTTCGTAAAGCTTTGTCCTCAATTCAGTTAAGGAAACATAGGCTGAGGCGTTTGTGTTAAGCGAGGCAGTATCTTTGCTCAAGATGTCGTCGGTCAAGGTGAGCATAGCAGCGGCACTTGCTACGGCTGCGGAAAGATAGAGTTCGAGATCTTCACGCTCCATAGCTTTAAAATCTTGCTCGGTCTTGAGCTGTGCAATGCCACTTAACGGGCTCCGAATATCATGTGCCAAGCGACGGGTGAGCTGTTGTTGTTGCTTGAGTTGGGCCTCTAAATGTACAGTATGTTGTTTCAAACCTAAATACTGCTCTATTTGGTGAGCTATTAAGTGCAGCTGATCTTTTTGATCTTTTGAAAGGCTGTTTATGCTTTTACCTACAACACAAAGAGAACCTACGGGAATCGTTTGACCTAAGGTTAAGGGAATCCCGAAATAATAAATAAAACCTAGTTGGGTTACAAATTCTTTATCCTTAAAACGCGGGTCAAGATCTAAACGCGTTTCAAAGTCTCGCGCCTCTTCAACCGTATGATTACATACCGTGGCTTCCAGTGGTTTTTGATAACTTCCGCCTAGCGAGCTGGCTACCGTCCACTGTGCGTAGGAATCGAGAAGGTTGATTTCAGAAAGCTCGGTACCGGCAATTTTTGCAGCCAGTATACTTAAAGATTCCAGTTCGTTTTTTAAGCCGTTGTAGTCAAAGTCTAGTGCAGCTAATGCTGATGCTCTGTCAAGATCGTGTACGTTCAATTGTTCTGATTTAGGGATTACAAAAATATCAAAAGCTTAGACCGAATTTTAGAGAATCAGGAGTTTAAACATTATTTAACGTTGGGCGTCAATCTCCTGCATAAAAAAATCCCCGAAGGTTTAAACCTTTGGGGATTGATTTTTACCATACTGGAAATTAATCGTATCCTGGATTTTGCTCATATAATCCTGCTTTTACAGTAATTTGTGAACTTGGTACAGGAAACAGAATTTGGTTTTCATCCATGGTTTGCATTCGGTTTTGAACATCTTCGGTAGCAATCCAGTCATTTATCGTATTCACGACGGTACCGGTGCGTACTAGATCATACCATCTTCTGCTTTCTCCTGCGAATTCCAGACGTTTAGCTGCTAAGAGCGTTGAGAGATCAACATTCGCAATAGGTCCTAAACCGGCACGCTCCCTTATTTGATTGACAATATTATCTACTTCGGATTGTGTTCCATTTGCACCCATAATAATAGCTTCGGCTTTCATTGTCAGAATATCAGTATATCGAATGATAGGGTAATTTAATCCCCAGTCAAAACGGTCTTGACCCGCGCGCTCTAAGTTTAAATATTTAGTATAAAAAGGAACTGGATTGAAATTTCCATTTTGATCGGTATATCCGTTTTGAATGTCAAGATCGTCTCTTAAATCATTAGCCTCATAAGCGCTAATGAGGTCAGTCGCTACTTGCTTTGCGGTTTCACCGTTTGAAAACCCAACACCATTAACTCGTAAATACCCATCAGGAACCGGAAGTGAAGGGTATTCGGCTCCAACTCCTAAACCGCCAGAGAGATATTCTATGTTCAATACAATTTCGGCATTGTTCTCATTGTTGTAATCAAAAATCGCAGGGTAATCAGTCACAAAAGCAAAAGGCCCATTGTTGATGATGTCATTAAACTGAGTTACTGCCAGATCATATTCATCACTATCTAAACCTGCGCCTTCAATGCCGTAGGTAGGTCCGCTTCGGGTGAGATACACGAGGCCTAAAGTAGCTTTGGCAGCCCACGAAGTTACTTTACCTTGTGCGTCAGAACCATAAGAATCCGGCAACAAGTCGATGGCAGTATTTAAATCTTCGAGGATCAAGCTATAAACTTCAGCAACCGGCGCACGTGGGATTTCTAGAGTTTCGGTAGGAGTATAAACCCGATCAAACACGGGGACCTTTCCGTAGGTACGCACCAAATCAAAATAGAAAAAAGCTCTCCAGAAGCGCGCTTCTCCTATAATGCGGTTTAAAACAGCGCCATCAGGTACCAACTCTTCATTGATCTGATCCAAAACAGTGTTGGCTCTAAATATTCCAGTGAAATCAGTGTTCCAGTTGTCCGCAACTATAGCATTTGTTGCCAAAGATCGGTCAAATGCATTTATCGGATCATAAGCACGAACACCCGTAGGAGAAACCGCATATAAATTGTCAGAGCGGGTTTCCGACAAATAAAATTGATAAATAGGATAGTTTTGCAATGTGCTATAAATTCCGTTTACAGCAGATTCAAAATCTGCCGTGTTTCTATAGAAATTATTACTTCCCTGCTCAGAAATAGGGGTTTGATCTAATTCGTCTGAACACGAAACCGCTACTATGGTAAGCAAGATTAAGGTGATGTATTTTTTCATGATGCTTTTTTTAAAAGGTGAAGTTTAGACCGGTGACAATTGATTTTGAAAGAGGAAAGGCTCCATAATCATCACCATTGCTATTGACTGCTTCAGGGTTAAAACCGCCGTAGTATTTGTCATTACCAAACCAGTTTTCTGCAGTAACATAAATACGTAGGCCTGAGAATAAATTGGTGTCTATTACAGAGCCCAAATCATATCCTAAAGTTATATTACGTATTCTCCAGTAATCAGAGGAGTAAAGCCAATCGGTATTCTTTATGCGACCGAAAGTTGAATAGGCTTTTCCTTCAATTCCATTACCAGGATTCTCAGGAGATCTCCAGCGGTCGCGAATAAAGCCTAAATGATTGTCTTGATATCCTTGTCCGGTTCTATCAATAGCTCTACCAAAGGTGGAGTAGATTTTACCGCCGGTTTGCCCTTGAACCAAAACGGTCAGGTCAAAGCCTTTATACGTAAACGTATTGGTCATCCCATAAACATAATCGGGATTGGGGTGTCCTGAGATCACACGGTCTGCTGGACTAATAACGCCGTCCCCATTAGCATCAACATATTTAGGGTCACCTTCCATTTGATTTCCGTAGAGTGCGACGCCGTTATTTATATCTTCTTGAGAAAGAATGCCGTCTTGTTGTACTACATAAAGGCTGTACAGTGGTTGACCTACCTGAAGAATATTGTGTTCAATATCAAAAGAACCGCCTAAGATCGGTGAGTTGTCAGGTCCTAATTGTTTAACTTCATTGGTATTGTGGCTAATGTTAAAATTAGTAGTCCAAGTAAAGGCACCTCCTTGTAAATTACGTGTTGTTAGTTCTAATTCCCAACCTCGATTTTCAACTTTACCAATATTTGTTACCGCTGAAGAAAATCCTGACGCTGTAGGCACAGGAACGCTTAGTAATAAGTCTTTATTTGTTTTGACATAATAATCAAATGAAGTAAAAATACGTCCCTTGAAAAATCCAATGTCTGTCCCAAAATTGATAGTTTCAGACTCTTCCCAGCTTAGGTTAGGATTTGCAGAATTTATAGGTACTTGCCCGGTTACAAAGTTTCCTCCATAAGAATAGTTAGAAAAACCAATTCTTGAGATACTTGCGTAATCATCGCTAAAGGTATTATTACCTGCAAGACCCCAGCTCGCCCTTAATTTCATATTACTGATAAAGTCAACGTCTGCAATAAATTTTTCTTTATCTATATTCCAACCTAAAGATGCTGAAGGAAATACACCCCATTTGGTATCACGACCAAAATTAGACGAACCATCACGACGTATACTAGCTGTAAGCAGATATTTGTCCTTATAGCCATATTGTGCGCGACCAAAATACGAGAGTAATACCTTTTTAGTCTCAAAAGTATAGGTGCCGCTAGCACTTATATTATTTGCTGCATTGAGCGTTGTAATATCGTCTGAACCAAAACCTTGTGCTGCCTGAATACGTTGATTATCGTATTTAAAGATGCTGTAAGAAGCTCCACCCAATAAACTTAACGTATGAACATCATTGAAGTTAAGGTCGTAGTTAACAGTATTTTCATTTACAAAATTCTGCTTTTGATACGAGGAAAAGGAACCTCCTGCCTGCCTGTTACGATCTACAAAAGAAGGTTTGAAATATTTATTTTTAGCTTCTGTATTATCTAAGTTAAGCGAAGATTTAATACGTAATCCTTCAATGATCTCATATTCTCCATAAAGGGTGGTGAGTGTTCTGAAGATTTTATTCTCTCCAATGGTATTTTCAATAGTACGAATAGGGCTCGGTACACTACGTCCCCACGCATATGGCGTGTTGTCTCCAATGTTATAATCAAGACCATCTTCGGAAATGGGCGTGGCAGAAACCACATAGTGCATCAAGTTGTCTTTACCTTCAACTCCAGGATCTTGGGTCACAGAATAAGAAGGCGCGATATTTACACCAAATTTAAGATTATCACTTGCAGTGATTTCTACATTGGCACGTGCAGAATAGCGTTTGTAATTTACGCCTAAAGCAATACCATCTTGATCAAGATGTTCTCCGGAAATAAAATAGTTTACAAATTCGTTTCCGCCACGGGCAGAAAGCTGATAGCTTTTCACTTCGCCGGTCCTAAAAAATTCGTCTTGCCAGTCGATGTAATCCAGACCGGGATGGCCTTCCTGAAACCAGCGGTCGTCTTTGATAAAGTTAGTGTCAAAACCGCCTAAGATGGCTTGTCGTTCTGCGCTGGTTTGGTCTGCAGTACGGCCTGCTCCAGAGTTTACCCAGCGGGCATCGATGATCTCTGAAGCTCGATCAACCCATTCTTCTGCACTAAGCATATCAAGCTTTTTCACCGTTTTATTGATCCCGTAATAGGTATTGAAACTCAGTTTAGGTTTGCCAAGTTTTCCTGATTTGGTGGTGATCAGAACAACCCCGTTAGAAGCACGCGAACCATAAATGGATGCGGCTGCAGCATCTTTTAAAACCTGAATAGATTCGATATCTCCAGGGTTGATGTTGTCTAGAGGATTACCAGAACCGAAATCTCCATTACCATTTTGGGTAGATGGTTCTAAAGGGAATCCATCTATAACATATAGTGGCTGATTTCCAGCGGAAATAGACCCTGTTCCCCTTACTTGTACAGAAAAACTTTTTCCGGGAACACCACTGGTTTGCTTCACACGTACCCCGGCCATTTGCCCTACCATCGCCTGATCTACCTTACTGATGGGGCGTTGGTTTAGAATTTCGGTATCCATAGTAGCTACGGCGGTGGTAATGCTAGATTTTTTCTGCGTACCATATCCTACTAAAACTACTTCGTCGAGTTCAGCACTGTCGGCCTCCATCGTTATCGTATAGGTATTTGCGCTATCTACGGCTTGTGTAATCGATTTCATCCCGAGATATGAAAAAAGCAGTACTTCTCCTTCTGAAGCTTGAAGGCTGAAATTTCCATCAAAATCGGTTTGTGTTCCACGTTGAGTGCCTTGCACCAAAACGTTTACTCCCGGTAAGGGCATTCCTTGTGCATCAGTAACGGTTCCGCTCACTGACTTTTCTTGTGCCCAAGCCAAGCCTGTGAAACACAGTATGCTTAAGCACGTCAGAATCCATTTGTTTAATTGTTTCATATTTTAAATAATTTGAGAGAATACTATATGAATTGATAAGTATTGCGTTAAAATTAAGCTATTACAACGTTATAGCTATCCTGTACTTACTGTGCTGCTGCATCCTGCTTTATGTTAAGTTTTCTTAAATTTTAAGGGACGCCGAACTTGTGTTTCACAGGACGGCACAGGATAGGTTTTGGTAGACGAACTTATAATTTTAACGGAATTTGAAAATCTGCGTAATGCATTGTATTTTCAATTTTATTAAGCTTTTTCTATGCGAATACTATTCAAACTTTTCTTAGTTCTCCTTACTACAGGTCTTTTTACTGCTTGTCAATCTCAAAATTCAGAAGTTACACACACCGATACTGCGCTGTGGCCTGATGTTGAAAAAACGGCTAAGCCCTGGACCCGCTGGTGGTGGATGGGAAGTGCGGTTGATAAATCCAACATTAAGGAGCACTTGGTTGCTTTTGAAAAAGCCGGTTTGGGAGGTGTAGAGATCACTCCTATATATGGAGCTAAAGGAGAAGAAGAACAATTTCTTGAGTTTCTTTCTGCAGAATATCTGGAGCTTTTAGACTATACGATCACTACTGCAGACAGTTTGGGGCTTGGTGTAGATATGGTTTTGGGAACCGGATGGCCGTATGGCGGTCCTCAGGTAGAGCGTGAATTTGCCGCAACCAAGTTGGTGGTTCAAAAATATGAGTTAGCACAAGGAAAGTCATTTGATCAGGAACTCAAACCAGATCCTAAAGAACGCCAGCCGGCGTCCCTTAACGCTGTGCTTGCGTATGATACTGCGGGTAACTTTAAAGATCTGACCAAAGAAGTGCGTGAAGGAAAACTTAGCTGGACTCCTGAAGATGCTTCTTATACGGTTTATGCTCTATTTACGGGCAAAACCGGTCAAAAGGTAAAGCGGGCAGCTCCCGGAGGTGCAGGCTACACCTTAGACCATTACTCTAAAGAAGCTTTTGAGGATTACATACAACCTTACGATTCTGCATTTGCCGAAATTAAAGGGCAGTTGCGCGCGATTTTTAATGACAGCTACGAAGTTTACGGTACCGATTTTACACCTAAGTTCTTTGAGCAGTTTGAAAAACTTCGGGGGTATGATCTCAAACCACACATCAACCTTTTATTGAGTGACAGCGATAACGATTTAGGGAACCGGGTAAAGAGTGATTATCGCGAAACCTTGTCTGATCTACTCCTGCATCAGTTTAATGAACCTTGGACCGGCTGGTCCAACAAACACGGATTTAAAACCAAATTACAAGCACACGGTTCGCCGGGGAATCTTATCGATCTTTATGCTTCGGCAGATATCCCGGAGTGTGAGACTTTTGGTTCGATGCCTTTTGATATCAAGGGGTTTAGACGCGAGGAAGAAAATATTAGAACCGGAGATGCAGATCCCGTGATGCTCAAATTCTCTTCTTCGGCGGGACATATCGCCGGGAAGCCACTTGTTTCTTCAGAAACCTTTACCTGGCTTAGAGAGCATTTTAAAACAGCTTTGTCTCAGGCAAAGCCGGAAGCTGAAGAATTACTCCTCAATGGAGTGAATCATATTTTCTTACACGGTTCTACCT
>Ga0114902_1001370_pt1 | contig 10691 bp, 14 predicted proteins | sample MalvireepMed_s12_FD_87291 | JGI IMG/M metagenome (GOLD analysis project Ga0114902, IMG submission 87291) | Marine viral communities from the Global Malaspina Expedition - Malaspina viral metaG DeepMed_s12 | ecosystem: Environmental > Aquatic > Marine > Oceanic | place: Mediterranean Sea... | reverse complement strand
CCTCCTAAGAAGCCTTCTCCTCCTAAGAAGACGCCTCCTAAGAAGCCTTCTCCTCCTAAGAAGACGCCTCCTAAGAAGACGCCTCCTCCTAAGAAGACGCCTCCTAAGAAGACGCCTCCAAAAAGGACGCCTCCAAAAAGGACGCCTCCAAAAAGGACGCCTCCAAAAAGGACGCCTCCCAAGAAGCCTTCTCCTCCTAAGAGACCGCCATTTAGTATCTTTGACAGAATTCCTAGTTCTGGGCCTACAGGGTACTCTGTATAGCCCATGGACTCAGTCGCACTCGCGTCTTACATCTATAAAAAATTGAATCAATATGAGGAAGGTCATATTGATTATGTAACCTCTGGCAACATAAAAAACATGGAGGACTACAAATTTGTCATGGGCGAATTATCAATGCTTCGCGTCCTACGACAAGATTTAAAAGAAGCGTTGCATATACAGGGAGATGACATCGATGAGTGAGCCGCAATTGGACGCCGTCGCAAAACCATCCGTAATGGATGCATACGTTAACGAAAAAGAACGGGTCTTGGACCCCACCGTGTTAGATAAATCTTTAATTGAGCGAATGCCTGACCCGTCTGGTTGGAGACTTTTGGTCCTACCATACAAGGGGAGAGGCGTTACAGATGGTGGTATACATCTTCTTGATTCCACTTTGGATAAAGAAAACTTAGCCACATCAGTATGTTACGTGTTAAAGGTTGGGCCATTAGCTTATCAAGACGAAACAAAATTTGATGGTCAGCCGTGGTGTAAGGAAGGCGACTGGGTGCTGATTGGAAGGTACGCAGGGGCTCGATTTGCATTAGAAGACGATCACGAAGTCAGAATTATCAATGACGATGAAGTGATTGGCGTAATACTCAATCCAGACGATATCAAATCTGCATAGGTGACCCATGGCTGAAGAAACATTGACTGAGGCATTAGCTAATCTTAATGATGAAAACATTGAGAAAGCATCATTGCCAGAGCATAGAAGAGTTGAAGAAGACGTATCTGAAGATGTTGCAATCATCGATCTTGATGATAGTGACATTGAAGACGTTGATCCGATTACAGAAGACGTTGTTCAAGAAGACTTTGAACCTAAACCTGTACCAGAAGATGAAGAAGTATCTGAGGTAGAGAGAAGGACAAGGACAAGCCAAGACAGGATCAATAAAGCAGTTGCTCAAGCAAAAGAGTTTCAACGAAGAGAGTTACAAGCTCTTCAGTATGTGAAAGAGCTGCATGATCAAAACCAACAGCTATCTAGTCAGCTGCTTGAATCCCAAACATCTTCTTCTCATGAAAATATTAAGATTCAAGAAGGCTACAAAAATGAGTTTGAGAATCGAGTAGATACTCAGGCTCAAGCCGCAAAGCATGCATTAAAAGTTGCTTATGAGTCAGGCGATACAGAGAAGATGGCAGATGCCCAGCAATTACTTGCACAGGCAGAAGCTGATCGAGCATCTCTCAATAAATACAAGCAAGACCTTGAGGATTACAAGGCTCAATATCAAGCTTGGGAAGAAAGCCAACAGGCTAATCAAGAGGCTGTTGCTGAACAGCAACAACAATATGTTCAGCCAGAGAATCAGTACGAGCAGCCTGTTTACCGAGAACCCTCTGTAAAGGCCCAAAAGTGGGCGGAAGAGAATGATTGGTTTGGTTCAGATGTTGAAATGACTGATGAGGTAATGAAGGTTCATGAAGCTTTAGCTTATGACCGTAAGATTGACTTAGAATCAGATGAATACTATTCTGAACTTAACAGACAAATGAGGCAAAAATTTCCTCATAAGTTTGGCATCGTGGGAGACGAAAACGCCGTCCAAAAAGTAGTCTCTGGATCACGCACAACAGGAACCGGACGCAATCAAAACAATCGTAGGATTGAATTAAGCCCTACTGAACAGCAGCTTGCTAGACGGCTTGGGGTTCCATTCAAGGAATACGCAAAACAAAAAATGAGGTTACAGAGATCATGAGCGAAGAAACAGGAAAGGGTTCTAACAGAACACCTAGAAATGCTTCTTCACGGTCTACACAGGCCGCAAGAAAACCATGGGCTCCCCCTCAAATTCTGGAAACGCCGCCTGCTCCTCCTGGCGTAAAATACAGGTGGATCAGAACGCATATACGCGGAGAGGACGACAAGACCAACGTTCACATGAGGCTTAGAGAGGGCTTTGAGCCTGTTAAGCCTTCAGAGGTTGAAGGATATGACTTGCCTACCATCGATGATGGGAAGCATGCCGGAACTGTAGGTGTTGGTGGTTTGATTCTTTGTAAGATTCCAGAAGAAACAGCTAATGAGCGTAATGCTCATTTTGAGCGTCAAACCGAAAATCAAATGCGAGCAGTTGATAACGATTTGATGCGCGAGGAAAATCCTGCAATGCCGATGACGAGGGAGAGGAAAACTCAAGTCTCGTTTGGTAAAGGCAGGGCTTAATCTTTTGATTGTGTTTTTAAGGAGGTTCAACGATGGCTAATAAAGATGCCGCGTTCGGCATGGTTCCTTCCAGGATGATAGGCGGTGGCGTCTATACTGGTGGACAAAGTCGATACAGAATCGCCGCAGATTACGGGACCAGTATCTTCCAGGGAGATATGGTTGCACAGGTAACCGGAGGTGGCGTAGAAGTACACGCCGATGGTGGCACTGTCCCAATCGTTGGCGTATTTAATGGTTGTATGTACACAGATCCCACGACAAGTGAGCAAAAGTTCAGCAACTACTACCCTGCAAGTACAAATGCTTCAGACATCATTGCTTTTGTGATTGATGATCCGAATGTTGTATTTGAGATTCAAGCAGACGATATCTTCCCGGTAGCAGACCTGCTTGGAAACTTCGATATTGTGTATACGTCTGCTGGAAGCACTGTCACTGGGATATCCGGTGCAGAACTTGACGTTACAACAGGCGCAGCTACTTCTTCTTTGCCGCTGAAAGCAATTGATATCTCGGGTGATCCTGAGAATTCAGATGTTGCTACAGCGAATACGAACGTATTAGTTGTAATCCAAAACCACATATTTGGCGTTAAAGGCGCTGGATTAGCTTAGGAGCATAACTAATGGCTATTTCAAGAGCACAGTTAGCCAAAGAGCTAGAGCCAGGTCTCAACGCTTTATTTGGTATGGAGTATGCGCGTTACGAAAACGAGCATGCTGAAATCTTTGAAACAGAAGCTTCAGATCGAGCATTTGAAGAAGAAGTCCTGATTGTTGGATTCGGCAATGCTGAAACCAAATCTGAAGGTCAATCTGTTAATTACGATAACGCAAGTGAAGGTTTCACTGCGCGTTATACGCATGAAACAATTGCCTTGGGCTTTGCGCTTACTGAAGAAGCTGTTGAAGATAACCTTTATGACCGCCTTGGCGCTCGTTATACGAAGGCTCTGGCCCGTAGTATGGCGCACACCAAGCAGGTTAAAGCTGCAAATGTATTGAATAATGCATTTAGCGGAAGTTTTACCGGCGGTGATGGTGTTTCTTTGATTAATACTTCTCACCCTTTAGCGGGTGGCGGTACGCTGGCTAATCGTCAAACGACGATGGCTGACCTCAATGAAACATCTTTGGAAAATGCGTTAATCAGCATTAGCACTTTTGTTGATGATCGAAACATGATCTTGGCTCTGCAAGGAACCAAGCTTATTGTTCCGCCTCAACTTCAGTTTATTGCTGATAGGCTCCTAGAGTCACCTGGTCGAGTTGGTACGGCTGATAATGACATCAACGCAGTAAGGAATATGGGTCTGTTGCCGCAAGGTTATTCAGTCAACCATTTCTTGACTGATACTGATGCGTTTTTCATTCTGACTGACGTTCCAGATGGGTTTAAGCATTTTGAACGAACTCCGATTTCAACCTCTATGGAGGGAGATTTCGATACAGGTAACGTGCGCTATAAGGCGCGTGAACGTTATAGTTTCGGCTTTAGCAACCCACGCTGTGTATTCGGTTCGCAAGGAGCTTAATTGTTCCACGTGGAACCGTGAGATTGGGGGCACCTTGTTGCCCCCTTTCTTTTTGTGCGGTATAAATAATTTATTCCTGACAGGCGCATCCCGCGTCTGACACTGGCCAAGACAGGAGATCATAATGGCTAATACAACTTTCAACGGCCCAGTCCGTTCAGAGAATGGGTTTCAACAAATTTCAAAATCATCGAACGGCACCATTACCGTTACCAGCGGTGACAAGATGGCTACGGAAGCCACTGGCGGCGCGGGTATCGAAGGCACCGCTGCTGTATACGTTACGCAGGTAACGCGCTTAAAAAGCGACGTAACAACTAACGTCAACATCGTGAAGACCACGATTATGATTGACCTCACTGGGTTGAAGGACGGTGGCACGGCTGGCGACATCATCGGTAAGGATGGATCTGGCGTTGCATTCATCGGTAAGGTGACTGCAGCCAATCAAGGCAGCGTTTTTGGTGTAACCATGCAGTGTGTGGAAGCCCCAGCAGGTGGAAGCGCCGATATAGACTTGTTCTCAGCAACTGAAGGCACTGGTGTTAATGACACCGCAATTGGTGATTTGACTGAAACTCAAATCATCAACGCTGGAACGCAAGCTGCAGGCACACTAACCGCTGGTGGTGATATTGCAGCTGATCAGTTCTTGTATCTGGTTAGCCAAGGCACGGGTGATGCGACTTATACTGCTGGGCGTCTTCTTATCGAAATCACTGGCTTCGACGTAGCCTCCTAGACAGGAGAAAAATCATGGCTGATGCAGTAACTTCTCAAACTATCCAGGATGGTGAAAAGAGGGCTATTCTAAAGTTTACAAACATCAGTGATGGTACAGGCGAGGCTGCTGTGACCAAAGTTGATGTAAGTACGCTTACAGCGAATAGCAGTGGTACATCCTGTACAGAGGTTGCAGTATCTAAAATATGGTGGCAGTGCGTTGGCATGGGTGTTGAGCTTTTAAATGATGCATCAACAGACACGCTAATCATTGGTCTTTCTCCTGATTCAAATGGGTTCCATGATTATTCTGTATTTTCAGGGATACCCAATAATTCAGGATCTGGAAAGACTGGAGATATAAACTTCACCACCATTGGCGCTAGTAGCGGAGATACTTATACCGTCATCGTAGAACTTCTGAAGACGTTCTGATGGCAACTTCTGGCAGTAGTGACTTCGAGCCTGATGTAGCTGAATACATTGAAGAGGCATTTGAGCGTTGCGGTCTTGAATACCGTACTGGGTATGATGGAGTAACTGCCAGGAGATCTCTGAACCTGTTGTTTGCTGATTGGGCAAACAGGGGACTGAACCAATGGACTGTTACTAATTCTGTAACAACGCTTAGTAAGTCAGATCAATTTCTTGATCTTACGGCAACAACCATTGACGTTTTGGATGTCGTACTTCGCAGAACAGAAAGCAGTGAAGTCACAGATATTCAAATGAATCAGATCAGTAGATCTGCTTATTGGAACATTCCCAATAAAGATACAGAGGCAAGGCCAAGCCAATGGTTTTTAGACAAGCAAATAACGCCTCGGCTTTATATTTGGCCTGCTGCTGAAAACAGTACAGACAAAGTTATTATTAATCGCCTTGTCAGAATTGAAGATGCAGACGCTGGGGTCAATACAGTTAATGTGCCTTTTAGGTTCTATCCATGCCTAAGCGCAGGTTTAGCGTATTACATTGCGTTAAAAAGAGCGCCCGATCGAGTGCAGATCTTAAAAAGCATCTATGAGGAAGAGTTCGCTCGAGCAGCAGATCAAGATGAAAGTAGAGCATCTCTAATGGTTGCTCCTAATTTGAGATCATACAGGCGTGCGTAATGGCCTATGCTTCTGGTAAGTATTCCCTAGCTATCTGTGATAGATGTGGATTTAGGTATAAATACAAAGAACTAAGGAAAGAGTGGAATAATCTTTTTGTCTGTTCTGAATGCTATGAGCCCAAAGCCCCACAGATAGATCCTGTCCCTCATGCGGCAGATCCAGAGGCTATACGAGACCCCAGGCCACAGTTGTCCCCATCCGTTGTTGCTGGTGATGGCGTTGTGAGGACGATAAATCCTAATGCGATGATTACCGTAACAGGTGATAGTATAGGTTCTGCATTCACGGCAAGCGGAGCAACAGGAGAAGTTGGTACTGTTGTAGTGGTGATATCATGAGTTTTACGTTAGCAACATTAAAAACAGCGGTAAAAGACTACTGCGAAACGTCTGAAACAACTTTTGATACGCAACTAACCACCTTTATAAAAGAGGCCGAGGAGAGGATTCTTAAAAACGTAGAACTGCCTGTTTTCCGAAAGAATGTTACAGGCACTGCTGCATCTAGTAATACCTATCTATCGACGCCTACTGACTTTTTGGCACCCTATAGCTTGGCGGTTATATCAAGCAGCGTGTACAACTATCTGTTGTTTAAGCATGTCTCTTTCATCAGGGACTACACGCCAAATGCGTCAACAACAGGAACCCCTAAATACTATGCGTTGTTTGATGACAACACATTCCTTCTTGGTCCTACGCCAGATTCTAATTACACCTTTGAATTACATTACAAGTATCGACCAGAATCATTGACCGCTGGAGCGGATAGCGGAACGACCTGGCTCTCTACCAATGCCCCTGATGCTTTGTTGTACGGAACCCTTATAGAAGCTGCAACTTTCTTAAAAGTCGCAGAAGAGGTGCCTAGTTATGAGCAAAGATTTGTAAGTGCAGTATCTGCATTGAAAAGGATTGGCGAAGGTTATGGAGCTCGAGATGAATATAGATATGATATTGATAAAGGCTAAAATAAAAGCATGCTGATTGAAGCGTCACAAATGGGAATAGGCAATGTAATTGTCACCACCACGGTAGATGGTGGACACGATCCTGCGTTTTGGGCACAGGCTGCTGCAGACCGTATTGTGAGAGTAGGGGTCAATTGCGCTCCTCCAATAGCGCAACAAGCGCAAGCTTTTAAAGAATCGGTTAGAGCTACGGCGCTACACTGTATACAAGAGGCAATTAAGAGTGATAGAACCACTTTAATTGTTGAGTTTGAACGTCAAGGCCATAAGGACATGGCAGACATAATTAGGAGTCTATAATGGCAATCGCAACTGCAATGTGTACGTCTTTTAAGAAAGAACTTTTAGAAGCCGTCCACAATTTCAAAAACACTGGAGGTAGCACCTTCAACTTGGCAATGTATACAAGCAGTGCTTCTCTGGGCGCAGCTACCACTGCATATACGACCACAGCCGAGATATCAGGCACGGGCTATACCGCAAAAGGTGCGGCGTTAACTCGGGTTGATCCAAGTTCTTCCGGTACTACAGGTTTGACAGATTTTGCTAACTTGACGTTTAGTTCAAGCAGCCTCACTGCAAGAGGTGCGCTTATTTTTAATGAAAGCGCGTCAGGCGATCCATCTGTATGTTCCTTAGATTTTGGTGCAGATAAGACCTCTAGCTCTGGGGATTTCACCATTCAGTTCCCAGCAGCGGATGCGTCTAACGCGATTATCCGTATCGAATAACGGGTAGTTCATGGCTAACATCAACGGCTGGGGCCGTGGTGACTGGGGCGAAGGCGCGTGGGGATCTCCCCTACCTGTCGAAGTCACAGGCACCGCAGGAACGGGTGCGATTGGCTCCGTCACAGTTGTTGAGGGGGCTGGCGTTGCCGTATCTGTTACCGGCGTATCTGCGACAGGCTCGGTTGGTACAGTTACTGTTAGCGCAGATGCGAATGCCTCTGTAACAGGGGTTTCCTCTACTGGGTCCATTGGTTCCGTCACCGTTGTTAGTGATGCGAACGTTTCTCCCACGGGTGTATCGGGTACAGGGGCTGTCGGCTCCGTTACCGTTAGTTCTGATGCGAATACTTCTGTAACAGGCGTTGCCGGTACAGGCGCTGTTGGCAGTGTAACGACTACCCAAGGAGTAACGACCTCTCCCACGGGTGTTGCGGGTACAGGTTCTCCCGGTTCAGTTACCGTTGTTGAAGGTTCTGGCGTTGATGTCTCTATCACAGGGGTATCGGGCACAGGGGCTGTCGGCTCCGTTACCGTTGACTTAGGTATAACGGTACTGCCGACAGGTGTTACAGGCACTGGGGCAGTAGGTTCAGTCTCTGTTGTTGAAGGTACAGGTGTTACTGCATCCGTCACGGGTGTTTCTGGGACTGGAGCGGTTGGCAGTGTAACCACGACCCAGGGAGTAACAACATCTCCCACAGGCGTTGCTGGGACTGGTTCTCCCGGCTCTGTCAGCGTTGTCGAAGGGTCTGGCGTATCGTTCTCGGTCACGGGCGTTGCCGGTACGGGGTCTCCCGGCTCCGTTACGGTTACAACAGACGCGAATGTATCGCCTACTGGCGTTTCTGGCACAGGCTCGGTTGGCTCTGTCAGCGTTGTCGAAGGCTCTGGCGTATCGTTCTCGATCACAGGGGTTTCTGGGACAGGGGCTGTTGGCTCAGTCACCACTACTCAGGGTGTTGGGGTATCCGTTACGGGCGTTGCGGGTACGGGGTCCGCTGGTTCTGTAACTACGACTCAAGGCGTTGGGGTATCCGTCACAGGGGTATCCGCAACAGGGTCTCCCGGTTCAGTTACTGTTGTTGAGGGTACAGGGGTTGCCACTTCTGTCACTGGTGTTTCGGCTACAGGCAACGTTGGAACACTTACTGTCACAGGAGATGCAAATGTCAGCGTTACGGGCGTTGGAGGAACGGGGTCTGTCGGCTCCGTTACGGTTACTGAAGGTTCAGGTGTTACCTTTTCTGTCACGGGTGTTACTGCTTCTGGGGCAGTGGGCACAAGCACTGTATCGACAGACGCGAATGTATCTGTCACGGGCGTTGCTGGCACTTCAGCGGTCGGAACGGTTACGGTTGAAACAGCAGGCAATACAACAGGTTCTGTTTCTGGTGTTTCTGGAACTGCAGGAGTGGGCACAGCGACCGTTGCCGCAGCAGCTAATGCGGCTGTCACGGGCGTTCAAGGAACGGGTGAAGTCGATGATGTAACGGTAGTCCTCAATGTAACGGCATCTCCAACGGGGGTTGCTGGGACGGGGGCTGTTGGCAGCGTAACCGTATCTGCCGGAATTGACGTTGCTGTTACTGGCGTTTCGGGTACTGGTGATGTTGGGTCTGTTACCGTAGGTCTCGGATCAGACGTTGCCGTTACTGGAGTTAATGCTACTGGCGATGTTGGCTCGGTCACTGTTGGCACTGGCGTTGGCGTATCCGTCACTGGTGTTTCAGGTACTGGTGAGGTTGGTAGCGTAACCGTATCTGCTGGGATTGACGTTGCCGTTACTGGGGTTAACGCTACAGGCGCGGTTGGGACTGCCACGGTAGCCACTGGGACAAGCGTATTCGTTACGGGTGTTTCTGGTGAAGGCGAGGTTGGTACACCTACTGTAGCCCTAGACATGGTTGTTCCTGTAACGGGTGTATCGGGCACTGGGACCCCGGGTACGGTTACTGTTGGCTTAGGACAAACTATTGTTCCGACAGGGGTTTCTGCCACGGGCCAAGTTGGTAGCGTAACCGTTGCTGGGAATGCAATCGTTGCTCTAACAGGCGTTTCTGCCACGGGTGAGATAGGATATTTTAATGTCTGGGGGCTTGTAGATGACTCTCAGACGCCAAATTGGAATAATATAACCGACAGTCAGACACCAAGTTGGACATCAGTTACAGACACGCAAACGCCAAGTTGGACTGCGATTACAGACACACAGACGCCAAGTTGGAATGATATAAATGATAGTCAGACACCTGACTGGAAAGAGGTAGCTTAAATGGCAACTTATGTAAATGATTTACGGCTCAAAGAGATTGCTACAGGTGATGAGTCAGGCACCTGGGGTACGAGTACCAATACTAACCTCGAATTAGTGGCTGAAGCTTTTTCCTTTGGCACAGAGGCAATCACTACCAATGCTGATACGCACACAACGACTATAGCGGATGGTGCCACTGATCCCGGTCGTTCTTTGTTTTTGAAATACACCGGCACACTGGACAGCACCTGCACCATCACTATCGGCCCGAATACCGTTAGTAAGCTCTGGTTTATAGAGAATGCAACAAGCGGGTCACAGAGTATCGTTATTAGCCAAGGTTCTGGTGCGAGTATTACTATTGCCAATGGCCAGACCAAGGCCATCTACAGTGATGGTGCAGGATCTGGCGCAGCGATGGTGGATGCGTTCCAAGATTTGTCAGTACCTGATCTGTTTGTCGATGACGATCTGACGTTCACTTCTGATAGTGCAGTCATTAGTTTTGGCGCGGATGCCGACACCACGTTGACCCATACTGACGGCTCTGGCCTGACGCTGAACTCTACGAACAAGATTATGTTCAACGATGCCAGCCAATTTATCCAAGGATCAAGCAACGCAGTTTTGTCGTTAGGTGCTACGGATGAGATTGATTTGACTGCAACCGCCCTCGATTTAAACGGCACAGTTGCGATAAGCGGCAACACCACAATTGAAGATGGCGCGGACCTGATTACCGCAACAGCGGGTACAGATAACGTCCGTATTGGTGAAGGTGCGGGAGACAGTATTACGAGTGGCGGCAATTACAACGTCACCATCGGCAAGGATGCTGGCACTGCGATTACGACTGGGGATTACAACACCGTAGTAGGCACTGCTGCGTTAGATGCTGATACGCTG
>Ga0114902_1001366_pt1 | contig 10712 bp, 13 predicted proteins | sample MalvireepMed_s12_FD_87291 | JGI IMG/M metagenome (GOLD analysis project Ga0114902, IMG submission 87291) | Marine viral communities from the Global Malaspina Expedition - Malaspina viral metaG DeepMed_s12 | ecosystem: Environmental > Aquatic > Marine > Oceanic | place: Mediterranean Sea... | reverse complement strand
GCTGGAGATAGGTCACCGGGCGCACTGGCGGCGGCGAGAAAAGCAGCAGGACTAGGTTAGCTTACCCAGGAGGTAGAAGGTCATGGCACAGACGGCGACGACTGGTAATCTGGAAAATGCCCAGAAGATCATTATTGCGGCGAGTAGGTACACAGAGGAGCATAATGCTCCAGCTCTAGCGCTGATAGAGAAGTTCAATCTCCCGAAGGGAGCAAAGCAGGTCACGGTTCCCAAGGTGGGGCCGATGACCATGTCTGATCTCACGGACGGTCAGGACATCGTGGATGAGGAAGACATTGGCATGACCACGGTAGACCTGACGGCCTCAGAGGTCGGGGCCAAGGTCATCCTGACCGACAAGTTGGTACGGCAGGCCGCCACCAACGTCTTCTCCATGATAGGCAGACAGCTTGGTGACGGTATGGCGAGGAAGAAGGACGAGGACGTTCTGGCTCTCTACACCAACCTAAATGGTGGTACCAAGTTGGGTGCTGCGACCAAGTTCATGAAGGCATCTAACGTACAGGGAGTTATTGCCCACGCGAAAGCCAACAAGTTTGGCAACCAGGTGTACATCCTCCACCACCCGAATGCGGTTGCATACCTCTCCAAGGAAGTGGCAACAGTCGCGTCCGCGGGGTCTGCCTCTATACCAGAGGGCTGGTCTCAGGACTTGCTGGGCAACTTCTGGGGTGGCCTTCGCCCCATGAACAATGTGGCGATCTTTGAAGACGGCAACATTTCAGAGGACTCTTCCGGTGATGGCATCGGCGTAATAGCCGACAAGACCGCTCTAGCGGCACTTAACAGTGTGGAGACGCGAACTGAGCGTCAGCGTGACGCCTCTCTCAGGGCCACGGAAGTAGTGATGACTGCTGACTACGGCGTGTTCGAGCTAGATGATACCCGTGGCGCAGGAATCACATTTGACGTAACAGCTCTGGCAACTAACAACTAGGAGCGGTCATGGTTACTGGAATAACCGAGCGTAATCAGATGAAGGCAGAGTTGGTCAATCTTGGGTACTCGCTGAAGTACATAGATGACTGGCAGCCAAAGACGACACTGTATCGGCATAGGCCCGCCTATAACGCTGAGGGCGTCATGTCTGATGCCATCGGTACAGCGGTGCTAAATGTGCCCGGTAACCCTGATTACGTGTTTCGTAAGTCTAAAATAGGGTTATTCCCCTGGATGCCCAGCGAGAAGTGTGAGTGCCAGTGGTGCGGAGTTGCGGGCTCTGAGCAAATCGAGGAACCAGTTACCAGTGTGGTAGCGAGTGTCCCCGAGTCCGCAAGTACCGTCGGTATCCAGGACGGTAGGTCCAGACCTGCCCAAATTCAGTGTACCGTGTGTGACTATGTGTCGGAAGGCGCGTCCCTTTCGGGTGCGCAGTCCAAGCTGCGGAGTCACGCAAAAAGTCACTAGGAGTAGTATGCCGGGGGCGGCTGTAAAGATAGGCCGAGGTCGCTCCCGGCAAACAAATATCGGCCTGTCGCAGGGCATAGAACCTGCTCAAATAATAACCTTAAAGGAGGTTAGGCATGGCATTCCCATTGTCAGTAAATTTATCGTATGGAATGGAAAAACGAGAGACTTCAGACCAAAGACAAAAACTTGGTACCAGGGCAACCACCCCTGATGGTAGAGTTTTCTACTATGCAGAGAATAGCGGTACAGCTATTACCCACGGTGGTTACTTGCTAGATGGTATCGCTGCTGTTGCGGCACATGATATGGATGTAGCGGCTGCTGCCACTTCAGCAGGAGAAACCACCTTTACTAGTGGAACTTCTCTTACCACGACTAAAAACCAGTATGCAGATGGCTATGTGTACTTTAACGATGGACCAGGGCAAGGTGAGACTTATAAAGTTAAGTCTAATACTGCTGTATCTGGTGCGACTGGACTCTCAATTACTATTGATGAGCCCGATGGACTTGTAACAGCATTGACCACCTCTTCGCTTTTTGGTCTCATGTACAGTCCTTACAAAGATGTAAAGATTATTGATGGTGATGGCACCATGACTACTGGAGTTATTGGCGTGTCTACTGCTCCTGTGACAGCGGATTATTTCTGCTGGATACAGACAGCAGGGCCATGTTCGCTAAGATTAGGAGCGCAGGTAGGCATTGTTGGTGACGCAGTAACCTGGTCGCAGGCAAGTGGAGAAAGTGGAGAGGCAGAAAGAACTGATTACTCCGATGAAGCAGATATTGCTAACATCGGTGTTGCAATGGGTATACCTGCGGTAGACTCAGACAATCAGTGGGTTATGCTGAACATCAGGAGCTAAGTGGTAAAGGAACTAGCTGATGCCGAAAGGCAAGGGGTATCCAAACAGGGGCAAGCGCCCTAAGAAGCGCAAGCCCTCTAAGTAGCCAAAAGAACTGAACTTTGGACTCCGCAGGGGGTTACGGATTACTCTGTACCCCCTGCGGGGCGCAATGTAGAGACTGACGGGTACGTGCAGGTACATGATCCCGTCACGGACAAACGGCATAAGTTCTGTGTCCTTTCGGTAGCCCTCACACTGCCCTAATCACTACCGCTGTCATTACCACACTGAGCCATCATCACGATAGGCTCTTTCCCTATGATTGGCTACGCAATGAGTGGCGTTCCCTCCGACGGCAACTTCTTGTCGGTAATGCTGTCGCTTAGGGGCTAGTCTATCCGTTTTTACATTCGTGGTATAATCCCACGAAGGGAGACGGTAGAATGGCTTTTAGTGAAGAGCGTCTCTACGGACGTTTCTTTGAGCACATGGAGTTCCTCTCTACCTGTGGTGTGCCTCTCTATATACGTTATTCCAGTCGAGACTTCCCTACTGACGTTGAGTACCCCTTGGAGGAAGTCTATTCCAATAGTGGCTGTTGCTATCTCACGCCCACAGCCCTTGAGAACGATACGGTAGAGGTCGTTAACTAATGGTTCAGCAGCTCTGGACACCACCAGGAACAGTGCAGGAAGAGACGGTACAGATAGGTCGTGTCAATCCCGACGTGACCAGGGAGACCGCCTTTTCGTACGCCTTCACCTTCACTTACAAAGGTAAGGTTAAGCGGCTTCAGGTTGTTGCCACTGACGGTGACAGGCGCTCGGAGATTGAGGACAAAGCCGCTGAGGTGGCAGAGAGGTGGGTGCGGGAGTTGGACGGTCGGGACCATAAGAGGGCACCGACTGAGGACGAGAAGAAGCAGATAGGCAAGATTCTAAACGATATTCTCTTACATCGGAAGAAGCGGACAGCTAGTTCTACTGGAGATATTTACTTTAAGGGGAGGAAATGACACAACAACAGTCCATCATTATCGGTAAGCTGACCACGTCGCCGCAAGAGATGCTGGAGTCTGTCCTGGCTCTGATTCAGCAGGACGAGAACGTGCGGCTCAAGATAGTGAACGAGATTCAGTCTGTGCGTTTACAGCGACTGTCTACTGAGATGGAGGCAAAGGCAGCCTCTAACGGGAGTGTCAGTATCGAGGAGGGCGCCGCTGAGGAAAGTGGGCTTGTCACGGCGGATACCTTAGAGTAAGAACGCTTAGGGGAAGACTCGTTCGCTGGACACTGAAGAAAACCTATAGGAGGTGTATTATTCCTAAGCATGGTCCGCGTTCAAAACCTCACGGGAATTTGCCGAAGCCTAAAAAGAAACGCGTGGGAGCCAAAAAGGGTAAGGGCAAGTAGTCATGACGACTGGTGTGTTTCAAGGAAGAAGCAGAGAAGAGATAGCTGTAGCTATTGGCGAGAACCTGGGAGCCATATTCCTGTCTACTATGACGGCTCAAGGCACTGCCACCACGCTCATTGACTCCACCTTAGTAGGGGGAGACGACGACCATAACGGCAGGTGGGTGCGGTTTACGTCTGGTGCCAACGATGGCCGGATACGCCGCGTGAGTGACTACGTGGCATCTAGTACCACTGTCACTATCGACGCCACTGGAACGGCTCTAACTCAAACTGAGTCTGGTGATACCTACGAGCTTTGGGACGAGGAGTACCAGCCCGAGAGTGTTCACAGGGCCATTGAGCAAGCAGGTGTGGACATAACGGGGATAGCCTTTGACCCGATTGAGAACACGTCTCTGCACGGCGATAAAGCCACTGCCCGTTTTGACGTTCCCTCCAACATCTACATGGTTCGGGCCATCGACTACCGCTCCAGTGTGACTGGTACGACTATCCATGCGTGTGACCGGGTGTTTGACGAGACCACGGACTCGGACTTCACTCAGGCTGTTGACGACCAGGACTTTAAGTTAGGCAAGTCTCTGAAGATAACAGTTGCCGCAGGTGGCTCTGCCGGAGACTTCGTTACTGACTCGATTAGCTCCCTGGACTTGTCCCGGTACACGCACCTGGAAGGCTGGATTAAGTCCACGGTGGCACTAACGGCGGCTGACTACAAGGTCCACCTGGACAACGGCGCTGTACTGGCTGACGGGACGGACAAAGAGAGTCTGGACATGCCTGCGGCCAGCGCCGATATCTGGACGTACTTCAGTGTGAAGCTAGACAACCCGGAGGACGATACAGCTATCATCTCCATTGGCCTAGAGATGGATCAGGACAAAGACGCTCACACCGTCTGGTTCGATCAGATACAGGCTGTCAACACCAACACGGCCAGGTGGAATAGGTTGCCGAAACACTTATGGCACCTGGAGCAGGAGTCGGCCGCTATCATTCTGACTACTGGCGGCGTGAACGTGGTGGGCTACAGTCTACTCAAGCTGATTGGCGGTGACAGGCCGGTGTTGCTCAGCGCCGATGCCACCACCACAGAGACCCATGCCAGCTATATCATCTACCGTGCCACAGGGCTACTCATGGCAGCCAGGGGTGGTGGCCCTAGCACCGATCCTGAGAACAAGGGTAACCGTTCTGGCGCCTGGTTCGGGCTAGCTGAGCAGGAGAAGAGGCGCTTCGGGCTGCTCCAAGACGTTAGGCTGGTCCGGTGAGAATAGTTAGTGCCGTAACCGATGTCCCCAGTGCCGCCACGGCAGTACGGATACTGAATACCAAGGACAAGATAGGCTGGATTAGGTTCACGGCGCCTACAGCGAATACAGGACTTACCTACGTGGGCGACAGCACGGTAAGCGCCACTAAGGGATACGTTCTAGGGGCTGCCGGTGGTGTGGACGCCTCCATAGAGCTGGACTTTCGGCCTGGTACGGTCACAGCAGACACTCTCTGGATAGACGCGGCTACTAATGGTGACGATGTGAGTTGGCTAGCAATAATAAGGTGACGTTATCGCTCAGCGCGTAGTTGGCCAAAACGAGGTGTTCATCGATGAGACTCTCTATCCCATCACTCGTCCCGTGCAGTCTGCCCTCTCCTCTGTTTACCCTCCCAAGCTGGTCATAGGGGACACGGATAAGGACAGCGGGCAAGGGCTGTCGGTACTTGCCATGGGGGACTGGCGAGAGGGCATCGGGCTGAACAAGATGAAGGGCGCAGCGGACGTTGCCCGTGCTTGGTGGTCCACCTGCCAGCTCCGTTACCAGGGGCATCTAGTCCTGCCGCCACTGGCCACAACTACAGCAGCCTCTGGGGTCAGTGGGGATTTTACAATAGGGGCTATCAATGAGCTTGCTGATGAAATATACGTTGCGTTTGGAACCTCTGTCCGTAAGTTCAACAACACCAACGACTCCTGGGGCAGTTCCTTAGCCACTCTGCCTGCTGTTGCTACTGACGCCATCAACATTCGTCTCGGTGACACTATCTACCTCGTATTCGCCACTACTGGCGGTTATACCTACACCTCAAACGGCTCCTCCTGGACAGACGATACCAAGGATGCCAAGTACCTGGCCTTCTGGGATGACCGGCTCTGGGGAATCGACAACACAGGCCAACTTTGGTTCGCGCTTGCCGTCGGCACAGAGACAGACGATGCTCAGCTCCCTCTCCCAGATGGATACGTGACAGACCTGTTTGTGGCAAGAGACGCCTCTGGTGAGCCCATCCTGTACGCAGCCACCAAGGTCGGTCTGTTCGCTCATGATGCAGCCAACAGTCGTTTCGTGGAGACCGAATTAACTCTACCCTTCCATGATAACGCTGGTCAGGGCTGTGTGAAGTGGCGGGACTCCGTGTACATGCCTACAGGACTGGGCATCTACAAGTTCATCAATGGCTCCAACTCAGCGGTCATCACCATCATGGGGCCGGATCGCGATGACGGCCTACCCTCGGACAAGCGCGGGGTTATCGCGCAACTCGTTGGTACTCACAACGACCTACTGGCCATCACTGACGCTACGACCGCTCCAGGCAGTTTGGACCTATATGCATCTGGAGAGTCCCATGTCATAGAACCTGACGCGGGGTTCTCTGAGATTCTAGCCTGGAACGAGACCGGTTGGGAGGTACGGTGGCTGGGAGGGTCTACCACCAATGCCATTGACTACGCCCACGTGAGCAGCGCCTACAGCAAATACCGCCTCTGGTGGGCGTATAACGAGCGTGTCTTGCACATGCCCTTGCGGGTAGACATCATCAACCCCAACGAGGTCTCAGACTTCATCTACGCGGCCTCCGGGGAGTTGGAGACGCCTTGGTTCACGGCGGGCCAGTCGGAGGTAGAAAAGCTCATGCTACGACTGTTGGTAGAGGCTGGGGACATGTCGTCCTCCGAGACGATAACTCTTTCCTACGGGATAAACTTTGCTTCCAACTACACGTCCCTTGGGACTATCACCTCGGACGGCCTCACGACCTACCAATTCCCCGACAGCACCACACCCACCGGCACAGTGTTCCGCTCCATTCGGTTCAAGATAGAGTTGGCCCGCGGGAGCACCACTACTCTAAGTCCTGACCTACTCTCCCTCACCATGGAGTATCGTAAGAAGCTACCGGCCAAGTGGGGGCACACGGTTGAGCTAGATATTCGCGATAGGTACAAGGACAATACTGCAAAGGTGTTACGCTCCAACCTACGCACGGCTATTGAGAGTACCAGCTTGGTAGAGTTTACCTTCCGTGACGATGACGGGAACACGAGGAACTGGTTCGTTGATGTAGTTTCTGCCACGGGCCTAGAGCGTACCGGGCATGATGAGACAGGTGTCAGTCGAGTGACGTTGGTTGAGAGATGACCACTCAAGCTCCAGCTCAGGTGCCGGAGGGCTTCTCAGGCTCTCTCCCTGAGTTCATCGTCCTGGCCACTCTCATTGAGTTAGGTAAGCGGCCTGGGGTGGATTTCAATTACCAGAGTGCATTGATGGGAGGCAGGCTGGAGAAAGGCGGGGTCATTGTTGACTTCCTTTTCTCTGACCCGCCTGATTTGGGCATCTCAGTATTAGGAGAGTATTTCCACTATGGGTTTGGCCCTGAAGCTAAGGCCCGTGATATTATGGCACGGGAACAGTTAGCCGCCTTAGGTATAACCTTAATTTTCATCGATGAGTCCGATGTGCTAAGTGACCCTCGCTTTTATGTACAGGCTGCGCTTCGTTATCGCGACCATAGCAAATTGACGCGAGGATAGATCGGATGAGGAAAGTTCGTCGCGCCTAACTTCTTATAACAACAAGAGTGCTATGGGTCTGTCATAGGATGAGGCACTTGTAGGAGGTATATAATGGCCAACCAAATATTCAGTGGATTCCTATATGACGATGGGGGGGACGCTGTACAAGGCGCAACTGTAAACCTCTACGACCGCAATACGACCACTCCCTCCCGCGCCGACACCACGACCAACTCCGCCGGCTACTGGACCATCAGCCATTCGACTGAGGGCCGCTTCGACGTGGAGATTACCAGCGGTTCCTCCAAGCGCCGCATCAAGTACGACGAGGAGCGCCAGTTCACGACGCTGGAGGTGGCCAACCTCAATATCCGCAACCCGGCCGACACCTTCGACTACAGCATCCTCCCTGCCGCCATAGTGGCAGACCGTGTTCTGACCCTACCGCTCATTACAGCCACTGATACGCTGCCTGCTATCGGGTTGGCTCAGACCTGGAGTGCTGTTCAGACTCACAGCGCCAACATCTCTTTGTCTGCCAATGCAGATATCGCCTTTACCGGCACTACCGGGACCAACGACATTGTCCTGACTAATGGGCTGGCAGATGCCTTGAGTATCACAGACGGGTCTGCTGACATTATCGTGGTTAACACGAGTACGTCAGGCAACGTGACCACGTTTACGTCTGCGCTCAGTGTAGTAAGTACCTACGACGCTGCCGCCACTATTTACCTACGAGAGAACGCAGGCACAAGCGGGACGATCAAGATTCATGCCGACCAGGGCACGAGTGTTACAGAGGCCGCAGAGTCAATTAATATCCTCTCTGACGCTGGTGGAGTTGGAATCAGAAGTACGGCGAATCTAGCAAAGGCGATTAATTTAACAAGCGACGGTGGAACTACGGGTTCCATTGCCATCTTTAATGATCAGGGCACGTCTGTGGCGGAGGGAACTGAGTCCATCTCGATCTTATCCGATGATGGTGGGGTAGGGATTCGCAGTACCGCAAACCTTGCAAAAGCCATTAATTTAACAAGTGATGGTGGGGCTACTGGGTCGATTGCAATTTTCAATGACCAAGGTACTTCTGTAACAGAAGGTGCAGAGTCAATATCGCTTCTGTCTGACGTAGGGGGTGTAGGTATCCGGTCTACTGCCAACCTTGCTAATGCGGTGAATATCACGGTAGATGGCGGAACCACCTCTACTATGACGCTGTTCAACGACCAGGGCACGGCGGCGACCGAGGGGGCTGCGTCCATACAGCTACTGAGTGATGCGGGTGGGGTCAACATCAAGTCCGGGTTGAACGGCGCCAATGCCATTCTCCTAACGGCAGATGGTGGCACATCTGAGACTATTGTTATTCACGCGGATCAGGGGAGTGGCACAGGATCAATCGAACTCCTGTCTGACGCTGGGGGGATAGAGCTAGACGCAGGCACAGATATCATCCTTGACGCGGGCGGGGCAGACATCTTCCTCAAGGACGACGGTACTCTGTTTGGGACACTTAACAACAACAGCGGCGAGTTACTCATCAAGTCCAGTTCGTCCGGCACCACAGCCGCCACGTTTAGCGGGGCCAACGTCACGTTTGCAGGGACGGTAGATGCCACCACCGACTTCACGATTGGAAGCACGGTAATTACAGACGATGTAATAACCTTCACCCCAAGCTCTAGCGATACCGTAACGCTAACCTCGTCTACGAATGGAGCCTTTTCACTTGTAACAGTTGATGATGCCGCAGCGGCGGCTAACATTCAGATTACTGCCGATGGAACTGTAGATATTGATTCAGCGGGGGTTCTCACTCTGGATTCCGGGGCAGCCATAAATATAGAGCCTGAGGGTGGCTCTGTCATCCTGCTGGATGGAACTATTAGTATAGATGCCGGTGTGGTCACTGGAGCAACCAGCATTACTTCAACAGCTTTTGTCGGGACGCTCTCGACGGCGGCGCAGCCCAATGTGACGAGCCTGGGTACTCTCGCTGCCGGTCTAACCTTCCCTGCCACCCAGGTCGCTTCAGCTAGTGCCAATAATCTCGACGACTATGAGGAGGGGACGTTCACGCCGACGCTGACGGACACAGACCGGTCGGACAAAAGTCAGGTGTACGCTATTCAGATTGGACGGTACACGAAGATTGGGAACCGGGTAATGTTTACCTGTCGCCTGAAACTCACAGACTACGGCTCGATGACTGTTGGCTCTGCGGCTATAATTAACGGCTTGCCGTTTACGTCTAGCTCGGCAGCGAATAGTAATAGTGTGGTCTCGTTCGGTTACTGCGACAGCCTAGAGATTGGTGCGTCGGAGAGTCTGACGGGGTTCACGGGTATTAACGATACATACATAGACATTTACGTGTGGAACGCTACAGACGGGCCGAATGTTGTGACTCTTGCGGTGCTGTCGGATGATAATGACGACGTAGATTTAATGTTCTCGGGATCATATGAGGTGTAGTCATGCCGTCAACGATATCTCAGATAAATGTTCGGGGAGATGGGCAGATCGAGGTACAGAGAGCTGATACTGACGCCGACGGAGTCACGACCTACCATCGGCACGTCGTGTACCCCGGCGCTGATGTTAGCGGAGAGGATGTGGCTGTGCGGGCCGCCGCTGCTACTGCACACACAGACGCCGTCATCGCTGCGTACCGTGCGGCTTTGACGACGACTCCATGAGATGTCGAGTAGGAGCCAAGTGCATTACTTGAAAGACGGTACGATGGTAGAGCAACAGCTACTCCTACGGGCTGTCTAGCCGCGACGTGATGGAGTCGGTGAGGTATGAACAACTGAGGGAGATTCTTTCCCTCCAGGTACTGCCGGAGATCAGGGAGCTTAGGCGGCGGCAGACTGTGCTACAGGCCACCATCTGGATAGGCATGGTCTGTCTATTGTCTGGGATGGTGGCAATATTGGGACTCATAGGAGTGTTAATCAGTGCTGCGAATTAGACTGCCACGCCCAAGGGTGAACGTCCCGAACCTGCATCTGCGCTGGCTGTGGATGCTGCCAGTTCGGTTGGCCTGGGCATGGCCGCGCAGAGTCGCCAGGACGCCTCTCAGAGGCGTCCGATGGGTGCTTCGATGGGTATGGCTGCGGGTGGCTGCTACCGGGAGGGGAATCTGGTGGGTCATCCGGGCTGTCGGGAGATTCTTCCTTGCCATCGGGAGAGGCATCATTGCAACGC
>Ga0114902_1001365_pt1 | contig 10714 bp, 20 predicted proteins | sample MalvireepMed_s12_FD_87291 | JGI IMG/M metagenome (GOLD analysis project Ga0114902, IMG submission 87291) | Marine viral communities from the Global Malaspina Expedition - Malaspina viral metaG DeepMed_s12 | ecosystem: Environmental > Aquatic > Marine > Oceanic | place: Mediterranean Sea... | reverse complement strand
CGGAGCGGCCTACGCCGCGACTACCAGGACCGGAGCGGCCTACGCCGCGACTACCAGGACCGGAGCGGCCTACGCCGAGGATACCGGGCCTGGAGAAGCGGATACCCAAGGAAGCGGCGCCACGCTTCCGGCTACCGGACGGGACAGAGCTGCCCGCCGGCTGGTTCCCGCACATCGTCCAATGGCCACAGGGGAACGTCTTGATCACCCGGGACCTCCAGACCGGCCAGACAACCTATAAGGGAAGGAAAGCCGATAAAACATCGGCCCGTAAAGGATTCAAAGTCTTGTCTATGAGCCGGCGCACCCCCGTAGGCGGCGAGTTAGACATCGGGGCCTTTCTTGCTAAAAGTACGGAGGATATCCTGGCGTTCCGGCCTGACCCCACCAACAAGGACAAACGGTTCCGGGCCAGCGGGGGACGCCCGTGACCAAGGCTAGTTGGATGGCCCTGGGCGTCACCCTGTTCGTTATCGGCATCGCCGTGGCCGAGAGGGTGTTCGGGCCGTGATCGTCCTGGCGGCGGTGGGGCTCCTGGCGTCCGCCATCATGGCGGTGATGGGGTTCGTATTCAACATGGGGCTGCGGATAGTTGCCATGACCATAGCCACGACTCTTTCGATATTCCTGGTCTTATGGTTTCTAGCACGGTAGCCTACGGCTTCATGGCCGCGTTCACCGGCCTCCTGGTGCTGGTTTCGGTCATGGACCTACGCCACGGGCGCATCCCCGATAACGTGGTCCTCCTGGGGCTTATCCTCGGCCTCATTGCGGCGGTCCTTCAGGGGACTCTACTCAGCGCGATGCTAACGGGCGCGGGCACGTTCCTGGGGTTTATGGCGTTGGCATTGGTGTATCCCAGCGGGATCGGCGGTGGAGATGTGAAGTTGGCCGGCGTGATCGGGCTGATACTGGGGTGGCCGGCGATATTATGGGCGGTGGGGGTAGCGTTGGTCATCTGCGGGATAACGGGAGTGGCCATCAGTATGTCCCACAATCCAAAGAGGACGGTGGCCTTCGGGCCGTTCCTGGCCGGCGGGGCCGTGGTGGGGTTCCTGGTATGAAAGCCGCGATATGGACCCGGGTATCCACCGGGGAGCAAAACGCATCCAACCAGTTGCCGGCCATCCTTTCGTATGCTGCGGGCCGGGGCCTGGAGATCGTCCAGACGTACACCGTCCAGGAGTCCGCGTGGCGCGGGGCCCATCAGACGGCGCTCTCCCAGGTCTACGCCCAGGCCCGGGCCGGCATGTTCTCGGTCCTCCTGGTCTGGTCACTGGATCGCCTCTCCCGGGAGGGCGTGGCCGCAACGCTGGAGATCGTCAACCGGCTGGCTCAGTACAAGGTTAAGGTCTGGAGCATCCAGGAAGCCTGGACGGAGGTAGGCGGGCCGCTCCAGGAGCTGCTGCTCTCGATAGTCGCCTGGGTAGCCCGCCAGGAGTCGGAACGGAGATCGGAGCGGACAAAAGCGGGGCTGGAGCGGGCCAGGGCTAACGGCAAGGTCCTCGGCCGCCCGGATGGAGCCAAGGACAAGAAACAGCGTAAACAATCGGGGTACTATGCCCGGTGGGCTGACAGGCGTGAAAATGCGCCGACAAACCGGAGTGAATAAAGGACCCTTTATTTGTAATTTTGAAACACCTATTGTTTGTGCTTCTGAAATACCCTCTTTTTAACATGCAATAATTGTGATATAGCAATCCATCTCTTTTCACCTCCTACGGCAGCGGCCCCGGCGGGACCACCTCCCGCCGGGGTCGTTGCTTTAGGATGCCTTCAGCTACTAAATTTAGCTGGAGGTTTGGATGTTTACACAAGAAGCGATAGACCAGTTCTGTGTGGCCAAGGCGGTTGTGTGGACCTCATACCGGACCAGGGCTAAATATCTGGGGGTTCTCACCAGATTTGCCGCTGTCTACCCAGAGGGCCCCGAAACCCCGGGACCCATCGAATCTTTCCTTGCCGGGCTCCAACTCGCCCCCCAATCGCTACACACCTACTACCGGGTTTTACGCACTTTTTACGGTTGGTACTCCCGCCGGCACGATACCATTGATCCATTCTTGATGATCCAAGCCCCCTCGGCGCAGCGCCCGCGGCCCCGCATCCTTTCTTTGGAGGAGCTGCAGCAACTGCTATCCCTACCGGACCATCCGCCGCCGGCCCCGCTCCTCCTCAACGTATTTGCCGACACTGGCATCCGGGTTGGCGAGGCAGCCAGCCTCCACCGAGACAACATCACACCCGACTCGTTGATCGTCACCGGCAAGACGGGCGCCAGGGAGGTGCCCTGCTCACCGGACATCTGTGATGACTTGAGGACACATACGGGCCGGATATTCCCTTATCTGGCATCCAGCTTGACCCATATGGTCCAGCGGGCATTTCGGAGGGCCGGTTTCTCAGGGGCAAAGGTGGGTCCTCACACGTTACGGCACACCTTTGCGACCCTTTGGGGAGGGAGTGACGCCGACCTCCAGGCCATCCTGGGGCACCGGGCACCGGAGATGACGCTTTGGTATCGGCAGTTCCGTATCGAGCGGGCTAAACGCGACCACGCGCGGTATTCGCCCAGGAACCGCATTAGGGAGGTGGCCCCACTAACATTATTTGCAGCATAGCCTGACCCTCGAGCTTTTCCTTGCCAAGGAGAAGGTCGAGGGTTCAAATCCCTTCTCCCGCTCCAATCATCTAGGCGTGGGAGGGCGTGGCTATGGTAAAATCAAGGCGTATGACAATCACAAGTGACAATCTACTGACTGTGTATGAAGCTGCCAGCGAGTTGGGGCTACAGGTCAACACGGTGCGTGCTTGGGTGGTCCAGGGCCATATACACCGGATGGGGACCCAGCGCCAAAAGATGGGCAGACCCAAGATTCTTATTGACCTGAATGAGCTAAAGCGTTTTATCGCAATCGACAGGAGTACATCAAAAGTGATGCCTTGACAGCTTGACTTTTGATGTCTCCGCTCTCTATAGTAACCCCCGTGGCTCACGGGGGTTTTTCTTTTGTAACCCGTGCGCCGGTGGAGGTCCAATGGTGATGGGGACGGGAACGTGCTGGGGATGTGTGGACCTCCACCGGGGCGCGAGTTCCATCAGCGCTCGCACCTAACCCCTGGCCAGACCCGCACCAGATTACACCCTGGTGCGGGTCAATTTTTATGATTGCCATAACCGTCATATCGATATTCACGGTATTCATAACCCTCATGATCTGGGACATACACGATGAGATCAAACGACAACCCTAATGCCTGTACACCGGGCAAGCGCCACTACTGGAAAATCGCGCCGGCCGCGGGGCAAATCAGCCGCGGGGTCTGTAAACACTGTGGCGGCAAGAGGCTATTCAAGAACTACATGGATGCGCCGCCACGCTGGGGAGTATCAGCGGAAACCCGGAGAGCTGCATATGAGGAACGCATATGAATACACCATTAATAGTACCTTGCCCGCGATGCCAGAAGGCCATGGATTCCGCTCTGGTTGTTTGCTGGCCTTGCTACCGCGCAACCAACAGGTTGAGTAATGTCCAAGCGTATTGGGTGGAAGTCTGGGACGCCGCCCGCCTGGAGCGGCACCCCGAGTTCCGGCTCAGCACGGCGCAGACGGGCATTTTCCTCTGTGAGGACCAAGATGAGTGAAAAACTAATCACCCCGTGCCTGTGTTTACGTTGTGGGTATGAGTGGAAAAGCACCATCCCGGAGGGGCCCGCGGCGTGTCCGAATTGCAAATCAACATTTTGGGATGTGCCGCTAGTGGGCCAGGGAAATCAACTATATGAGCATTGACCACGAGCCGGATTACTATCAAGACCAGGGCTGCGCGATCTCAGACTCTTGCCTCAGATGTCCGCTATCGGTTTGTATCGAGGACATACAAGGCGATGCACGAGGGGCCTATAGATATCTCCAGATTCGCACATTCGCGGAGGGCAAGGATATCTCCCTGGATCAGGTCGCCCAGGAATTTGGGGTAACCAGAAAAACCGTACTCATCGCGTTCCGCCCACAGGCCCGGGCCATCCTATCGTGGAGGCAAGACAGTGACCGAGAAGGAATATAGCCACGACCCGCAGATAAGGCCATTGACCTGTGAGCATACGGCGCTCCAGCGGTACGTCGATGGATGTTGGCTCTGCCCATCCTGTCAACTCGCATACCGCTACCACCGGCGCTATGGGGTAACCGCTCCTCCCAAACCGCAACCAGAACCGGAGGGGGACACCGATGATTTACCTCATGTTCGCTAATCACCGTTGCGGGCACCTGATGGGATTCATTTACCAACACCGGATACCCCGGGGCGTGGTGTGGATATGTAGGTGTGCGGCGTGACAACCCTGGCCGGCCCTTGCGTCCTATGCGACCAGTTAAGCGGCCACCATGCGGCTTGTCCAGATTATGAGCCGCCGCCCCGCTATTACCTCTATACCCGCTCTCCCGAGGAGGACAGGCTGGCATGGCTACTCATAAAGCTATGCCAGGGCTGGCCGGCGGACAAGATACCGCCGTTCCCGAGGGACATAGCGCCTAAGTCTCTCCCGTCGGCGGGGACCGGTTTATTCGGCCAGGTCAAGGCCGCCCACGCGATCACCGAGTTCGCCGGCCGTTTCACCGCGCTGGCCAGGACGGGCCCGGAGCGGCTGAAGGGTTGTTGCCCGATCCACACCGAGAAAACGCCGTCCTTCTATATCTATGAGGACAGCCAGAGATGGCGCTGCTTCGGGGCGTGTGCCGAGGGCGGGGACGTTATCACCCTGGTACAGCGATTGATGGATAAGGGGGTGCTGGCGTGAAGCCTACCAACAAAGCGGAACAATTAGAGGCGGCGATTATGGAGGTAATGGGAAAGGATCGGCGCATGACCATAGCGCTTGGAGAGTGCATGGTCTGTGACGCCACAGGGGTGAGTCGCGAATCCTTTACGAGTGAGGTATCCGCCAAAGAATATACGGTCAGCGGTTTATGCCAAACCTGTCAGAACGACGTATTCGGCGACCAAAATGACAAGCCCTAAAGAAGCGGCCCAGTACCTTGCCAACGAAGCCGGCATCAGCCTTAACGGCCACGCCATGGCAGAGTGGAAACTACGCCGCTGGGACCTGACCAACATCACGCCCAGAGAGGTCCAGTGGCTCTGGTACAAACGGCTACCCCGGGGCAAGTTCTGTTTGCTGGGAGGTGACCCGGGGCTGGGCAAGTCCTACATGACCCTGGACATCGCCGCCCGGGTTTCTCTGGGTTCCGAATGGCCGGACCACATCGGGTCCGCTCCCATCGGGAACACCCTGATTATCTCGGTGGAGGACGGCATGGAGGACACCATCCGGCCCCGGCTAGACCTCCTGGGCGCGGACCTGTCCCGTATCCGCTGCATCGAGCCCATCGTGGACTCGGACACCAAGACCGCCGGCCTCAACCTGGCCGATCACCTGATGGAGCTGGAACAGGAGATCATCGATTACAAGGCCAGCCTCCTGATCCTGGACCCCGTTCTGGCCTTCACCGGGCTCAAGGCCGATACCCACCGCGCCTCCGATGTGCGGAGCATCCTGGGCCCTCTGGCCAACGTGGCCGATAGGACCCTCTGTACCGTGCTGGGGATCATGCACCTCAACAAGCGCTCCACCGAACTTAACTCTCTCTACCGGATCAGCGGGTCCGGTGACTTCGGAGCCGCCGCCCGCAGCGTCCAGCTCGTCGGGAAACACCCGGAGAACGAGGACCGGCGCGTATTGGCGCCCGTCAAGATGAACCTCTCGGCCAAGCCGGTATCGCTGGAGTTCGGGTTCACCCCGGAGGGGGAGTTCACATGGTACGGGCCGACCACACTGGAGGCCAACCAGATACTCCAGATGGTTGACGCCGAGGAGAAAAGCGCCCGGGAATCGGCCAAGGACTTCTTGTTCGATATCTTGCAAGACCGGCCCTGGTTCGCCAAGGACGTTTGGGAGGCGGCCGACGCCAACGGGATCAGCAAGAATACCCTCAGACGGGCCGCCTCCGAGATCGGCGTCATCATCAGCCAGGGAGCCCCACCAACCGGTAAACGGGGCAGCCCGGGCTGGATATGGAAGCTCCTCCCGCAAGAGCCGGGGAACGGCCCGGAAAACGGCCCGGAGGAATCACATACCCAGAATCCTTTGAGTGTAGGGTTGGGTATCTGATTCAGTAAAAACCGAATCAGATACCCAAATATATTTATATATAGGCTCAATCAGGTAATCAGATACCCAACCACACACTATAGAGAGGGGTTGGGTATCTGATTACCCCAGGGGACACCGGATAAAGATGGAGGGAGAGGGGAGATGGCAGCAGAGGAACCTCGCAAAAAAACGCTTAACCGTTTCGATGGGTATGCCGCCGCGCTGGTGGCTCTTTTACTCATGATCGCCGCCGGCATGTTCACCGGGTTTTGCCGGGGCTCAGACGGGGCCCCGGGAGATACCGGACCGCCGGGCCCTGCGGGTGCCCCCGGGGGGCCGGGGGATATGACCACCGTTAGAGGGCCCCAGGGTGAGCCAGGTCCAACGGGGGACAAAGGTGAAAGGGGCCCCCAGGGGAGCCCCGGGATACCCGGGCAACCGGGCGCGGTCAGTGAAGTACCAGGGCCTCCTGGGCCGGCTGGCCCCCCTGGGCTGCCGGGTGAACCTGGCCCTGTGGGGCCTCTTGGTGAAGCCGGCCCACCGGGGCCCCGCGGCTCAGTGGGTGAGTTAGGGTACATCAACCCGCCGCCTACCGCCCTGGAGAACCCTAACCGGGCGACTACGCTGCTCTTCTCTCCCGAGGGTGTGCTGGTCCCGGACGCCGCTGCGGACGGCACGACGATAGGCCGGCACATCACCCAGCGCCGTGTGATCCTGGAGGAACGGCAAGCGGTACGAGTGCAATGGGCCCACAGCCTGGCGAATACTCCGGTGAGGCTGGGTATCGATTATTGGGAGGTGCACCAGAGCCATTGGCGGCCACTTGTATTGCCAGATGGCGCGGCCGTTCCCGCGTATTCCAACCAGATAGGCACCTGGTATGCCGTCCCTCTATACGGGGTGGACCACGCCAATACGCTGATCCGGGCCATGGTATATGGCAACGGGGAGTGGGACCCCGCGATCACTTATATAGCAATAGATGTCCGATGATCGATGGCCGCGCAACCGTGGGCGTAGGCATGGCCGGTTTTATCGGGTTGTTGTGTGTCCTGACCCTAATCGGTGTTAGCTACCTGGACCGCACCCGGTTAGCCGGCGCGGGGTTCGCCCTGTTCCTCGTCTCCAGCCTTCTCGTCCGCTCATTCGGGGATATCTGGCTGGGGCTCGGCTGGATCGGGCTTTTCGGTGGTTTCTGGTTGGCGCGACGGAAGTCCGTAGGCCCCGTATTCTACGCCGGGGCGGCCCTTTTGGGTTTCCATCTCCTGGCCATCCCGGGCAGCATCATCTGGGGCGCCGGCAACTGGGAATCTACCACGGCGATCGTCCTATGGATGGCCCCGTCCGTCATGCTCCTGACCACCGCCGTCCCTGTCACGTTCATATGGTTGATCCCGGTGTGGTTCATCCATGGCACCCTGATCGCGTATTCCGCGTTCGCAAACTGGCACCTGTCCGGGGACGGCATAATCGTGCGGGAGGCGATGCCTGGAGGGTTGAGCCACAACACCAATCTGGCGGCCGGCTTCCTGGTGGTGGGCATCATCTATCTCCTGGCCGATAGACGCCTCCAGTGGTTCGCCGTGCCCTTGCTCCTGGTGTTGCCTCTGACCGGATCGCGCTGGGCTGCCCTGGTTTGCCTGTGTCTGGTCATCGTTATGGCCCTGGCTGGGCGGATAAACTGGAGGCCCGTTGTTGTGGGTGCCTGTTTGCTGGTCATGCTGCTGCTGGCTGTCTGGGGATATTACCCTACGTCCAACTATGCGCTGTCCGGGTTTGATAGTTTTGCATCGTTGCTCCATCCATTGAGCAACGGCCAGGTACAGGCCAGGCTGGCGATGCCGCATCTGCCCTCTATCCTCCCCTACGGCGTGGCAGAACACCCGGGGCTGCATAATGTACCCCTGCGGATCGCGGTGGAGAACGGCATCCTGGCAGCGTTGGTGTGGTTGGCGATCACCGGCTGGGCCTTATGGCCGAGGAAGGGTGTAAAACAGGCGGCCAGTGAACCCAACCACGGGCGGAGGGGGGATCGTGGCTCTACGGCCGTCTCAGGGCCGTCTGAGCGGTTTCCGGCCTTCTGGTGGATGCTCCTAGCCTTGGCATTATTGTCGTTGCTGGATTACTATACCTGGATGGGGCACCTGGGCGGGTTCTGGTGGTTGCTGGTGGGGATGCGTTTACATCGATACGGTAAACCATCGTCGTTCCCTGATGGTACGTCTCTGTTAACCAGGGCAGCGCCGGCAACCCCTCCCACGGTTCCTCCACGTTAAGGGACCCGTAGACCCCGGGGGCCCGTTGATTGTAGTAGGGGAACCGCTCCTCGATCAGCACATACCTAGCGCCTAACTCTCTTATCGCCGCCGCGGTATCGCATCCGGGCCGCCATCCCAGGACGCACCTTACTTGTCTGTCCGTCTCGGTGAAGGTTGGCGGCGGCACGGCCGTCCATGTGTGGGGTGCTGGCACCCTGTTCAATGCCGCGACCCACAACGCCAGGGTAAAAGAGTTGGTGATGATGGCGCCCTGGTCCTCCTCCTCCCGCAGCTCCTCCAGCACGGCGGCCGTCTCCGGGGTGACCATGGCCGAGAGATCGGCTTGTCGATAGACCTGGGAGATGTAGCCGGCGCCCATCACCGCAAAGGCCAGGAGTATTAACGGCAGCGCGACGGCCGGCTTGAACCAGGGGAGGATGTACTTGAACAGCGCCCAGGTAACGCCGATGTAAAAAGGTAATGCCAGAAGGTATCGGCTGCGGTAGAAAACATTGATGATCGTCTCATCGAAGGATAGAAAGACGGTCAACGTCCCCAGTAGACAGCAAAGGATTCCCAGGGCCCGGAGCCAGGGCTCTTGCCCGCCGCGGACCATGAGCAGCCCCAATCCCCACCCCAATGCTAGTTGCAGCCACGCTATGTCGTACATCCTGGTGAAATAGATGACGGGGCCGGGGTAATCCAGCATCCCGTTCCCCGGGAGGACCTGCAGATACCAGGGCAGGGCGGTCAACGCGATGCTCCCGCCGAGTATCATCGGCGGGAGCAACCTGGCGCCTAACTCTCTCTGTTTGCCGGCGAACCACCAGAGCGCTACGGCGTAGACGGGCAGCGTCACACACGCCAGGCCGGCGGTGGTCTGGTTGACAAAGGGGATCAGGCCGATGGTCAAGGCCAGGATGACGGCATCGCGCCGGCTCCAGCGTTCAGCCATTGAACCCATGGCCCACCAGGCCGTGCCCAGGAGGCCGAAAGCGATCATCGGCAGGGCCCCGGTCACCATCATCTCGGCGTGGAGGAGGTCCAGACACAAAAAGGCCGCCGCGAAGGGGACGATCCAGGGGGAGATGGCGAGTGATGGAAGCCTTACCCCAGACAGTGCCCCGACGCGGCGGGCCATCAGAAGAACGGGGACAACGACACAAAGCGAGGCGGCGGCGGACCAGACTTTGTATCCTACGTCATCCCCGAATAGGTCAACGAATGGAACTAAAAGCCACCCGGGAGCCAGTGGAGGCCGCGGGAACCCGGCCCCGGTGGGTTCGTCGCCCAGGACGTTGTTGACGCTCAACAGGTACGCCCCGCCGTCCACCCCCCAGTACCCGTCGTACGTGAGAGCAAGGGCGAGACGGAGGACCAGGGCGCCGGCGAGTATCAGCCATATCAATTAAAGCTCTCTCAGACAACCAACACTAGCCGCAGGGTTGGCCCTCTGCGGCTAATGCTGGTGTTGGGGGATGGGGACCTAGCGCCGGCGTTTCTTGTAACTGGTCCGCACGGTAGTCATGTGAGACTTTACGCGCTTACCCCGCGCCGGCCCTTTTTTGATCGTGTAGCCCTTTACGCGGACCCGCTTTTTAGGCATGGATGCCTACCGCCGGCCCATCGGGCCAACGCCCATGTATCCAGCCCCGCCCATCCCGATCAGACCTACGCCAACCATGACGATAGCGGCGATGTAGACCAGAGGGATCAGGTCGTTGAGCGCCTGGGCGCCCGTGAAGGACCCGATGTTGGCGGCGGCACCAGTGGAGGCGGCCTGGGTGTTGACCGTGCTGGCCAGGACCATGCCGATCACCAGGGTAATCACGCCACCGATGATGGCGCCGATCCGGGCGTCCAGGGCCCCGCTGTCGTTCCCAAGGGCTGCTTCCAGGCGGCGGCCGAGCCATGTGGACTGCAACCCGATGGTTGCGAGGGTCCGGAGTTCTTGTGCGGTCATCTCTGACCTCCTGTGTAGTTTGGGCTATCGCCCTTTTATCTGACTTGCAAATGCCACGATGAGTCCTAGCCCGATCATGGCCACCACGATCAGCAGTAGCAGATCGAACCTATCGATGAGCGATTGCAAGCCGCCAGAGGTCAGTGGTCGAAGCGTGGCCTCCATGGTGACGACCTGGGGGACCGCTAGGACGGCGATCACCAAAGCCAACAGAAGGCCGAGCGGTGCAGCGACTAACCTCATGGGGCCATTGAACATGACGCCATGAGGATGTGCAATATATGCCGCTATAACGGCATATGTTGTATTGGTGAGCCGTTAATATACTATATATGGT
>Ga0114902_1001361_pt1 | contig 10741 bp, 10 predicted proteins | sample MalvireepMed_s12_FD_87291 | JGI IMG/M metagenome (GOLD analysis project Ga0114902, IMG submission 87291) | Marine viral communities from the Global Malaspina Expedition - Malaspina viral metaG DeepMed_s12 | ecosystem: Environmental > Aquatic > Marine > Oceanic | place: Mediterranean Sea... | reverse complement strand
AGTGTTGTCTATGCTGATTTCTCTTCCAAGTACCGCCGCTATAAAACAAACTAAAGGCGATTTCGAAGATAAATTCCGTCAGCTAGACGAAGTTCTCCCTACTCCAAACGTATACCGTAACGCTGCTGGCGAGCCGGGTCATCAATACTGGCAGCAACAAGTAGATTACGATATTGACGTAAAACTACTTGAAGACGAGCGCCGCATTGAAGCAAGTGAAACCATTACGTATCACAACAACTCGCCAGATACGCTTAAGTATTTATGGATTCAGCTTGATCAAAACAAATTCCGCGATGACTCTATGTCAGCCCTTACCACAACCTTTGGTGGCATAGGTAACCGTGGGCCAGGCACACAGGCAGCGAGCGGCGATAAGCCCGCCAAGCTGAGCATGGGTGCGCTACGTCGCCAGCAGTTTGTTGACGATAACGAATTGGGTTACACCATCTCTCGTGTAGAAGACAAATCGGGTAATGATTTACGTCATACCATTGTTGGTACACTAATGCGTGTTGACCTTGCAAAGCCACTTAAACCTGGCAGCGAAGTCACTTTTGATATCGATTTTGCGTTCAACATTGTAGAAGAGGATGCAGTTTCAGCCCGTGCAGGTTACGAGCACTTCCCAGATGACGAGCGCGAGGGTGGCAACGACATCTTCTTGCTAGCCCAGTGGTTCCCACGCCTAGCTGCATACACTGACTACGAAGCTTGGACCAATAAAGAGTTCATTGGTCGCGGTGAATTCACGCTAGAATTTGGTAACTATGAAGTAGATATCACAGTTCCAGCGGATCATATTGTGTCTTCTACAGGTGTGCTTCAAAACCCGAAAGACGTGCTGACTAAAACGCAGCGCGATCGTTTGAAAAAAGCAGAAAAAGCTGACCGCATCGTGTTTATCGTTTCTCCTGAAGAAGCGATTGAAAATGAAAAAGAAGGCACGTCTAAGCTTAAAACTTGGACCTTTAAAGCCGATAACGTACGTGACTTCGCCTGGGCATCTTCGCGTAAGTTCGCGTGGGATGCACGCGGTTATCAACAAGGTGGCGACACGCAGCCATTAGTTATGGCGATGTCCTTCTACCCGAAAGAAGGTGGCGAGCTATGGCAGAAGTATTCAACAGAATCCATCATCCACACTATGGATGTTTACAGCCGCTTTAGCTTTGATTACCCATACCCTGTTGCTCAGTCGGTAAATGGCCCGGTGGGCGGCATGGAATACCCCATGATCACCTTCAATGGCCCGCGTACAGAGCTACGCGATGACGGTTCACGCACTTATTCGCTTGCTGAAAAGCGCTTCCTTATTGGCGTGGTTATTCACGAAGTGGGTCACATTTATTTCCCTATGACGGTGAACTCTGATGAGCGTCAATGGACGTGGATGGATGAAGGGCTAAACAGCTTCCTAGATGGCGTTGCCGGTCGTGAATGGGATCCAACGATTCCATGGGGTGTTGAGCCTCGCGATATTACAGGCTACATGAAGTCTCAAACCCAAGTGCCAATTATGACACAGTCTGATTCAGTACTTCGTTTAGGCCCTAATGCTTATACTAAGCCAGCGGTAGCACTTAACATTCTTCGTGAAACCATTCTTGGCCGCGAGCTTTTTGACTTTGCGTTTAAAGAATATGCGCAGCGTTGGATGTTCAAGCGTCCTACACCATCTGATTTCTTCCGCACCATGGAAGAAGCGTCAGGTGTAGATCTTGATTGGTTCTGGCGCGGGTGGTTCTATACTACCGACCACGTAGATATCAGCCTAGACAGCGTTTACAAGCTGCGTTTGGACACTGAAGATCCAGATATTGATTTTGCTCGCGAACGCGAAGCAGAAATGGAAAAACCTAAGTCACTTACCGATATTCGTAACAAAGAAGAAGGTAGAAAGCTTTGGGTAGATCGTTTTGAAGATATCAGCGATTTTTACGACGAAAACGACCGCTACACGGTAACGAATAAAGAGCGCAATAAGTACAAGAAGTTTCTTGATAAGCTTGAGCCTTGGGAACGTAAAGCGTTTGAACGTGCAGTAAAAGAAGACAAAAACTACTACGTGCTAGATTTTAGCAACAAAGGGGGTTTGGTCATGCCGATTATCCTTGAGCTAAGTTTTGAAGACGGCACAAAAGAAGAAATGCGCATTCCAGCAGAAATCTGGCGTCGTACACCTAAGGCAGTAAGCAAGCTTATCGTGACTGACAAAGATAAAGAGCTGATAAGCGTAACGGTTGACCCACACTGGGAAACGGCAGATGTAAATGTGGAAAACAATCACTATCCACGCCGCATCATTCCGTCGCGTATTGAAGCGTATAAGAATAAACCGCGTAATACCTATGAGTATCGCGACCTTATGCACGATTCAAAAACCGAGCTGAAAACCGATGACGACGAGGACAAAGATGACGAGTAAGTTGTCTTTACCCCGATTGCAGCAGAGCCCTCGTGCTCTGCTTGCAAGCGTGTGTATGTTCATGCTTACCGCGACTGTGTTGTTAGGTGCTGCCTCGTACAGTACTGCCTTGCAGGCTCACCAAATTAAAGCGGCTATCACAACAGTGTTATTCAACCCACGAACTGAAAATATTGAAGTGATGCACCGGTTTAATCTTCACGACGCTGAGCATGCGGTGAAAGCCTTGTTTGATAAACACGCTGACATTATGGATGACGTGGAAACTCAGCAACACTTTGCTGATTATGTGGCACGTCACTTCGCTATTTTGAACGCCGCAGGCGAGCCTTTAACGCTAGCAGACGTAGGGTTTGAAGTGGAAGGTAAGCACTTTTGGGTTTATCAAGAAACGGCTGAGCCCCCCGTGCTCGAAGGCGTAAAAATTCGCCACGATGCATTGCGTGACTTATGGCCTAAACAAGTAAACACGCTAAATGTAGAAGGAAAGGGCGATATTAAAACCCTTACCTTTGCAGATAGTGTAAACCTGTTAGAAGTAAGCTTTAGCAGCCAAATTAGCGATCATCACTAATATCTAGCGGCATTACGCCATGTGAAAGCCCGTATTACAGACATCCTTTGCGGTAAATGTAAGCGGGCTTTCTCTTTTCTTGCACCTTCATGTCAATGTGAGACCGAAGTCTTATAGTCTTTTTCTTACGCCTGCTCTACCTTATCTATGGATCAAGCACGTTACTGAAACCCGTTAGTGAGGTAAACCATGGCTAATAGTACTGCTGCACCAATACCTTCTCAGGTCAAAAAGAATGCATCGCGAAGCGAGCGAAGTGAACGCAAAAAGCGTTTAGCAAAAGCGGCTCAACTTGCCGAACACGCTGAAAGTGCAGAGCAGAAAGACACGATTGAGTCACCGAATAATGCCTTTTCTGACAAAAAGAACATTATGTGGGTGGTGTTGAGTGGGGCCATGGCATTAACGTTTGTTGTTATGCTGTTTTTACCTGACACGGGCATGGGCGATGGACTTATTTCCTCCTATGCAGCCATGTTGTGGTGCGGTTTCTTTGGGGCAGCACTATTTCGCTATAGAAGCGCCAGTGGTTGGTCTGGCTTTGCTTACGGAAGCGTAATTGGTTTGGCTATTCAGTTTACATCTCAAATTATCTGACGCGTTGCACTTATATGTCATTCCCACGGTTAACGGGATAAAAAGCTAACATCAAATGCAACCATTGCGTCTACTGCGCTTATAAAGCCTCAATAGACGTCGTTGTGAATTTTAATTAATTATCTTGTGCCTGCGGGATCCGTAACGCCCAGTCGTAAGTAAAACTATATATTAGTTCAGCAGTGCTCATACGATACCTCTCTTACTTGCTTTCACACGTGCTGTTGTCTCGCTTCTTAACAAAATTTGAGTGAGTGTATGGCAGATAAATCAGATACCAAAGATGAATTAACACCGCGCCCCAGCAAAGCGATCCCCTCATCGCGACTTTCTCGTATAGGACGTCTTGGTTCATTGGCAGGAAAAATTGCAGGCAATGTGGTGACCCAAGGTGCAGGTCAGCTTTTGAAAGGCGAAAAGCCAGTGTTATCCTCATTGCTTTTAACGCCCAAAAACATTGCTAACATCGCAGATCAGCTAGCCAGCATGCGCGGGGCCGCCATGAAGCTGGGTCAGCTCATCTCTATGGATGCCGGTGACTTTTTACCTGAAGAGTTAGCCGTGATTTTGGGTCGATTGCGCGAAGACGCCGACCCCATGCCTAAAAGCCAGCTAATAGAGACTCTGAATAACGCCTGGGGCGAGAAATGGCAAGATGGCTTACTCTACTTTTCCTTTGCGCCAATTGCAGCCGCTTCCATAGGTCAAGTACATAAAGTGATTACGATGGAAGGTGAGATGCTTGCGGTTAAGGTACAGTACCCTGGCGTTAAACAAAGCATCGATAGTGATATTGATAATGTAGCAACGCTTATAAAGCTGACCGGGTTGGTCCCAAAATCCTTAGACATTGGCCCCCTATTACAAGACGCCAAAACGCAGCTGCATCAAGAGGCAGATTATGAGCGCGAAGCAAAAATGCTCAACCGCTATCGCGCGCTGGTTGAAGCGTGTGACTTTTCTCGTCATTGCTCTACCGCGTTTATTATCCCTAAAACTTACGCACCACTTACCACCAGCACCGTATTAGCGATGGACTTTATAGAAGGCCAACCTTTAGATGTATTGCTAGACGAGCCCCAAAAAATAAGAGATGCCGTGATGACCGCGTTGATGACTTTATTTTTTAATGAAGTCTTCAATTTCAAACTTCTACAAAGCGACCCCAATTTAGCAAACTATAGATTTAAACCAGATTCTAAAGAAATTGTACTATTGGACTTCGGTGCCACGCGAGTAGTCCCTGACCACATTGCCGCGCAATACCAAATTTTACTGAACAGCGCGTCGAACAACGATGAAAAGATGATGCAACAGGCGGCCTTTGCCATAGGGCTAATTGATGAAACTCATAGTCAAACGCAAATAGACGCCGTGATTAACATTGGGATGGAAGCCTGTGAGGCAATAAGGCATGAAGGACCGTATGATTTTGGCCAAAGCGACCTCATTACGCGCCTTCATGAAAAGGGAATGACACTCACCATGGAGCATAACTTCTGGCACACACCGCCGGTAGATGCCCTTTTTATACATCGAAAGCTGGGTGGGCTGTTTCTGCTTGCTAAGCGACTAAGCGCAAACGTTGATATGCGAGAAGCCGCTAGCACCTGGCTTACAGCGTAAACACCACACGTAAATTAATAAGGCAGTTGCATACTAAACGGTAGCGCCATTTGCTCTTCGCTTTTTGGCGGGTTGCCTATCATTTCATCGTAAGGCGTGTCGTGCTTCATTACGGCTTTGTGCACGTGGCAATGGGCAAAAGCCTCACGGATATGCCCGGCGCTAAAAAAGCGCATAGGTTTGTCTTTATTGTCATAAAGCATACCGCTTTGCTTTCCAATTGATAAATAAACGAGATAGACATTCATCTCGTAAGACTGAACCTCTAAATAATCGATGACTGTTGGCGTATCTTCGATATCCCGAAAGTAAAATTTTTGCATACCTACCTCATGAACATAGCGAGCGCGTCTAACGCTTTCTACCTCCCTTTACGGTAAGTCATTCTCTACGTGATAAAATGCCAACCGCACTATCAAGGGCAATATAAAACAACGCTTATACGCTAAGCGAGGTTTTCAGGTTCATTAGGCATGTTAAGTGGGCGGCGGTGGTTGCGATGGCGCACGGCATTAGCCAAAACCAACAGCGAAGCAATAGACGATGCGCTATATATCAGCGCCGCATAGCCCATCCCCGAGGCAACCCACATTAAAGGAAATACAAGTAGCCTTGGCCCCTCGACAGCAAGTGCCACCTTAGCTTTTGAGAGAATAAACGCATTTTGAATACTCATAACCACGACTGTCGCTACAGCAATCAGCTGATGCTCAATCGGTAAGCTGTTAATATTCAAAAATAGGTATAGCGTTACCCCAAGCATAATTAAAAGCTGCATATGACTGTAGCGCATTACTGGGGTATGAAGTTTCGGGTGATACTGTCTAAATCTACTCACGCTAGTTTTCCTATCAAATGCCTATAACGTTACAGCCTCCTTACACCTCACGAGAATTTCGCTAAAAAGCGTATGTTTTCGTGTGGTTTCCAGTACTTTATCTCGTTGAATCAACACATTAGTACATAAAACAAAAAAATGTTAAACAAATGTTTTGAATTTCATTATTCTATTTACACATTAACGCCATTTTTTCTCCCTAAAAATAAGGGTTTCCCCTTAATTGATGAATAAAACCAATCGAAAACCGGTCTTTTTACGTTAAAAAAGTGTCTTAAATAAGGAATTTACGATAAAGGGGAACAATTCTCTTGATTGATTTTCTAATTTTGGGTGTTATCTCTGATAGTATTACCGAAAGGATATTTTTGTAGTGGAGTCATTATGAGCGAATCGTCAGAAAAGAAATCGTTAGGCCCTCATTTTATAATTGTTGGCATTCTTCTTATCGTTATTCTGGCCATAGTCTTTTGGCCCAGCGAAGATGAGCCCGAGCCAGCAGTTACACCTGAGACTGAAGTTACTGAGCCGGAAATCACTGAGCCTCAAGAACCCGAAGTTTTTGAGCCTGCCCAACCAGCGCCAACGGTTGAGCTGGAAGAAAAAGACGAAGTTGAACCTCTTCCAGAATCTGTCGAGTCAGCCCCTGAGCCTCTCGATACTAGCGACCCTGCGGTGAAAGCATCGTTAATTGAAAGCTCATCAGCAGATGAAGCAACGGTTAATCGCATGCTGGTGAACGAAGGGCTTATTCAACGCTTTGTGGTATCGGTTACCAACTTAGCGAACGATGAAATGGCACCTAATCATCAGCTACTTACGCCTCCAGAGCAAAACTTTCGCGTTTACTCACAGGCAGGTAAGCAGTGGATTGATGCGGCAAGCTACAAGCGTTACACGCCTTATGTAGATATGCTCGAGTCGTTTGATAATGACGCATTACTTAATATCTACGGTATTTATAAAGGCGATATTCAAGCGAAATTCTCAGAGATTGGAAACCCTGACGAGGACTTTAATCAAGTGCTATTAGAAGCTATTGATCAGCTTTTAGACACCCCTGAAGTACCAGTTCCAGTTGAGGTCTATACCGACTCAGTAGCCTATAAATATGCGGATGAGCGCTTGGAAAATTTAAATGAACCGCAAAAACAATTACTTCGCACCGGGCCAGATAACATGCGCCGTATCAAGGCAAAGCTACGCGAGCTGAAAGTATTGGTTGAAGAACGTGGATCTAACTAGATTTCAACAACAGCTTAAGGGCACGTCGTCAAAAGCGCGCCCTTTACCGCCTGTTGAGAAATGGGATCCCGATTTTTGCGGAGACATTAACCTTACGATTGCCCTGGATGGCAGGTGGTTTTACGAAGGAAGCCCGATTGGGCGAGCGAGTCTGGTCCAACTTTTTGCCTCGGTCTTAAAGCGGGAAGATGAAAACTACTTCCTGGTAACCCCCGTGGAAAAAGTAGGTATTACCGTAGAGGACACGCCTTTTCTTGTTACTCAATGGCAAAAAGAAAAAGGCGAACGCACCGATGACGACGTGTTCACCTTTACCACGCAAACCGGTGACGAAATACGTTTAGAACATGCAGAACAACTTGAACTACGGGTTCCCCCCAAAGCCATCCAAGACCCCCAAGCTACGCCCATTCCCTATGTGAATGTGCGTAGGAACTTATGGGCTAGACTACACCAAAATGTTTACTATCAACTACTTGAGCATGCCGACGAACACGCAAACGAGTCTGTAACATCGTTTTCGATTCGCTCAAGTGGGAAACGTTTTATATTAGGTGAAGTTGCTAGGTAGCATTAATAGCGCCTTAATAAAGACGCAAGTGCGAGCACGTTAGGTCACTGATCACTGAAAAGACGCCATTGATAGCGCTTTACTTTGCGTTATATCAACAGGTGCATTACATTCGATATAGTCTACAAAACAATCAACAAGAAGACCTATATCATGAATAAGCCTCTCATTACGCTGACGGTAGCCGCAGCCCTGTTGTCGTCCTCTTTTTCAACCTCAGCAGCAACCCTTATCCACGCTGGAAAAGCCTTTACTGGTACGTCAAAAAAGCTGTTGAGCAATGTAACTATTGTTGTTGAAGATAACAAAATAGCTTCCGTGCAAAAAGGGTTTACGCGAGCGCAGGAAGGCGACACGGTTATTGATTTAAAAGCCGCGACGGTTATGCCTGGGTTAATGGATATGCATGTGCACTTGTCGTCACAGCATGGCGGGCCACAAACGTACCTTGAGCGCTTTTCATTGAATGAAGCCGACTATGCGTTGCGCGCAGCTAAATACGCCGAAGTAACGCTAAACGCTGGCTTTACTACGGTAAGAAATCTGGGTGACGGCTATAATGAAACCGTCGCATTACGCAATGCTATTGCAAAAGGGTACGCTTCAGGGCCACGTATATACACGGCAGCTAAATCTATCGCTACGACCGGGGGGCATGCCGACCCAAGCAACGGCATGTCACACCTATTGCGCCCTGATGTAGGCCCCAAACAAGGCGTGGCGAACGGAGAAGTTGAAGCCCGAGAAGCCGTTCGCGCTCGCTATCAGGACGGCGCAGACCTCATTAAAATTACGGCAACCGGGGGCGTGTTGAGCGTAGCTAAAAGCGGCCAAAACCCACAATTTATGACGGATGAACTGGAAGCTATAGTCGCTACAGCAAAAGATTATGGCATGACAGTAGCCGTACACGCCCACGGCAAGGAAGGGATGATGCGAGCCATTGAAGCAGGTGTGGATTCTATCGAGCACGGTACTTTCATGGATGATGAAATTCGCAACCTTATGAAAAAACACGGTACCTACTATGTGCCTACCATACTGGCGGGTAAGTTCGTAGCCGATAAAGCTAAAATAGACGGCTTCTTCCCAGAACTCGTTCGCCCTAAAGCGGCAGCCATTGGTCCGCTCATTCAAAATACTTTCGCCGAAGCGCACAAAGCGGGCGTAAAAATTGCTTATGGTACAGACAGCGGTGTGTCGGCCCATGGCGATAATGCCCAAGAGTTTTCGCTTATGGTCGATGCCGGTATGAAGCCGATTGATGCACTGCTTAGCGCCACCGTTAACAGCGCGGAATTACTGGGTATAGACGATATTTTGGGCACACTGGAACAAGGCAAGTTAGCCGATATTGTAGCCATACCGGGTAACCCGCTAGAGGACATCTCGCTTATGGAGCGCGTGTCATTTGTGATGAAAGACGGTGTTGTATACAGGCAGTAAAAAATAATTTAAGTAGTAGAGATTACATGGCACTGGGTAAAAAGGTTAAACATAAAACTAAAAAGCTGATCGACTCTAAACATATGCTAAAAGGCATCACCTTAGCGTCGTTTTTAGAATCCACGATAGTGCCTATTCCCCTTGAAGCGGTAATGGTTCCGCTAATGCAGGCAAGACGCGAGTCGCTGTGGAAAATCGCGTTCATGGCAACAGTAGGCTGTGTTATTGGTGCTGTTTTTGGCTATGCACTTGGATATTACTTATTTGATATGGTAGGGGAGTGGTTGATTAACACTTTTTTCAACCAAGACCAGTTCGATAATGTTAAGCAGCAAATGCAAAACCAAGGCTTTTGGTTTGTTATGACCTTAGGCATCGCGCCTATTCCCTTCCAAGTTGCCATGCTCGCAGCAGGGGCGACGAAATTTTCGCTACCTCTGTTTCTTTTAGCGACCGTCATAGCACGGGCTATCCGATACTTCGGGCTTGCGATTGTCGTGTATTACGCAGGAGATAAAGCCGAACAGCTTATCAAACGTCATAAAATGAAAGCCGTTGTCGCCATTACCCTTGCTGTGATCTTTTTGTGGTGGCTGTCTAACGCACTCGGATAGCCTACACAAAGTTTGACGTGTTAATCGCTGCAACAAATTAAAGACCTCATGACCCCAATACCCGGAGCACCGATTGCTGCAATAGATTTTTTGAACTTTACATTTGATAATGATTCTTATTTGCATTAATGTTATAAAAAACAGGAGGTGCTTATATGAATGTTCAACGTTTGTGTCCCGTGTATAAAAAATGGCTACAGCTAAATCCTTTAAATGCCCGACAACATCGCCTTGCTATGCAAGCGCAAACCCAGCAAGCCCATCAGCAGGGAAAGCGTGAGCGGGCCAGGGAACTGGGCTATCAAACCTTTGAAGCAGCCAAAGTCATTCTTAATGCACTACAGTCCACCTCATCGAATAAAGAAAAAGCCATACAAGAGGATGTGCTCGCGTTTGGCACCATGGGCATGTATTTGTCCTCTCTTCTCGCACAAGAGCAAAAAAAGCGTGAGGCCCACGCCATATTGCAAGAGTGCCAACAGCAACTTATTGCAATATTACCGCTTCACGCCACTAGCCCTTCTATTTGTAGATTGATTGCATCATTACAGCAAACGCTTGAACACATTCACTTACCTGAATGCACAAATCGATTGGCCTGTGAAACGCTGCATTAAACTATTCACAAAGGGGAAATGATCATGACACCAGAACAAATTTCAAATCAAGAAGGCTTCGTTTCGTTAAACGTAAAAGCGTCGGTATTGCAAAAGATGTTAAGCGTGTAAGTCTTGCATATGACCGACATCCACTGCACCTGTGCGCACAGCAAGCGTGTATTACAAAAGCTGCTATTGCAAGT
>Ga0114902_1001360_pt1 | contig 10751 bp, 14 predicted proteins | sample MalvireepMed_s12_FD_87291 | JGI IMG/M metagenome (GOLD analysis project Ga0114902, IMG submission 87291) | Marine viral communities from the Global Malaspina Expedition - Malaspina viral metaG DeepMed_s12 | ecosystem: Environmental > Aquatic > Marine > Oceanic | place: Mediterranean Sea... | reverse complement strand
GAAGCCTTGCTTTTCCAAGGCAAAGAATGGCATGAGGTTTAGCAAGACACACAAATACACTATACTAACCTTAGACACTATGTGTTTAGGGTTGAGTAGCTACTATGTCACTACCTAGTTACTCAGCCTGACCCCCATGAAAGAAGTATCTCTAAAAGATTTCGATATACTGTCAGAACAAGACAAAGCAGAAGCAACAGCTTTGTTAGCACGATACGACCAACTAGATAAACAAGATTCATGTCAAAACGATTTTATGGGTTTTGTAAAACATATGTGGGGTGACACTTTTATAGAAGGCAGACACCACAGAATAATTGCAGATAAATTTAACAGAATTGCACAAGGCAAATTAAAACGTCTTATTGTGTGTTTACCACCAAGACACTCTAAGTCAGAGTTTGCATCAACATTCTTCCCAGCTTGGATGATGGGTTTGAATGGTACTTTGAAGATAATACAGTGTACTCACACAGCTGAACTAGCAGTACGATTTGGTAGAAAAGTTAGAAACCTTATAGACAGTGAGGATTTCAGAGTTATTTTTCCTGAGTTAAAACTGCAAGCAGATAACAAATCAGCTGGTAGATGGACTACAAACCAAGAAGGTGAATCTTTCTATGCTGGTGTAGGTGGTGCGATTACAGGTCGTGGTGCTGATTTATTGATTATTGACGACCCACACTCAGAGCAAGATGCTTTATCGCCCAAATCACTAGAGTCAGCTTATGAATGGTACACGTCAGGACCTAGACAGAGGCTACAACCCGGTGGAACGATAGTCATAGTTATGACTAGATGGAGCACTAAAGACTTGGTTGGCAAGGTATTGAAAAAACAAAGTGACGACAATGCTGACCAGTGGGAAGTAGTAGAGTTTCCAGCAATATTACCTGAAACTGAAAATCCACTTTGGGGTGAATATTGGAAAAAAGAAGAACTCATGTCTGTTAAAGCATCTTTACCAGTATCTAAATGGAACGCACAGTGGATGCAGAATCCAACAGCTGAAGAGGGTTCTATTGTAAAAAGAGAATGGTGGCAATTATGGAAATACGAAGACATACCTGATTACAGCTACGTCATACAAAGTTACGATACTGCTTTTTCTAAGAAAGAAACAGCTGACTATTCTGCAATAACTACTTGGGCTATCTTTGAAGGTGAAGATGGTGTTGAGCAAATAATACTACTAGATGCAAAAAGATACAGAGTAGACTTTCCTGAGTTAAAAAGAATAGCTTTTGATGAGTATAAGTATTGGGAACCAGATTGTGTTCTTATTGAGGCAAAAGCATCAGGAACACCACTGACACAAGAGCTAAGACGTATGGGCATACCTGTTACTGCTTATTCACCCAGTAGAGGACAAGACAAGATAGCTAGAATGAACAGTGTAGCTCCTATATTTGAGTCTGGTATGGTTTGGGCTCCTGACGAAGATTTTGCAGACGAAGTAAGAGAAGAGTTAGCGTCTTTTCCATTTGGTGATAATGACGATTTTTGTGATAGTACAACCATGGCTTTGATGAGATTTAGGCAAGGTGGTTTTTTATCACTGAAAGAAGACTATCAAGACGAAGCTAAATTTTTACAAAAAAATAGGACAGTTTATTACTGATGATTTATTATCTATGGATTACACAACAAGCCCAAGAGTGCTACACTTAATATTATGGCAGTAGATAAAATGCTAGGAACAGAAAATGACCCTGATATTATGGAACAAGGGTCAGCTGTAACAGTCGAGCAAGAACCAACCAGAGAAGAACTTATATCTGACGCAGCACAGATACTTGTCAATGAAAATGAGGTTTTGGTTGGTGATGAGTTAGTTGAAGAACCAATGCCACAAATGGACTTCAACTCTAATTTAGTAGAATTTATATCTGAAGATGTAGTTAAGAAACTTGCATCTGACTTGACGAGCTCAATCAAGGGTGACAAACAATCAAGAAGTGAGTGGGAAAAAACATACAAAGAAGGTCTTGAGTATCTTGGTATGAAGTTTGATGAACAGAGATCGCAACCATTTGAAGGTAGCTCTGGTGTAGTTCACCCAATATTAGCAGAAGCAGTGACACAGTTTCAAGCACAAGCTTACAAAGAAATGTTGCCAGCTAAAGGACCTGTAAAGACAGAAATACTAGGTGCTAGAACCATAGAGACAGAAAATCAAGCTGAAAGAGTACAAGAGTTTATGAATTATTACATCATGAATGTAATGAAAGAGTATGACCCTGAACTTGATATGTTGTTATTTTACTTACCACTAGCTGGTAGTGCATTTAAAAAAGTCTACTTTGATTTTGTAACAAACAAAGCTGTATCTAAATTTATACCACCAGAAGATTTGATTGTGCCTTACGAGGCTAGTGATATTTCTTCAGCAGAAAGAATTACACATGTAATCAACATGTCCTTAAACGAGGTGAAAAAACAACAGTTAACAGGTTTTTATGCAAATGTTGATATGCCTGAAAATAGCTATGCAGATGATGATAGTGATGTGGAAACTACTATTGACGAGATACAAGGTGTGTCACCTAGCTATAAAGAAGACAGAAATAGAGTTATTTATGAAATACACACTGTCTTAGACATCGAAGGTTTTGAAGACTTAGATGCTTCAGGAAACCCAACAGGGTTAAAACTACCTTACATAATAACTATAGATGAAGATACAGAGACTGTATTAGCTATTAGAAGAAACTACTTACAACAAGACCCACTAAAAAATAAGATTAATTACTTTGTTCAATACAAGTTCTTACCGGGTCTTGGATTCTATGGTTTAGGTCTATCGCACATGATAGGTGGATTGTCCAAAGCTTCTACCTCTATACTTAGACAACTTATAGATGCTGGTACATTAGCGAATTTACCAGCTGGTTTTAAAGCTAGAGGCATGAGAATCAGAGATGAAGATGAGCCTTTACAACCCGGTGAATTTAGAGATATTGATACTACAGGTGGCTCTCTAAGAGAAAACCTTATACCTCTGCCTATAAAAGAACCAAGCAACGTACTCATGCAATTACTAGGTCTATTGGTCGATTCTGGTAAAAGATTTGCAGCTATTGCTGATATGAATGTAGGTGATATGAACCAAGCTATGCCAGTAGGTACAACAGTAGCTTTGTTAGAAAGAGGAACCAAAGTTATGAGTGCAATACACAAAAGATTGCACTATGCACAAAGGATAGAGTTTGATTTACTGGCTAGAGTTTTTGCTGAGTATCTACCACCATCCTATCCTTTTACAAATGGCACAGCACCAAATGAGATAAAACAACAAGATTTTGATGGTCGTGTTGACATTGTGCCAGTTTCAGACCCAAACATTTTTTCACAAAGCCAAAGAATAACATTGGCTCAAGAATTGTTAATGATGGTTCAATCTAACCCTGAGATACATGGTCAACAAGGTATGTACGAAGCATACAAAAGGATGTATGCAGCTCTTGGTGTAGATAACGTAGAAGCACTTATACCTCCACCACCAGACATGACACCACAACCTATTGATGCTGGGCTAGAAAATAGCAACCTAATGTTAGGTATGCCAGCACAAGCTTTCATAGGACAAAACCATGAAGCACACTTAGAAACGCATAAAAGTTTGTTTATGACACAGGTAGTCAAAGAAAACCCACAAATACAATCAATAATTATTAGTCATTGTATGCAACATCTACAGTTTTTATCAGCTGAACTGGCTAATCAACAGATACCACAAGAAGTTCAGATGCAACTACAACAAACACAAGCACAAATGCAACAAGTCTCACCAGATGATGCTATGTTGATGCAACAGCAGATACAAATTACTCTTGACCAGTACAGTGCTCCAATTATGGCACAACTGACAGCTGAATTCTTACAATCTATAGGTCAGGGTCAAAGCAGTGACCCATTGGTTGATATAAGAAAATCAGAGCTTGAATTGAAAGACAAAGAACTTAATATTGAAGCACAACAGTTTGCACAAAAACAAAATCAAAGAGCTCAAGAGAAGATGGCAGAGAACACTTTGCAAAAAGACAGGATAAATGTGCAAAAAGATATAGCTGATGATAAACTAAATGTGGCTATGGACAGATTAAAACAAAATGCTGAACTAAAGCTATTAGAACTGGGAGCAAAACAGAGGAATTAATTATGGCAACTTCATTTAGAGTAAAAGCAGTAGCAGAACTGCGTGAGGCAAAAAAACTAGAAAGAGAAAGAGAAGCTCAAGAACAAGCTGAGTTAGAAAAAAATAAAGCAGACAAGGCACAAGCAAATGCTGAGAGAATAGCTGCAAAACTAGAAAGAATAGCAAAAGGTGTAGAGTCTACACCTCCAGTAGAAGAAGTAGCTGTAGAAGAGGTTGTAGAAGAGGTTGTAGAAAAACCAAAACCAAAGGCAAAAGCCAAGCCAAAGGCAAAGACAACAGCTAAAAAAAGAGGTAGACCAGCAAAAGCTAAAAAATAATGCCAGATGATTACGAATTGCTTGATGCAATCAAAAAACTCATATCTCAGAGAGAAGCACAAGTTGCTGAAACTTTAATGTCAGGTGGCTTAAAAGATATGGAACATTATAAATATTTGCAAGGAGAACTATCTGCTTTATACTACATGAAGACAGAATTACAGAATTTATTTAAGAAAGACTAAATGGCAGAACTAAAATCAACTAACGACATAGTAGCTAATGCTTACATAGAGGAAGAAGCAAGAGTTCTCGACCCTACCTTATTAGACAAATCAGTTTTAGACAGGATGCCACAACCAACTGGTTATCGCATGTTAGTCTTACCATATGCTGGTAAAGCTACAACCAAAGGTGGTATACATTTAGCACAAAGCACAGTAGATAGAGAAGCTCTAGCAACTGTAGTAGCTTATGTGGTTAAGCAAGGAGCTGAGTGCTACAAAGATAAAAAACGATTTGCTGGCAAACCTTGGTGTGAAGAAAAACAATGGGTTTTAATAGGGCGTTACTCTGGCTCTAGGTTTAAACTTGAGGATGGTGCAGAGGTCAGAATCATCAACGATGATGAGGTTATAGCCACAATTCTCAACCCTGATGACATAGTGAGTTTATGATGAATGAACAAGAAAATGCACAACAAATTCAGCCTGAAGCTGAAGATGTTGAAGTAGAGGTAGTAGAACAGGAGGCTGTAGCAGAGACTAACCCAGATGATGAGTTAGAAAACTATACAAAATCTGTATCTAAAAGAATAAATAAGTTAAATGAACGTAACAGACAAGCTGAAGAAAAAGCAGCTAGACTGGAGCAAATGTTGGCTCAAAAGCAACAAGAAACAGCGTTACTTAACCAACAAAAGTTACAGACACAACAAAATCTGTTACTAAAAGAAAAAGAAACTATTGAAGCTAAAGAACTGCAAGCTAATGACTTGTACAAAAGAGCTGTAGATTCTGGAGATGCTGATTTGATGTCAAAGGCTGACACTTTGAAAACTGATTTAAGCATACAAAAAGAAAAAATAAGAGAACAAGAAGAATCTCAACAAAATTTTCAAAATCCACAATTAGTACAACAAGAACAATATCAAGAATATCAACAACCTCAACAGGTTGCACCAGAACCAAGCTCACAAGCAAAGAGCTGGCATGAAAGCAATCAATGGTATGGTGATAATAGTAGTGATGAAACTGTACAAGCAACACAATTTGCTTATTTCACACACTATAACCTCATAAACGAGGGCTATGAAGCTGACTCTGATGATTATTACAGTGAGCTAAATAGTAGAGTTTACAAAGTTTATCCTGATTTACAGGCTAATGAAGACGTGCAAAATGAAGACAGACCCGCTGTGCAAAGAGTCACTTCAACTTCTGTAGGAAGTCGTCAGAAAACACAAGGCAAGAAGAACGGAGTGACTTTTTCTAAATCAGAAGTTGAACGTCTTAGAGGATTGAAACCACATAATATGTCTGAAGAGGCATGGTTGAAATCTGTTGCTAAAGAGAAACAAAAAATTTCACAAAGAGAGGCAAAATAAAATGACTAACGAAATAGAACAAGAAACTACTACCAGACAATCTCGTGAATCCGAGTCTCACGCTAAAGAATCTCGTAGAACCCCATGGCGACCAGTAAGAAAACTAGAAACACCTCCAGCACCTGAAGGATATGAATATCGATGGATAAGAGAATCTATGATGGGGCAAGAGGATAGAGCAAACGTGAGTAGAAGACTCAGAGAAGGTTGGGAACTTGTAAGAGGTTCTGATCTACCTGAAGATTTCAACTTACCTACTATGGATTCTGGCAGACATACTGGTGTTGTTTATAATGAAGGACTACTTTTAGCGAAGATACCAACAGAAACTATTGCTGAACGTAATGAATATTACGCTGGCAAAAATCAACAAGCAAAAGAAGCGTTAGACAATAACATGTTTAACGAATCTGCTAGAGATGGAAGATATGTGAAGTATGACTCGCAAAGGAAGTCTAATGTTACTTTTGGGAAAAAGTAACTAATATTAATAGGTAAAAATTATGGCTAATAAAGATGCCCCTTTTGGATTGAAACCTGTTCGTATGATGGGCGGAGCACCTTATTCTGGAGGACAATCCAGATATAGGATAGCGAGTGGAGCCACTACACCAATTTTCCAAGGCGACTTGGTTACGCAGTTGACTGCTGGTGTACTGGGAAGACACGCTGCCACTGGTACTGTTCCTGTTGTCGGAGTGTTTAATGGAGTCAGTTATACTGACCCAACCACAGGCGAACAAGTTTTCAAAAATTACTATCCCGGAAGCATAGCTGCTTCTGATATAGTAGCTAACGTGATTGATGACTCAAATGTTGTATTTGAAGTACAAGCAGACGACACTTTTCCTGTTGCTGACTTGTTTGGAAATTTCGACATAGTAGACAACTCTCCTGTTGGCGATACTTCTTCAGGCATATCTAATTCAGAGGTTGATGTAACTACTGGTGCTACAACAGCTACTCTCCCTTTGAAGGTAATAGATATTTCAGAAGACCCTGATAATGATGATGTAGCATCAGCTAACACCAATGTTCTATGTGTGATTCAAAACCACATCATGGGTCAAAAAGGTGCTGGTTTAGCATAAGGAGTTAAATAATGGCAATATCAAGAGCTCAACTCGCTAAAGAGTTAGAACCGGGATTAAACAGCCTGTTTGGCTTGTCTTATGATGAGTATGACAGGGAGTACGAAGACATCTTCTCTATTGAGGATTCAAATCGTGCTTTTGAAGAAGAAGTGTTAATCACTGGATTTGGTTCCGCACCAACAAAAACTGAAGGTCAAAGCGTAAGTTTTGACAATGCAACTGAAAGTTACAGTGCACGTTATACCCACGATACAGTGGCTCTAGCGTTTGCTTTGACAGAAGAAGCAGTAGAGGATAATTTATACGATTCGTTAGGGAAACGCTATGTGAAAGCATTAGCTAAGTCTATGGCGAATACTAAAGAAGTTAAAGGTGCTGATGTGTTAAATAACGCTTTCTCTTCCAGTTTTACTGGTGGAGATGGTAAATCACTAATAGCAACAGATCACCCACTATCAGGTGGTGGTTCAGCTGCTAATAGAGCCACATCAATGGCTGACCTCAATGAAACCTCATTGGAAGATGCTTTGATTGACATCAGTGGTTTCACAGATGACAGAGGATTGACTATATCTGTTCAAGCTTCAAGAATGATAGTTCCTAGTGAACTTGTTTTTGTTGCTGAAAGAATACTTAATTCTCAGTTAAGAACTGGAACAGCAGACAATGATTTAAACGCTGTAAGAAGCACAGGGGTACTACCCGGTGGTTATTCAGTGAATCATTATCTGACAGACCCAGATGCTTTCTTCATCTTAACTTCTGTAACAGACCAAGGTGATGGACTAAAAATGTTCCAAAGAAGCCCAATGGAGACTTCTATGGAGCCAGACTTCTCAACAGGTAACATTAGATATAAAGCTCGTGAGCGTTATTCTTTTGGTTTCTCTGATTGGAGAGGCATTTATGGTTCACAAGGTGCATAACTAGAACGATTAGAAATAGCGTTTATAACTCAACTATTTCAGAAAAAGGGCAACTTAGGTTGCCTTTTTTTTTGTTATTTTATTTGTGCAAATACTTGCAAATTCTTACACATTTGATATTATAACCATGTGAGATACATAAATAACAGGAGAAAAAAATGAGTCAACTAAAAAATACATACTACATAGGTGCTGGTTGGGGTAACAAAATGTACACTCTTAGACAGAACATTCTGTTTGAAAGGTCAGATGGTTATGTCAGTGAAAGTGATACATATGTCAAAAATCTAAGCACAGACTATGATGAGGCTTATGCAAAAGCTGTCAAATATGCTAAGGAATCTAATGTTAAATTAGAAGCTTCTTTGATAGGCGACCTTGACCCAATCGAAAGAAAAACGAAGAAAGAACATGAAAAATATGCTGTAGAATTTCAAGTCAAGATTGATGATTTTCTTAAAAATAATCCAGTTCTAGCACAATACTTTGAAACTTATGGCAATGTAGATTATGAAGATAAAGAAGTTAGAGGTGGGATAGGATATGCTTTCTTTGACATTAAAGACAAGCTTTATACCTATGGAAAATTGTCAAACAAACAAGTGGATTTTGCCATAAGATTGGTAGAAGATTTTGTTACCAGAAAAGAAAACACAAAAAAATGGGCAGAAGAAAAAGCTAATGCAGAACCAGTGCCTGTGACTGATGAAAGAATACAGTTTACTGGTGAGGTTATCAAAACCACATTTAAAGATTATGTTTTGCCTAATGGTATGCAAACCAGCTCACAAAAATGCACTGTTAAAGATGACAGGGGTTTTGTGGTTTGGGGTGGTGATGTAGGTGAAAAAGGTGATAGGGTTACTTTCATGGCTACAGTTACTGTGTCAGACAAAGACCCTAAGTTTGGTTTTTTCAAAAGACCTACCAAAATACAACAAATCTAAATTTGCTAATCTAAAGCCCTAGTAGTATGATTTTACTACTAGGATTTATTAATTTGAACCTATCGACTGACCTAGCAGACAAGCCAAGACGATAGGGGAATTTCCAAAGGAGGAAATTATGGCAAATTCGACATTTAACGGACCTGTCAGGTCTGAAGGTGGTTTTGAACAAATCACTGTAACTGCTAAAACAGGAGCAGTAACCAACAACTTTGATATAGATACAAGTGGTAATGTTTCTGGTACTGGTACTATGAAAATGACTGGTGCTATGAACTATGTCAAAGACGTAGAGAGCCTTACAGCAGCTACTAAAAGTATTACAGCAGCAGATTCTGGTACTGTTTATTTGATAAACAGAGCAGCTGGTGTTGCGATAACTTTGCCAGTAGCAGCTTCTGGTATTTACTATAAATTTATTATAGGAACTACTATCACTTCAAATGCTTTTTCATTAACTGGTGCTTCAGCAGTAGATATATTCGCTGCTTCATCTAATGTTCTTTTGTGGGACAAAGATGCACCATCTACAGTCAGTGCTAAACAATTTTACGCTGATGGTTCTGATGATGATGTTATGTCAATGAATGGTGGCACAACAGGAGGTTTCATAGGAACTGAGTTGCATCTGTATGGTATTGGAACAGGTGGACAAGGTAGTGCAACAGCAGTATGGCATCTAAGTGGTGTTTCATATGCTGATGGCACATTAGCAACTCCATTTGCATAAGGAGTAAATAATGGCAGACACAGTAACTTCACAAACTATTCAGGATGGTCAAAGAGTAGCTGTATTAAAGTTTACTAATGAATCTGATGGAACAGGGGAATCATCTGTTAAAAAGGTTGATGTATCAGCACTGTCTTCTAACAATGAAGGTAAAGCTTGCACCAGTGTATCTATAGCTAGAATACATTGGTTTTGTAGAGGCATGGGTGTTGATGTTGAGTTCGATGCAACCACCAATGTTTTAGCAGTAACCTTAGCTCCTGATAGTTCTGGTGATGAGTATTTTGACCAGTTTTCTGGCATACCCAATAATGCTGGTTCAGGAGTAACTGGAGATTTAGACTTTACTACAGTTGGACATTCTAGTGGTGATGCCTATTCCATTATCTTAGTTTTGAATAAAAATTATTAATGTAAAGGTGGCTAAAGACCCAAGGTTAGATAGAGTTGGCGTTACAGGGTTTAACAAACCCAAGAGAACGCCATCTCATCCTACCAAATCACACGTTGTGGTTGCAAAAGAGGGTGATAAAATAAAAACAATCAGGTTTGGTCAGCAAGGTGTAAAAACTGCTGGCAAGCCAAAAAAAGGTGAGTCGCAAAAACAAAAGAATAGAAGAAAGTCTTTTAGAGCACGACACGCTAAAAACATAGCTAAAGGCAAAATGTCAGCAGCTTATTGGGCAAATTTAACGAAGTGGAGTTAGTATGGCTATAGGAAGGTCACAAATACCAAAAAACGTAGCAAACCCTAGTTTATACAAAAAAGCAAAGGCTAAAACAAAGGATAAATTTGAAGTTTATCCATCCGCATATGCCAATGCTTATATGGTCAAAGAGTATAAGAAAATGGGTGGCAAATATAAAGGTGCAAAGGCAGCTGCTACAGGTGGAGCAGTAAAATTTAGTAATGGTGGCACAGTCATGGTTCAAGCGAGAGGGTGTGGTGCTATGATGAATGACAGGCGTAAGAAAACAAAAATGCCTAGAAGCTAGTATGAGTTTAACGAAGTGGTTTGCACAAGATTGGGT